>Ga0123342_1005010_pt1 | contig 19640 bp, 13 predicted proteins | sample Turbeawhitnodule_FD_89960 | JGI IMG/M metagenome (GOLD analysis project Ga0123342, IMG submission 89960) | Root nodule microbial communities of legume samples collected from Mexico - Turtle bean Mexico white nodule | ecosystem: Host-associated > Plants > Roots > Nodule | place: Mexico: Nepantla... | reverse complement strand
TTTTAGAATTTTGCATTTAGGTAAACACTTCAATATTATTTATGTGTCCACGGTTAATTAATACTAATTGACTTTGTTTTTTTTTTTTTTATAAATATGTCCTGTATTTTTTACTTGAAATTATCATGATTACATCATCAATAATAATAAAAAAAATACTAATTTATGTTTATAGATTCAACTTTTATGTTGTTGTAGAGTTTAATTTTTTATTTTCTTCATTTTTAAAAATAATAATTTAAACTAAACATTTTTAATTTATTACTTTTTTGTTTTTATTTTGTAAAAACTCATTTATTTATTCATTAATTATATTTCTAATTATTTTAAACATTAAAAATATTTATTTTTAATGCATTTAAAATTAAAATTATTAAAAAATAATAATTTATTATTTATTTATTTATTTTTAAAATGGTGCTAGATAGGGAAATAAAAAATAAAAGAGTGCTAGATAGGGAAATAAAAACAAAATGGTGCTATATAGGGAAATAAAAACAAAAGGGTGTTAGATAGGGAAATAAAGATGTAAATGGTGCTAGATAGGGAATTGAGCTCGCTTGGTATGATAAATAATATTAGTTTAATTTTTATTGTTAAGGAATTGCATGTCTTATCTTTAAACTATGGAATTAAAGATAATTAGTGGAGTAATTATTGTTAAAACATGATTACCCAGGAAACGAAAGAATGAGAAAAAAGAAGGTGAGTATATAATCTGAGAGCAAGAGAGAGAGGCATGAATTTAAGAAATGTTACAGATTTGGTTGGTGCTGTGTGTGACGCGGTAAAGGGTAATCATTTCCATCCAATCCATAATACTCCTATATATCTATCCTACATTTTCAGTTCTTCACATTTCATCATAAATTCGCACTTTCTAGAAACCAAACCAAGTCCTTCTTCTTCTTCTTCTTCCCTTTTTTGTTTCTTTCCATATTTCTCAACCAAACCATTCCTTTCTTTTCTTTTCTACCTTCCTCCATCCCCTTCCCATACCCTCATACTCCTTCTTTCTGTTCATTTTGCTTTCTTCCACCTTTTCACTTCCCCTCACACCAATCCTCAGACAAAACAAACACGGGTTTCTCTTCAAGACTTTTTTTTTTAAAAAAAGAGAAGAAAATATTCCCTCGTTTCGTTTCTTTTAATCTATCGTGGCTTTGTTTGTCGCTGTTCCTGGCCTTCTTGGTTTAAGGACAAAGCGTCAGCGTGTTGTCTTTCCTTAAATGTCCAACAAAGAAGGTTTGCCTTGAGTTTTCTTCAAGACTTGGTTTATCAGACTACGAAAGAGAGAGAAAGAGTTGCGATTGTTTGTTTACGTGACTTTCTGCTGAATTGAAAACGTTTCTATTGGCCAAGTCACTGCTTGTTTAAACAGGGAAATTGTTAAAGCAGATTAAAAAGACAGCTAGATTGAGATTTTTGCGGGCAAAAATTCGGTGTTCGAACGCTAAAAAAAACAACGCTTTGACTCTTAGCTGTTGGGATTTCAATTCTGTTTCTTCTCTCTCATTAAGCTCAATCAAAATTTCCAAACTTTGTTTTTCCCCTTGTCTTAGTTCTCATTGTGAGAGAAGTTGCTGAATCTCCTTCATCTCTTCTCTCTCTGACACCATGATTTTCGATAAAGAGTCAATGCAATCTAAGTCTAACCTTGACTGCTTCCTCCGCCGTACGACACCTGTTGTTCCGTCTCAGTTTCTTCCCAAGGTGGTGCTTTTATTTATTGTTGTCTATATTTTGTTAAATTTTGTTTTCTGGGTGGTTTCATTGTGCTTTGGGTTTTCTTGTTGATATCGTGGGTTGTCTCTGATCTCGAGTTTTTGTTTTTTTCCGACAGCACGAGATTCGAAACCTTAACCGTTTGTGGCATCCGTGGGAGAGAGAAGCGGTTGAGTACTTCACTTTGGGCGATCTCTGGAATCAGTTTGACGAATGGAGTGCTTATGGAGCCGGAGTTCCTATTTCCTTGTCCAATGGGGAGACACTTGTTCAGTACTATGTTCCTTACCTTTCCGCAATTCAAATATTCACCAGCAGCAGTTTCAGGTATGTTGTATACGTGCAGATGAAGAGAATCAAGATACCAGTGTTGTGGGGTTGTTCAAATTTTGTACTTTTGTTCTAATCAAAGTCGTTTTTTCATTGATCTCTCAAATAAGCATATTTTATCTCCAAATGGGACTATTTGATACTGAACGAATGTGACTCAATTAGCAATACATGTAGATGTTGTTTGAAGAACTTAAATTTGATTTCTACATAAGCCATCTTCAGAAGTAGTTTTAACTCTTAACAGTGATTAATTGTCGAACCCAATATTAACAGGGAGGCTCTGTATTTGTTTTTTACAGAACACGAGATTTAAGTGTAATGAGTTTTGAATCGTAGATTACTCTCATAACTGATGTACAAGTGAAAGCTTACGAAAATACTCAGATGTTTTACAAGTGGTTAAAAAATACGAGAAAGTTTGGTGTGTTCATGTGAATGTTCTGGTGGTAAAAGTTTTAGGATGTGTGTGGATGAATTGTTCTGGTTTCAAATGACTTTTGTGAATTATGCTGTGCTTGGTTCTGGGCTTGATGATTGGTTGTGGCAATATGAATCTTTGCTTGAAGAGGAGCATGGTGGGTAGATTTGAATTGGGTGTTTTTTTTTTCAGGGAAGAGACAGAGTCAGGTGAGTGTGAGACAAGGGATTCGTACAGCGATTCCTACAGTGAAGAGAGTGAGTGTGATAAGCTATGGAGGTGGGATGGAACTTCATCAGAGGAGGGAGGATCTGAGCATGATTGTTTGTGGCACATGAATGACCGATTGGGTCACCTTTACTTTCAGTATTTTGAAAGATCAACTCCATATGGGAGAGTCCCTCTAATGGATAAGGTGTGTTGTTCTGTTCTTGTTTCATTGATTTCTTTTTTCTCTTATTTGATGTGCTGAATAGCATTTCATTTCATCTCATCTATATCTGGATTCTGATTTTGGTGTTCTTGATGAGATGAGAACCAACAGATTAGACATAAGGAGGAAATAGGGAATGTTCTCTTTTAGAAAGGTGTGTTGTAATCACTAAAAATCTCTAGTGATATAGAGCATCCATAAAAGGTTAACTGTGACTTTTGACTTCTCAATGTGAATCCGGAGAACTCATTTTTCTCTGCTCATAATAATAACATAGCACTTTCAAGTGCAGTCTCTGCCATCTCTTTCATCTGTGGAACCCCCCACCTCCCCCTCTTCAATGGAATTAAATTATTATTATTTTTCTCAATGTGATGCTTCTTCAGCTTATGTTCTTCTTCCAAAACCTTTTGCTGGATGTTGTTTGTACTTTTCTGTGTTTGGATTCTTGTGATCCATATTTAAAAAAAATATCCTTAATTTAGTCCTTCAATAGATTAACATATCTTCACATCAATCTTTTATAAAATATGAAGAGTTTTATCCAATTCAATGAGGCTTCCAGAAATTTCGGGTAAAAAAAATCCTTGAAGAAACAAAAGCGTATTCAAATTTCTGTTTTTAGGTTGTCCCTTTCGTGAATCTAAATATTTGCAAAATTTACTTTATAACAACAATGTTAAGGCTTCAAAATTAGAAATTACATGTGCAGGTAGTAATGTAACAAATCACTCAGATTCTGGTCTGTGATACCTCCAGAATCAGTTGCTTTACATGTGTACATGTGTTAATGCAACATGTGATTAAGATTAATGTGAATAATCACTTTCAGTGGATCCCACTCTGATGCTAACCAAATATTTTTTTTTGGTTTTCAGATTAGTGGGTTAGCAGAAAGATACCCAGGGTTGATGTCACTGAGAAGTGTAGACCTTTCCCCAGCAAGTTGGATGGCAGTTGCTTGGTAACTAATATTTTTTCCACCTTCCATGAAATTCTGATTCTTATGGTTAAATACATTTGGAATTGATCTCAAGATGTTACCTTAATGCTTGGCATTCTAATGGAGTTTTAGCATTTATTAAGTTACATGATGATGGATTGGTACTGTTTTCAGGTACCCCATATATCATATTCCCATGGGGAGAACAATTAAAGATCTCTCAACATGCTTCCTCACTTACCACACACTTTCATCTTCATTCCAAGGTACTAGTTATTATCCATCTCTTATCCATGCTTCACACTTCATAATTATGTTACCCCTTTAAGCTTTTGGTCTTGAAAATTCACCCCAAAACAACAACAAAAAAAAAGAATATTTTTTGGAAAGAGAATATGCACTAAGTGGAAGTTTTACTGATGATGTGTGATAGATATGGAGATTGATGATGATACCGTGGGAGGGAAAGAGAAGAGAAAAGAAGGTGAAGGAATTTCGGTGGCAGCATTTGGTTTGGCCACGTATAAGATGCAAGGAAATTTGTGGGTCTCAGGGAATTGTGGTAGGGACCAAGAAAGACTAGTCTCACTGTTGAGCGTGGCAGATTCATGGTTGAAGCAACTAAGGGTCCAACATCATGACTTTAATTACTTCATGGGCATTCGGCATGGCTGAGACAATTAATGCACTACTTCACAAATTACTAATACTCTTTTTCGGATGTTTGGTTGTTGTGGCCTTCCTTGGACCATTAATTGCACCCCGTTTTTGCTTCAGTCTCATTACCAATCAGGATTTGTAATTGTAATTGTAATTGTAATTGTTGGATTAGGACAACCCATGCATGCCCTTCTAAAGGGTAACCCTGAGTGAATTGACTCCTTTCAATGTAGAGTGGTAGGTGAGGAGGCCATAGTTACTTACTAATATGATGTGAGGGTGAGAGTGAGAGTGAGAGTGAGAATGAGATTACATAGAACTTTGAACTTGGATTTTGTACTTATTTATGTATTTATGTATGAATGAACTCACTTTGCTATTGACCATTGATGACACTGTGGTTGAGTTTTGGTTTAGTAGAAAGAAAGAGTTAAAGAATGCAATGTAATGAAGGAGGAAGGTGCATAAAAAATGAATGAATTGATTTGCGCGTGGACCCATCATAATAACAGAATATAGCTAAGCTTTGACACAGCACATGGAGTACCCTAATTCTGCTTTTATAAAACATGGTTCTGAGATAAGCATAAATATCTTCACCTAAATTTTGGAGCCAAAAATTATAAGTTCATTTCATAATTATCCACATTTCCACGTACGGTTAGCCGCGTGACTCATCTTCTTCCTACTATATTTTTTATTAATTTTTATAAAGAAAGTACTTTTAATTTCTTGGGACTATTTTATGATACTTTATGTTAGAAGAGTTAGAGAAGCGAGAAAGCAGAAATAGAAGAGAGAGAAATCATTGTATTATGAAAAACATATATGATACAAAGATCAAAGCGTATATAAATACGTATATAAACACATACGTAAGCTAAGCTAATTACTAACTGTCTAAAATTCCCCTTTAAAAATTTCTAAAATTCCCCTTTAAACTTATGTTGGTGAAGTTACAATTGCAGTGAAAGAAATTTTAGAAGTGGGTTTCATCAAAATGTCAGCGACTTGAAAACGGGTTGGGAGATGCACAAGACTAACACGTTTTTGTTGAATATGATCTCTGACAAAGTGAAGATCAAATTCAAAATGTTTGGTTCGTGAATGCATGACAGGATTGACATTGAGTAAAACTGCACCTAAGTTGTCTGAAAAGAGCTAAGGTTGTGAAGTTGATATGTGAAGTTCATGTAACAGAGACTGAAGCCAAAGTACCTTAGTGAGAACAACAACAATGCTTCTATATTCTGCTTCAGTACTACTGTGTGATACAACATGTTGTTTATGTGAAGACCAAGAAACAAGATTGGAACCAAAATAAACACAGTATGCAGTGGTTGATTTACGATCATCCACATCACTTCCCTTGTCAACATCACTAAAGGTTAGAATATTTGAAGACGAGCAATGTTTAATGAGTAAACCATGTAAGGGTGTGTGGGCAAGATAACGAAGTATACGTTTCACCGCCTTCCAGTGATGGTCTTGCAGGTTATGCATGAACTGACAAACTTTATTTACAACAAAAGAGAGCTTAGGGCGTGTGATGGGTATATATTGAAGAGTTCTAACAACTGAGCGATATAAGGTTAGATCTTCCATGGCAGATGAAACATCTTTCTGAAGACGAATATTGGACTGCATTGGCGTGGGAAGAGGATTTTCTTATAGCATGTTCATGCAACGTAAAAGATCATTGATGTACTTGGTTTGGGACCGTAGAAGATCACCACTCTTGAGACAATTAACTTTAATACCAAGGAAGTAGTGTAACGGGTCGAGATCCTTCAGAGCAAAGCACAAACTTAGTTTTGATATAAGATTGTTGACTTCGTGCCTTGAAGATCCTGTGATGATAATAACATCAACATATATTAAGACAAATATGGTACATGAAGGCATAAATTGAACAAATAAGGAGGTATCACTTTTGGTTGAATGGAAACGAAATGTGTGGAGAGTGGAACTTAGCTTTTGGAACCAAGACCTTAGAGCTTGCTTTAAGCCATAAAGATCTTTTTGATATTTACAAACAAGGTAAGGAGATGACGATTCAAAACCTGGTGGTTGTTTTATGTACACATCTTCTTGGAGGTCGTCATTCCGAAACACGTTATTGACATCAATTTGATGAATGGGCCATGTAGAGGAAACAACATGAGATAGCACAACACGAATGGTTGATGACTTCACAATTGGGCTGTAAGTTTCATTGTAATCACATCCTTCGGTTTAATTAAAACCTTGTGTAACAAGACGAGCTTTGTCTCTTTGAAAAGAACCATCGACATTGTATTTATTTTTAAGTAACCATTTGCATCCAACAACTTTGACACTAAAGGGAAGAGAGGTAAGAGTTCAAGTCTGGTTGTTGAGAAAGGCAACGTATTCATCATGCATGGCTTGCAACCATGAAGGAGACAACATAACATTGTGTATGGTAGTAGGAATGGGAGAGTTATGAGCAGTAACTGTGTTTGATGGAGATGAAGTTGGAGAAGAAGTAGGTGTGAGAGAAGAGGTGGTATAGGATGTTGAAGTAATATTAGTAGGGGAGAGAGAAGAAATGGAGGTGTTATGAGTTGAATAAAAAACAGAGGATGTGGGTGCCATAAAAATGGCTAAAGATGAATTAGGGATAACAGGAGCATTATCGTAGTTAATGAAGTTGTACTCAGGGAGATTGTATGGGAATATTTCTTCATGAAAAAACACATGACGAGAAATGTAAGTCTTACCAGTGGAGGAGAGACAAAGATAACCTTTTTTGTATAAGCTGTAACTAAGGAAAAGACAACACGACAATCTGAAATCCAACTTGTGTTTATTGTATGGTCGAAGCACGGAAAACAAGCACATCCAAACATTTTGAATTTTGCATAATCAGGCATAGTACTAAGAAGCATTTCATAAGGTTGTGAATAACAGAAGAAGGTAAAGCATTGATAATATGCATGGCATTAGTAAATGCTTCACCTCAAAACTGAATTGGTAAAAAAGCAGAGGCAAGGAAAGTTATTCCCATTTCAGTTTATGACGATGCTTACGTTCAATAAAACCATTATGTTCATGAGTATGTAGGCAAATGAGACGATGATGAATGCAAAATTCATGAGTGAAACATTTGAAACATAGAAATTATTTTGCATTGTCAGTTTGAATAGCTTTAAGTGTGTGACCAGTTTGTGTTTCAGCAAAATGCTTAAAACGGGTAAGAGCAGTTAACGCTTGTGACTTATGATGTAGAAGAAATAACCAAGTATATTTAGTATATGTATCCATAAAAGATATGTAATAACTTGCACCATTGGAAGCACAAACCGGAGAGAGACCCCAAATATCAATGTATACTAATTGTAATGGTGCAGTGTAGTGAGTGTTAGAATTATGAAACGAAAGTTGATGAAATTTTCCACACAGGCAAGCATTAAAGAATTGCGTTTGAGGTTTCTATGAAACTTTATATGCACTCAAAATACGTTTAAGAAAAAGAAAAGTTACAGTGACAAAGACTATTGTGCTATAGTTGTAACATGGGAAGCTTGGGTTTATAAGCAACATGATTAACAGTGTAAACATTAGAGTCATTTGAAGGAGAAAACACATAAAGACCATCTTTAACTGTTCCTTGGAGTAAAATTTGATAAGTGTCATGATGTTTAACATAGCAAGCATTAGCAAAGAATTCAAAATATACATGATTATCTCTTGCAAATTTAGCAACACTAATTAGATTCTTAGTTATATTAAGGGCACGAAGAAGATTACGAAGGACAAATATGATATTCGTGTGTGGAACAATATAGTGAGCATAACCAATATGTAAAATTTCCATACCTTGATCATTAACTAGTTTTAAGGTTTCACTGCCATGATGCATCTTCTTATTAGTGAAGATATTGGAATCATTGGTTACATGCTGGGTAGCTCCACTATCGGGGTACCATAAAGAATCCTCAATGGTTGAAGGGGCACCAAGAATGGAGGGTGTGGGATCTTGATTAACTGAAGGTGCATATTGAGTTATGTTAGCTTTGAATGAATGTGTGGAAGGAGGATCATATATGTGCCAACACATATAAGTTGTATGCCCAAATTTGTTACATATTTGATAGAAGTGTTTGATAGTTTGCCAAAGAGAGATTTGAGTTGAAGGAGGGCGAGTGGGTGTTCTGGAACCAGCGAAGCGATGGTGAGAATGACCACCACGAAAGGTGTTATGTCTTTTTTGTTTTACGGGGTTGTTGAAGGACCATCTAGTAGAAGTGGTATTAACCTGAAAGATAGAGGATTAGGCCAGCATGTGCTTCACGAACCATTCTTCTTAGGCAAGAAAAAGAGCTTCAAGCTCATCCACATCGTAAGGATCAGTGCGAGAAAGAATGGAAGTAATAAAACCATCATAGTCTTTTGACAAGCCATCTAGAATGGTATCCACATGCCCAATTGCATAAATTAGAGCACCAACAACAGCGAGCGAATCTATGGTTTTCTTGATATCGAGGATGTACTTTGAGATTGAACGTTCGCTCTTTGACGTTTTGAGAAGAGGACGCAACTTCTTGATCATGGCACGGGTATGAGAAGCATAGTATGTGGTAAGACGTTGCCAGATCTTTGTAGAAGAATCAAGGCCAACCATCTGAATGAGGATAGTAGAGAACATAGATGCGAGAAGCCAAGCAACCAATAGTTGATTTTTTTTGTGACAATGAAGGTAAACAATATTGACCACCATTTCTTGATTTGCATTTGGAAGAAAGCGAGGAGGAATGGAATCACCTTCCAAGAAGTGTGTGAAATCAAGACCACGAAGCGTGGCTAAGGCCTGCTTTTCCACACAAGAAAGTTATCGTTGTCAAGCTTTAAAGAAATGGGAGGGTTGAAATGGTGGAGTTGCAGTGGTGGCGTAGCCATATGGTGGGTTGAAATATTAAAAGCAGAGGAAGAGGAAGATTCATGGGAGGTCATGAAAAAAAAAAGTGTGACTCTATGATACCATGTTAGAAGAGATAGAGAAGAGAGAAAGAAGAAATAGAAGAGAGAGAAATCATTGAATTGTATTATGAAAAGCATATATGATACAAAGATCAAGAACGTATATAGGCAAATATACATAAGCTAACTACTAACTATCTAACACTTTATTTTCAATTCTACTTTGCTATATCATAATTATATTCTTACTTTTATTCTTCTTTAACGTCAAATAACAAAGATTATAATTTTTAAAAGGTATAATTACCTTATTCGTCTCTACATTTTGGGCCAATAGTCAATTTAGTATAGTGGTTTTTAAAAAAATCGATTTGGTCCCTATGTTTTTTTAAATGTATGCAAAATGGTCCTTTCTGTTAACTCGCACCAAACAACATCAACTGCTACTTATGTGCTAGAGAGAAGAGGTTATGGATTTAGTGTGACGTGGATGGTTACATTAGTTAGTGAAAATTGAATTGGGGTTAGGGTTTAGGGAATTTGAATTAGGGGTTACAAATTTTTAATTACAATCAAGGTTGAGGGTTTCTGAGGTACGCTATTGTGAGATGCGATTGTGAGGTGCGATTTTGCGATTCGATCCCGTGGTTGGATTGTGAGGTGCGATTCTGTGGTGCGATCTCGAGCTCGTGAAGTGCGATTGTGTGGGACAACGTTTGTGGAACCCAAAGGCATTGTTGAGCGTGGTGTAGTTTCGTGGGTGGTCGTTTCTAAGGTTAGAACTTTTTGACTTACTTTCAGAGTGATTTTGTTTGTGATTACTTTGAGAGAACATTTACAGAGTAGTTTATGATGTAGGGTCCACCATGTGCGAGATTATTCTGTGTGGTCCAACATTTGGTTTCTGACATAACATGTGGTCCAACATTTTCTATGTGTATATTTATATTTTACAGGGCTACCTTTTATAAAGTCCATGTCATGGAAGAAGGTTACTTTCAGCTTGTGGTCCACCATAGTGGGACATTTTGTGATGCGAGATATGTTGGAGGATGAAGTAGATGTGGAAGAGATTTTCCAGATGGCTCAGCTCAAATCGTGGTTACGGATGAAGCATAGGTTATACTCCTTTAATTACTCCTTTACGCATTGGTCACTTAATCCGTATATATGCATAAAAAGCATCAAGTAACAACATGTGAGTGGTAGTAGGGCAGTAAGTGTATATGTGGTCTATCTAGTAAACCAGTGCATGGTTAAGAGGGGCCCTGGATGCAATTCTGGGAGCTTCTAAGGGTTGGCATTTATACTCTTAGAGGTTAGGCTGTGTGTAGGTTTTAGGAGGTCATCACTAGGTCATATAAATTGCAATAGACCAACGAAGGAAAAGGTAGGAAAGACTGTTTATGTGCCTCTGGAGGTCTTGTAAACTGTGGCAACAAAACAAATCTGTTGGTGATGCTTTCTTTTTTGTTGTTTAGTTTTCTGGATTGACAGGTGTGAAGAAATCATAACACTATGCAATTTTGCTGGTGATGCTTTCGGTTGTATTGCTTGGTTTTCTGGCTTGACATGTGTGAAGAAAAGGGATTATAAGCAAAGGAGTTGTATCTTACTGTAGGTACTCAATGCTAAAACAAAGTTGGAATTTTGTCTCTGATTAAGGTTGGACGGGTTTAAACAGGTGTTGAGTTGCTTAGCTGGATGATGGGTTCGGTACTTAAGTAGGTGATGTTGTGTACTTAGTTGAAGGCATGCTAGAAGCAGGGTTGTGCAAGTTAGGATGGATGTTGCTGATGTTTAGAGGGGTTTTTCTGATGGTTTTGATAGGTAGCCGCAAGGCAAAATCACTTTAAAAGTAGTGGAGGGATTGATTATGTTTGATATTCGAATGGTGACCATAAAGCTGCTGATATGTTGTTAAAAAAGACTTGGTTTTGGTGAAAGAAATGATGGTTGCTGCCTGCAGGTGATGCTTAACGGTAGGGCTTTGTTGGTTTAGCTTTAGAGCTGCTGATAAAATTTGGTCCTGCTATTTTTTTGGGTTTTTGGGATCTTTCTTGCCATATATTAAGGGATCTGAAGGTTTGCTGATTGGAAGTAGAGTTAAGTAGAGGTTCTAAGAAGAATGGTTATGAAGCTGAATCAGATTATGAAGGATATTTGCATAAGTTCAAGCTGTTGTGGACAAGTTTCAGAAGATTAAGAGGCTTCATAGTTGTTGTTGAATGGTGCCTAGGAGTTTTTTTTTCGCTTTTTAGGTGTTGTTTGGTGTTGCTAAGGGGAGTCATGTTGCAATTTTGCTACAATTGGACCTTACTAGTTTTAGGTGGATTTAAATCACCTTGCTTTCCTAGGGAGGAACCTCTTCTACGAAGAAATTGGAATCAGAGCAGTGTTCCCTTGGGACAAAGTTTTCAGATGCCTTAATCAAGTGTAGAAAGTACTTTTGTTATGCTGCAGCCATGGTCTGTGTTAGAGGGTGATGATGCGTTTTTAATTGAGGCAATTGGTTGGAGCTGAGGCTTAGTACTTGGGTGTTTAGTAGATGATTGAGTTTGTTTTAGTTGCATGCGGTGCAACTTCTTGGCTTTTGTAGGAGTAACTCCTAGTTTCAAATTCAAATGGTATGTTTATGCTTGAGCCAAAGATGGTTTGACCCTGAGTTTTTATTCTTTTGGTTTGTGTCTTAGTAGTTGAGTTTTGTACAAGGGTTGGAACACCCCTAAAGTGTCACATTTAATTCAAATTCATTGCTGATAAAAAAAAAAACCAGGAAGCCTGGTTCTATGAATGGATGTTGACTAGGATCCACATGCAATATTTCCTTTTGGATGATGATGAGGTCTATAACAACCCTACCTCTACTCTACCCTTTCGCTGTCATTCTGTTTTGGCTACTATTGCACTTCCAATAAAATAAATCGTATCAACTGTATGCACAAGTAATACCAAAGTTCTTTCATTCTACATCAAACCAATATGCATCAGTATCAAACCAGTATGCACTACTATCCAAGATGCATTGATATAAAAACATCAAATATTTCGTTCATTCAAGTTCATTTTCCATTGATACAAATATTTGGGGATACATGTTACATACAGGACATAATGAACTCAACATACTAATACATATTACATTAACACATTCAGTCATAATCGTAAAATATACATTGATATGTCACTCATGGGAATTTTAAGAAAATAGTCAACATAACTATGTTTATTACAACAACAACAACAACACACAACCCTACTAATAACATCTTAATCCATTTTCTTGACATCTTCAGGCGTTTTTCCAAGTTACAAATCTTTTTTCTTTGTCTAGCAATAGTTCCATCTTTGTCATCCCCAATGTCTTCAATGCACCATTAGAAGAAATTGCATCCCATGCTTATGCCACTCCTACTCTGTATTAGACAAAACGATAACCAAAACAATCAATACCAATGTTTTTTTTAATAAACCACAGTTCAATGCATCTCACCTTATACTTTGGACCCCCCCAAAATTGCCTCCCACCATTTTTCACAGCTGTTGCTGTTATCGAAATTGTGAGTTCCCCACAATCGCAAATGGGACCAAGAAAAGTCGTCATGCTCCCACCACTATGCCTAGAATTAGATCGGTGCTGGTGCACTTCCATTCGATTACAAATGCATGATGATACAGATGCAGACCTATAGGCACACATTCCCACCACAAACGAACCCACAAACGAATCACAAATGCTATTTATTCCTTCACTCCTCCCCCACCAACTAATCTACGACCCTCGTATCCGTGAAGAATCCACCATAAAAAAACCTTTACGCCAAAACAGAAACCCTAATCACAATTATTAATCTTTGTGAATCCATTCTCATGGCAAACCCTAAACACCTAATCTGACGTGTTTTTTAACTCACAGTCCACATAACCCCTTCTCTTTGCCACATAAGCAACTGTTGACGTCGTTTGGTGCGACTTAATAAAAATGACCATTTTGCATACATTTAAAAAAACATAGGGACCAAATCAATTTTTTTAAAAAACAATATACTAAATTGACTATTGACCCAAAATGTAGGCACGAATAAGGTAATTATACCTTTTAAAAATCAAGAATAAGAATGAAATGATGCTAATCATGCAAAACTAGTAGAACATGAAATTAAAATCGATTAGTTATTAAAGATTGAAAAAGTTGTGAAGGACTTCTTTTATCTAACGTTTCTCACTTTTATTATTTTTAATTGATTTTTTTCAAGTTTCAATGTTTTCTAAAAATTCATAAGATTCTTTTCGATCTTTTATAAATCCATAAAGTTTTTTTTTTTTTAATTCTTACAATATAAGTCTATTGACATCCAACTACAAAATCTTAATCATAATCTCTTTATGCAAAATAAAAATCATATTGTCTTTTAAAAGAAGTTGAAAGGGATAGTATTCTTAGTATTCTAAAATCTACGGATATTTTTACGTTAAAATTAAAATGTCAATGTAATACACGTAAGGTATACTTAACTTTAACTAATGAATGATGTGTACATTTAAATATAAGTTGTAAATTTTAGGAAATTTTGAATAATATAATATAATTTGGTATTATAATTGTATTAAAGATATTTTATTATCTTTGCACTTATTGGAAGGACTTAAAAATAGTTTTAGAATATAAGTGATATAATAAAATGATACCTAAATATTTTATTATTAGTAAAAAGTTCATATAAATAGAGTTATTTAAGTTTTATTATAAAATAAAAATGATTTTTGTATTGGTCGGACGTGTTCGAGGTACAACCCGAGCACTTAAGCACATGATCCTGATCCATCTAGTGTAAAGATTGAATGTTAGCTTGGCCCAAAACAGAGATGGGCCCAGTGACACGCCAGGTGGTTGACCTAAACAACTGGTAAGGTATTTTATTAAGACAGTCAAAAGAAAAAACAACTGAATTAGCTAAAGCACATGTAGTTATTAAGAGATTTGATGAAAATAAACAGTTAGAGATAATGCTCTACCCGCACCCTTGAAATAAAGGGATATATTAACAAAATGTCTTTATGATTATTAACTCTTGAGGGGAGAGCTACAAATGCTATAAAATGGCCTCAAGACTCTAAATAAAGGTAAGTTCATTTTTGTGATACTACAGCCACACACATATACTATATTCAAATACTCATAGTTACATGCTCTCACTAGCTTGATCGTCAGAGTCTTGTCAACATGTGAAGCTCCCCTCATTGTGAATTATGAGCACATGCAAGCAATAACACCTTTGAATTCTTAACAATGAATTGAGCAAAAATGTCTGATCATATTTTTTTTTATTAGAGTAAGTTTAATTTTGTTCATTTTCGTTGAGTTAGTTTTAAGTTTTCCTATATACTTAGATACAAGTGCAAAGTATTTGGTCCTAAGACTAGTCTCTGTTGTTCATGATCCTATTGATGTGTTCAGATCACTTATCAAAATTTTGTGGTGCAGGTTAGGCTATCACTACTTTTTTTGAGGAGTTGGAGCTATTTGTGAGTAAACTTACTTCTAATCTGGTAAGGGAAGTTGGTTTTAACTTTTTTTTAATAATAATACCTTAGGTAAGTTAAAAAATCTGTCTAAAAAATAAAATAAAAGACAAGAAGGAAATAAGTTTGGAGCCCTCTGTCTCCTTCAATGAAGTTATTCCATAAAGATTTCAAAAATCCAAAAGAAAAAAAAATCTTTTATGGTGGAACAACCTCTTTTCATTCTCCGATATTGACTACCACAAGTCATGAACTTCAGTCTCTACCATTAGGGGTGAAACATATTTTAAAGGAATGTGATGATTTGTTTCTTAAGGAGGTTCCTCATAGACTTTCACCTTTAAGGGGAATAAAACATCAAATTGACCGAGTCTAGGAGCCAACCTACCCAATAGGCCAGCTTATAGGACTAACCCCCAAGAAACTAAAGCAAGTTGGTGACTTACTGAAGAAGGATTGGGTATAGAAGAGTCTTAATTCTTGTGTAGTTACTGTTGGGTGTCCTAGTGTCTAAGTTCAAGAAAGGAGGGGTGAATTGAAGTTATAAATTTTTTGCAAATACAAACTGATTTACAGTATTTCAGAAGAAAAAGAAAAAAAATAATTTTGAAAAGAATAGATTTATTTTTCAATACACTTTAACAAAACCAGAATTTGTTCAGATTAGTATTGAGATCAAACAGAGAAATCTCTATAATAGATGAGTTATTTTCACAACAGCTATAAGAATAAGATTTACACCAATAGATCAAACACAAGTTCTTTTTATACAATTATTTTAAAGAATGTGAATCTTTAACAAAGATATTATAAAGAAATTCTTTATCCTTAAACCAGTCAACACTCAGATTCAAAAATCTTTATTTGTGATTAAAAGATTTTTCTAGAACAAAGAAGAACAGTATGAGCAAACCCATAAATAACAGATTCAATTTTAAATGAACAAATTTATTTTCTGACAGATTATCCAATTAATCATAAAAGAGTGTAGGGATGAGAAGAATGATGCAAGCACAATCTATACTGGTTTACTCATAACGAGCTACATTCAGTTTCACCTCACTCCAAGGTGAAATTTACTAAAAACAGTTCCAATCAAATAGAACACTTTGCAGTTCTTGAAACCTACAAGAACAAGGCAACCAAAGCTGAAAAACCCTATTTCAGTACTACTTGCACTTCAAGAACCCTATCAAGAAGTGACTTACACAAACACCTTTATACAAGAATGAATTAAGGAAGGATAACACCTGAAAGAAGATGCAAGAACTAAAAACCAGTAGCCCAAATTGCAGCACAACAGCACCAACACCTTCACCAAGATCAAGGCACACTAAGAACAAGCACTTTTGAAGATCTTTTTAAAAACCTTTTAAAAACTCATTCAAATCCTTCTTCTCACACAAAAAACATTTGATCTTTGTTTAAATCGTGATTGCTCAACAACCTTTCATGTGAGAAGTGCTTTCCTTTATATAGAAATCAGTTTCTGACAACTTTTAAAAAAAAAAAAACAGTTAGAAAGCTGTTATAAAAAGAACAGGTTAATTCTAAAACATACAGATTGTTTTTCTGAAAAACTGCCACCTCATCTTAACATAAATAACTGCCTGAAACAACTTTTTGGTGCCTTAACAGAATTTTGAAAAACCTTTCAACAGTTCAAAAATAAATCTATTGTTTTACAAATAAACAAATTTATTTTTGTGTAGTAACCTGATTTTTTGAGAAAACTTAAAGAGCTTCTAGGAAAACTTTGAATCACTTCTTGTGCTTGATCTTACCACCTTGATTAGGCATATAGGGTAGGTCATGAAGCAAAAGGAAACCTCAAACTCACTCTAACCTATATACAAGATCACCTAATTACACATAACAACCTTCAAAGCAAACTAGTTATTTTCTTCATCAAACACACACTAAGTCTTGGCATATAAGAAGCTTCATCCATTTTCAACAGTTACTAAGTTGTTGGTTCCCAAAAAAGACATGTCTTGGAGAATGTGCACTAATGGTAGAGTCATCAATAATATTACTGTAAAAAATAGGCACCCAATCCCGAGGTTAGATGAATTGCATGAGAAAAACATTTCTCCAAAATTGATCTTGAAAATGGTAATCATCAAATCAAAATTAAAGAATGAGACAAATGAAAAACAACTTTTAAGACAAAGTTTGGACTGTATGAATGGTTAGTCATGCCTTTTGACTTGGCCAACACCCCTAGCACATTCATGAGATTAATGAATCATGTACTTAGGTTTGTATAGGTCATTTTGAATTTGTTTGCTTTGATGATATTTTAATTCATAAATAGAGTTAAGATGAGCACATTGGACATCTTAGACAAGTTTTAATTATTCTTAGGGACCATAATCTCTTTATCAACCTTGAAAAATGTAATTTTTGAAAAGAAAACATTATATTCCTTGGTTTCTTGGTTGGGTAAGACAATGTTCACGTGGACTTGGAAAAATAAAGACTATCTAATAATGGCCCACCTCGTAACAGTAGGTGAATTTTGTAACTTTCATGGGTTAACCAACTTTTATAGAAGAATTGGTTTGGACTTCTTTACTATAACAACTTTAACGAACTTGCTAAAAAGGATGTACCATTTATGTGGGGGTGAAAAAAAGAGAAAACTCTTTCAAAACTTTATAATATAAATTAAAACATGCACCCATTCTAGCTTAGCCCGATTTTGCTAAAACCTTTAAGCTAGAGTGTTATGCTTCCGAGATAGGAATATGTGTTGTGTTAAATCAAGGTGGTCACCTCATTGCATATTTCAGTGGAAAAATTAGGGGACCTGCCTTGAACTATCCTATATATGATAGAGTTATACATTCTATATTTGCCCTCAAAACATGGAAACATTACTTAGTGATTAAGGAATTTGTTATACATATTGATCACGAGTCACTTAAGTACATAAAAGGATTTAGAAAACTTAATAAGAGATATGCTAAATGGGTAGAATATTTAGAAAAATTCCCTAATGTTATGAAACATAAAAAGGAACTAGTAATGTGGTAGTTGACGTTTTGTCTAGATGTCATGCTTTATTAAAGACCTCGAGCTCACAAAATTTAGGTTTGATAACATATTGAAGTTGTATGAGTATGGTGATCATTTTGCACTCATATTTGCATTGTGTCTTGTACTGACCAGTGCTCAGTTCTCGGTAGTAATTTTGCACCGCGAGAGACCTGCTCAGTTCTTTTACGCCGCGAGAGGCCTAAGTAAACCTGTGCCAATGGCCTTGGTTAGGCTGGGCCCAGAGCGCATGATGGGTATGCAAAGTAATTTCATTGATGTACCCATTTAAAATATATATTTGTGTGGTAGATATAATCTTGTTATTATTGTGCATATTTATTGTTAGTATGTGGCAATATTTTCTCTGTTAGATATCTGTTGCATGTTTCTGTTGCATATCTGTTACACGTGGCCAATTACTATTAACCCTAAGTAGATATGGAGATGTATTTATAACAAAATGTTGGTATGTGGTTTGGCACCTGAAGATCATTGGCGCTCGTGACAGGTGGTTTTTCTGTTGTTTTAACGTACTAGAATATTTTCAGTTAAGATTTACTCCCCAGGGAGAATGGTTGCATGTTGCATGTGCGACAATAAAAGGAGAGTAAGTCTCCAAGAAAAGGTACGCTGCTTTTGACACACTTTACTAAACAGTTACTTTTGGTGAGCCATAACTGACTTGATCGTCGGAGTGTAATCAACAGGTAGGATGCTCTCTATTCCAACGGAGCCTTATTCTAGCGCAACAAGGAGACGTGGTTCTGATTCCATAAGAGGTAGATCCAGGAGGAGTCGTTCAACCTAAGGTCAATCGGCAACACGGTCAACCGGTGAGAACATGTCTCAAGAAGCCTTTTAAAGGGTTGTATATTTTGTAGAAGTATCTTTGTAATAAAGGAAAACTTTATATCCCAAGGATCCATCATAAATCTTTTTCTAAAAGAAAGTCATGAAGGGAGTCTCATGGTGTTTTACCAAGTGGTGTTCAAGCTTTGAAGCATCCAAAACCCTTTGAAGGATGTTGAAGGCTAGGTTGTGCTTGTTGTTGCTGAGTTGTCTTAAATAGGATCTGGGTTAGATTGAGTTTTGCAATCCACTCTTGATTGAATCCAAAGCATAGGCATTCTCAATCTTTTTAAAAGAAAAAGTGTTTTTCAAGCTAACTGAAAAACAACCTGTTGTTTTGTCGAAACAACCGATTGTTTTATACTTAGGTGTTTTTAGAAAATATTGAAAACTGTTTTTCAAATGGTTGAGGTGTTAAAACCAAAACAACCGATTGATTCGAGGAAACAACCGATTGTTTGTTTTGGTACCATAACAGAAAAATGGTTTTTGTTTTGACTGAGCTTTAAATGATTCTAACTAATTACGCTCCAGTCTTTAATTCTTTGACCAATCTTTAAATGCAATGAATAGTTTGTTAAGATTTGGTAACAAACATCATCTTTGAATATCTTCAGAAAAACAGATTTGAGTAAGAACATTTTTTAACCTGAGTTTTTCAAAGAGTTGAGATTGCTTAGAGATTGAGATTGATCAAAGTGTGTGAGATAGGATTTCTGCTTGTATTGATTTCAGATTTGCTTCTGTAACAAGTGTAATCCTTGTATCTGTTG
>Ga0123342_1005009_pt1 | contig 19642 bp, 10 predicted proteins | sample Turbeawhitnodule_FD_89960 | JGI IMG/M metagenome (GOLD analysis project Ga0123342, IMG submission 89960) | Root nodule microbial communities of legume samples collected from Mexico - Turtle bean Mexico white nodule | ecosystem: Host-associated > Plants > Roots > Nodule | place: Mexico: Nepantla... | reverse complement strand
GTCGGTGGTCGCCGAAGTTGTGCATCATCGCCGTCCTTGAAGAACAGAAGGTCATTGGAAGTGAGGGGCGATGTGGATGAGGACACGTGGAAGGCCAATATGATCGCCAGTCGATAAAGCGGCGGCCTCCATGCATGCGTAGTCGGTGGTCGCCGAAGGTATGCATCATCACCGTGACCAACATGATCGCCGGTCGATGAAGAGGCGGTCTTCGTGCGTGTGTAGTCGGGGATCGCCGAAGTTGTGCATCATTGTCGTCTTAGAAATGAAGTGGTGACCTCTGAGCGTGCGTAGAAAATAGGGTTTGGGTTTTGTAAAGGGTTTGGATACCCCTCTTGTATCCCCTTAATTTAAATTAATTCTTTGCTGATAAAAAAAAAAAAAAGTAAGTATTCCTGGAGGCGCTAAGACCCATAAGGGTTAGGGTTTCCAGGGAAAGATTGCATGCATGACACGTGATTAATTAGGGCACCTAAAGAACAGATGGCCCCGCAACGCTGGTGCATGAGTTGGTACCCTGGCGGCCATACTGTTAAGATTTTGCACTCCATAAGAGGAAAGTCCTGTGCGGTGGCTGTGCTAAGCTTGTGCAACACGCAACAGGATGCCTTGCTAGTAACCCTAATTCCACTTAAGGAAATATCCTCGTGGGACAGGGAAGTTGACCTAGTTACAACCTATAAAAGGGTGGTAAGAACCCTAGAAAGGTACATCGTTTTCAAGACTGAAACTACTTTACATACATATTGTTTTTTAGCCCAGTACTGACTTGATCATCGAAGTGCAATCAATAGGTAGGGCCCCCTTTGTTTCAACGGAGCCACTCTCAATCACCCAAGGAGAGAGCAGAAACCACCAAAAATAGGAGGAGCTACCATCTGCCTCTAAAGTCAACGACGGCTGAGTCAACTGGCGAGAACATTTTCCTTATCTTCAACTTTGGTTTCTTAGTTAGTTTGCATTGTTCTAATTAATTTATTGGATGCATCATTCAAGAGAGAGGAGATAAACATTCACATGAATTATGCGCGTGAAACAAAGTGAGTATTGATTAAACCAGTACAGTATACACATACTTTATTGGTGAGTTTCAAGCTGAATCAAATTGACGCATGTTTAATCTGATTTAGCTCTGTTTGAGGATTGAGAAAGAAATAATGATTACAAAACTTGTGAGGAATTCAATGGTGAAGATCAACCGGTTTTTATTTGTTATTTTAATCTCTTTTATATTTTTTGAACAACTATCTCAACCATTTTTTATCATTATTGTTATTACTAACTTTTATTGTTTGCAGATAGATTCTAAACACTGATTTACTGTTTTCATTATTGGATTCGATGGGATGTGTTCCTGTCGGTTGATTCGATTATCTTCGCACGCCTACGAAGATCACACGCCCAAAAATCCCTACTTTCGTTCGTACCCTTCTTCGATCAAGCACCTGAAATCACAAGGACAAAAGGGCATCCTAGAGACCGTTTGCACTCCGACGCTCAAGTCAGTGTAGGGCTAGGAAACACCGAAAGTAAGTTGTAAAAAGCTCTCTGTGTAATCTGTGTGTGTATTCGCGTAAATGATGCGTACTTTATTAGGTTTAACTCTACCCTTTATATACTCTAGGGTTTCCACCGTTTCCGCTAATCACAATTAGGGTTAGTGAGGGTGTACCTTAGCGCCGCTATCACCCACTCTCAGGGCAATCTAGCGCGTAAGGTTCCCTTACTGGAGTGCACCTCTGACTGGATGACCACCTAGGTACCAACTTGTGCACCTAATCTCTGGGGCCATCTGTCCTGGGAGTGCCCTAACTGTTCACGTGCCATGCATGCAGTTTCACCCCTGGAACGTGACCCTCACAAGTCGTATCTTTTCCAGTGGCTCTTTGCTTGTGTTGCGCCTGAACGCGTCATCCACACCACATGCATGGACCCTCGTGACCTAGGCTTCTCCCTAACTGATAACTGGTGAGTGGTCCGGGATTCACCTCTCGTGGCTCAACTCTGCTGTTTGACTTGTCGAGGTCCGGGGTCAGCATATCCTGATGACTGATGTCTGACCACTCCTTGATCCTCTAGGCATATTGTCTACGAGACACTGGGCATACCGCCTGTGGGACCCACCTTACACGACCTGAGGCCTGGCCTCTCCTCGACGCCTTAGGCGTACCGTCTGCAAGGCGCCCGACCTCTACTGCTTGTGGGATCCAGCTTACGTGGCCCCACGTTCACTAGCAGTCAACTACGCCCGAGGATTGGTCGGTACATGATGGGAGACAACTTGGGATCTTTCTAGTCTTAAACAGGTTTAAGCTGAAATCATCTTAATTTGACAATAAAACGACAGTTATCATCAATCATCTAGTTTCATTTTTAAATATATTTACTAATTTAATTGTTAAATTTATTTTGATTTGGATTATCAACCTTAAAATTTCCTTCACAACCTTAAAAAAAAACACTTTTCTTTTATCCTTATTTAAATATTCATTTTTTGCCAAAGTCCATCTCTCTTAATTAAAAAAATAAAAAATAATTAAATGTAACATCATTTCATAATATAAATTATTGATCATAAATTCAAATTACAATTTATATATTAAACATATTTTATTATTATTCATCATTTGTATTAAAAATAATTATAAATTGTAAAATTTAATCATATAAAATAAATATTTATCCTACACATGCCCCCTAACAAGCTTCTTTTGTTAGGGAAATTTTTGGTCCACCATGTGAGGAGAGGAAAGAAAATATTAAAAAGTTGGGTGGGAGGGTGGAAGATGGAAGGTGGGAGGTTGGACCCATAAGAAAGCATATGTTTGAGCAGTCTCATCCATTCTAATTTAAAACTCACACGTGGATGTACACAAATAAATATTTTTTATAATATTAGACTCAAAAGATCAACATAAAATTAAAAACTGAAAGTAACTTAATATTTTTAATAATATAATATAAAATACTATCAAGTTAAATATGTCTTCATTTTTTTAAATTTTTAAAAAAAGTCTTATAAACAATATTTAAAGTTATATTATATACTTATCACATCTTATTCCTATAAAAAAATTATTATTTAAAAATTAATTTTAAAAATAAAAATAATTAATTGACTAAATTAAATACTATTTCAAAAATTTAAAAAAAAATATTAGTATATAAATTAATTGTTATTATTAATAAAATTTATAAACTAATGTTTAAATTAGTATCTAGTTATAAAATTTCAGTCTAGAAAAAGTATAGAAAATATAATTAGGGGAAATTGTTTGTCCAAACTTCTTTTTATATATATTAAGACTCATCGTGTCTCAAATATAAATTATATATTTTAATTTTTTTGATTAAAAGTTGCTGAAATAAATAAAAAGATGTGTTGCTGCTGCCTATAACTTACTTAAAAGATTAGTTTACGTTTCCTAATTATCAACTATTGCTAACAAAAAAATATTTTTGTACCTAAATGATTATATGAACCACTCTCAAACGTATCTTCAGGATAACAAATTGCTTTTCTTTCCATATTAGTAAAGAAAAACTATTGTATTTAAAAACAACCAACTATAAAATACTTAAAAAAAAAATCTAGACTACAACAATTCAATAAGTGAATTAAGTTTTATTTGACTTTCACAACTTCCATTTTCTTACTTAATGTTTGGATTTCATATTCTTTATCAAGAATTATGTTGTTAACAATCATTTTCCGTAAAAACATATTGGTAGGAGTTTGTTCCAATACAACACAAATTTCATCCTCCATAAACCTATGCATACATTCGGAAAAGAAACCAATTATATGGAGAATAAGTATCATCACTAATATGTAACTCATGTGATGATGTTGCATCTTATATTTTGGATTGCAATTATGAGGATATGACCATGTGATAGGTTACATGTTAAATTTTGAATTACAATTATGAGCGTGTGGTTGAAGCTTTAACTTCTTAAGGCAAGTTAGGATAGGTGTAACATCCTCTAATTTTTTATATTTTAAATTAAGTAAGGATTGATATTTTTAGGGTAGTATAAAGAAATTAAATTAAATATTTTTTTACTTAAAGTTAACAAATTTTATTTCGTCAACTATTTTTAAATAAAATCACTATCTTTTTAGAAAAACTTTTCTTTTCTTTTTTTTTCTTTTTTCTTTAATCACATCTTTTGTCAGATTGATTATCGGAGGTCACATCTAGATGTATAACAGTGACTAAAAAAAGTTGATCGGTCAAAATTTTATTAGAGTAAATACAATTGTGTTCATTTTTCCTTTAAATTCGTTTTGAATTTTTCTTTGTACTTAGATATACGTGTCTAGCATGTGAGATATTTGACCCTTGAATTAGTTTCTATTAGTTCAGGGTCCTATTAATGTGTTCATATGGTTGATCAATACTCTATAGTGTAGGTTAGGTCATTTTTGTGTTTTTAGGTGTTTGAGCTCTTTTGGGTACTCAATTATCTAATTAGACGAGAGAATCTAATTTTGTTTTTCAATAGAACTCTAGGTTAGATGATCTTCATATGAATGTGACATAGTCACAAGTTTCAAATTTCTTTTACAAGGATGTTATCTTATAAAATTGTTTGAATATCTATATCTTTAAAAGTATAAAGATATTAAATTTTAATAGTTTGTTATTTAAATGTTGATTTTGATGTTGAAAAGGTTCTTGAATGTTGTTAAGGTGTGTTATGAATTGTTTGAAGTTTAAAATATATATATATATATATATATATATATATATATATATATATATATATATATCCTGTTGTTTATTGCCTCTAATTTAAATAGACAAAGGCTCTTACAATTGCTGTCTATTCAAAAAATGTCACTACGTTTTTTATAGACAACATTTGGTAGTGAAACATTGTATATTAGTTATCGTAAATAAGTGTTTTCGTCCTAGTGTCCATATCACACAATTTTATGATGACTTCTTATTCTACCCCTACTTTTATTGTAAATAACTTGTAAATAATCTTAATTTTCCCTTTAATAATAAACACACATAACAATTACAAAATACTAAACATGTATTTAATTATATTAATCATTAATAGATTTTAAACGAAAATAACATATTAATTAAAGTTATTGTCTGTAATTTTTTTATTATAAAAAATGAAATATATCAATATTTATTGTACTAAACCAACTATTTACACTTTATATTTTTTAATCTAAATTTAAATTTTCTAATGATCTAAAATTTTAATTTTTTAAAATATTAATAAATTTTCATAAATATTTATATAATAAATAATTGTTATTATTATTGGGTTTCACCTAAAGTACATGTTTATCTCCATTTGAGACAATCACTAAATACATGATGATATATCAACAATTATATAAAAAATTATGATATTATTTTCAACCCAAAATCTTAAAGTTACCTGTTTACAATATTTGTCTTCATTTGAGTCGATCACCAAAATAAATCATTAACTCTTATACCATGCATTAAGACTTTTCTAGAAATATATAAAAAAAATTAAACATTTACTAATAATTATCAATGTTTTAAATATGTCATAATCAGTATATTAATATATGATTTTTTTTATCATTGTTATTCCAGTAGTCTAGAATAATTTTCATATTAGCAAAAAGTAAATTGAATAAAAAAAATGTTATAAGTCGCATATTAATATTATGATTATTTTTGTCAAGGTCATTCCAATAATTTGAAATCTGATTCTAACTGTCCCATTAAAAATAGGTGAGTTTTTTATTTGCTTAATCCAACTTATATGGATAATGCCAAACTTGTTTTTTTGAAAGTGAGATGAGGTTGAGTTATCCACAAATATCAACTTGGAATGGATTGAAGTATACTTGTGGATCAAGTATTATCATGTTTATTTATTTGTTTATTGTGTAACTTTCGGTCGTTCAGAGCCGATTGGTACACTTGTCCCAGGTTCGAGGGTGTTGGTAGTCGAAGAGTCGTAAAAGGTGGATGAGATTTTCTAGGTAATGCTCGACAGTTGGCGCCATTAAATGTGCAGCAGAGACCTGAGGTTTGGTATAGGCGCCATTCAGGTGTGTACTGTTTCATCTAACGACTTCAATGGTGGAGATCTCGTGTCGCTTCGTGTGCCGGATGCGTTTGACCGTTGGATTGTGTTTGATCTATCGGTGTTGGACGAGTGCTGGGGAAATTCTCTCTCATGTCCTAGCCTATAAATAGCGCTTCATTTGTAAGTTTGAGGGTTTTCGCATTTCCTCTACTTTGTGAAACTTGTGCTCTTTGCTCCGAGTGTCGAGTCCGTCGCAGTTGTCAAATTCATCGTTGAGTCCACTCAATTGAGGTTAATGATGCCTTCTTCAGTAGCGTAGATTCGTTCTTGACTCGCACCGCATCTAGCAGTGCGAGTTAGTCGTCGGACGACCCAAGTTATGATTGGGTTGATCCGTTCGTCCTTCAAATTCCTACTAAAATTAGGACTGCTGATGATTTGGATGAATTCCTTTCTACACACAAAATTTCTTAGCGCCTGACTGCCCGACCGAGGCATTGGTTGTCGATGTTTGTGGTGTAACCGACCGTGTGTGCCATGGTCGGGAAAATGCACCACATGACTTCTTCTTTGTATATAGCACGTTCTTTTCTCATTTGCATATAACTTTTCCTTTTGACGATTTTACCATGAGAGTCCTTCGCATTCTCAATGTCGCACCTACCCAATTGCATCCAAACTCATGGGCCATTTTGCAAGCTTTCCGAATCGTGTGTCAAATATTTGGTCTTAAACCTACTCCCGAGTCCTTTTTGTACTACTATAATACTCATCCGAGTACTCCTGTAGGTTGGCTGTCCTTGTTCAGTCATTTGGGTAATGTGCGTTTTGCCGCTTTTACCACTTCTTATAAAAATTTCAAGGAATATTACTTTAAGGTTTTTGTTGAGCCGGACGGTCGAGATTTGTTTTATAATGCCGATGGGACCACCAAATTTTCGTTCCATTGGACTGAGAAGCCCATTTCCCTTGACAACCGGTTTTGGGAATTTTTATCTCCTTTCGATAAAGAAATTTTGTTGATCGTAAATCAACTGCCGTGTAGACTTCCTACTCGGGAACTAGTAGCTCTTTATGGGTCGTCCAAGCAATGGGCAGATCTAAATGGTGAGCGCCTTTTCTTTTCGGTCGTTCTGCTATTAGTTTGATGTTTAATTTTTTATGTGCTTTGCAGATATCATTCTGAAGATGGATCCGAGTCTGAGCAAATTTATGAATAGCCTAAAGAGGCAGGCTAAGGGTCGAAAAATTTCCGCAGTTGCTGGGATTGTGCCCCAGCCGACTGCTAAGGAGGTTGTGTCGTCCGAGCCCACCGGTGTTGCTCCGGTTCAGGGCAAGAAGAGAGGACGTCCGTCTAAGGCACCACGTTTCGAGGCTCGGACATCGTCCGATAGCCTAGTCAGCATGTTGGGGTTATCCCTAAGGGTAGCCCTACCATGCAGTTTTACTTACGCCCGGAGGACGAGGGTGTCTTGGCCATTGTTCCTACCCTGGATTTAATCGAAGAGATGGTGGAACTTCAGTGTCGGGCGGCGGTAGTGAGCAGGGCTATCAGCGATGAACTGAAGAGGGCTAAGACGGTCTCGATTCCCAAGCTGAAGACCCAGTTGAGTGACTCGGCCCTCTCTTTGAAAGAGGCTTTGAAGACCGTTGAGGACTCTCAAAAGGAAGCATGGTTGGCCAAGGAAGAACAAGAGGCTCTCAAGGCCACGCTTACCAAAGTGATGGCCGAACGAGATGACCTAGTGAAAGAAAAGGATGGCCTGGCTGCCGACAACGAATCCCTCAACTCCCAAGTTGAACAACTTCAGGGATTTATGTTGCGTATTAATGAGGAGTCGTTCAACCAAGGTGTTCGTCAGGTGGCATTTTATCATGGTGTATCGGCGGATGATTCGCGGTATGACTCGGGTATGGATGTGATAAATGGCCAATTGATGCCACTTGGGGGTGAAGACGCCGAAGACGCTGATCAAGTCGCGGAGAACCCATTTGGTGGAAACTCCTCAACCCGACGAAACCCTTGAAATTGTTTAAATTTAGAATTGTTATTGCTTACTTCTGCCTATATTTTAACTGCTTTTGAACAATTACCTTTACATTCTAGCTTTAATATGATTACGCGTTTCTATTAAGTACTCGTGCTGACCGAACGAATGGTATGAATGATTTTTATCAATAACGTGTTGTAATTTTGACCGAACGCTCGGTTAGTTAATAATTAATATTAATTTTTGACCAAATTTGGTAAATACGTTTAAGTTATAATTCTAACCGAACGCTCGGTTAATTAATAATTAATATTAATTTCTGATCAAAGTTGGGAAATAACGTTTAAGTTATAATTCTGACCGAGCGCTCGGTTAATTAAATATTAATTTCTGACCAAAGTTGGTAAATATATTTAATTTATCATTCTAACCGAATGTTCGGTTAATTAATAATTAATATTAATTTCTGACCAAAGTTGGAAAATAACGTTTAAGTTATAATTCTGATCGAACGTTCGGTTAATTAAATATTAATTTCTGACCAAAGTTGGTAAATATGTTTAAGTTATAATTCTAACCGAACGCTCAATTAATTAATAATTAATATTAATTTATGACCAAAGTTGGTAAATAACGTTTAAGTTATGATTCGAATAACATTTAAGTTATGATTCTGACTGAACGATCGATTAATTTAATTAATAATTAACATTATTAATTTCTGGCCAAAATTGGTGAATAACATTTAAGTTATGATTCGAATAACATTTAAGTTATGATTCTGAACGAACGATCGAGCGTTTTGTGGAGATGAGTTTTTTAAGTGTCTCGTTAAAACCTTCTCAGCCGAAAATCCTCCTTAGGGATAAAACGACCGAGCGAGGAAAGAGTACACTGTTTTCATTTATCAGCTGTAATAGAATTTGAGATGCGTGGCATTCCATGTTCTCGGTATAGATTTTCCTGACAAATATTCTAAGTAATACGCTCCGCTGGTTGTTGTGTCGGCAATACGGAATGGTCCTTCCCAATTACTTGAAAATTTGCCACCGTCTTTCCGAGCGTCGCTAGGCATGCGCCAAACAAAATCTCCTTTTTGAAAACTCCGTGGCTTCACCTCTGAGTTATATATTCTTGTCGCTCGTATCTTGCATGCTTCTTCACATATTATGCACTTGTCTCTTAGTTCATTGATGAGGTTGAGGCCGACCAGTAAGCTCTCTTTGTTGAGGTTCAGATCCAACGTTTGTCGTCGTAATGAGGGCTCGCCTATCTCGACCGGAATCATGGCTTCGGTGCCGTATGTCAGACTGTAAGGTGTTTCCTGAGTCATTGACTGAAGGGTACACCGATAGGCCCAGAGAACTTCCAAAAGTTCTTCAGTCCAATTTCCTTTGGCTGGACCAAGTATCTTCTTCAGCTTGTTAAGAAAGACTTTGTTGGCGGCCTCGGCCTGATCATTGGTTTGCGGATGCTCGACCAAGCTCGTAACATGTTTGATGTGGAGTTTGTCATAGAATTCTGCTAGCCCTCACTCGGTGAACTGTCGATCGTTATCTGTGATAATAACCTGAGGTAGGCCAAACCTGCAGACAATATTCTTCCACACAAAATTTTGGACATTCCGGGCGGTAATGGCCGTTAAGGGTTCGACCTTGATCCATTTGGTGAAGTAATCGATGCCGACCAACAAAAATTTACATTGCCCTTTGCCATGTGCGAAGGGTCCAATAATATCCATCCCCCACTTCACGAAGGGCCAGGGAGACAAAATGTAATGTAAGTTTTCTGGTTTTTTGTGTGGTAGGGTGCCAAACTCTTGACATTTTAAACATTTCTGGACGTACTCGGTGCAATCTCCTTGCACGGTCAGCCAGTAATACCCGGCTTGCAATACTTTAGCGGCCACAGTTCGAGCTCCAGAATGGGTTCCACATACTCCTTCGTGCAGTTCAGTCATCACATAAGTGACTTGTTCAAGGTTAAGACACTTTAGGAGTGGACGAGAGTATCCTCTCCTATAGAGGTCTTGGTCAATGAGTATGTACCAGGCGACCTATTGCTTCATCGTTTTTTCTAAGTGTGGGTCACATACTCCTTCAGTCAAGTATTGCTTGATGGGAGTCATCCAGTTAGGCTGAGTATCGGTCGCCATGCATTCTTCAGCACCAACACTTGGTTTGATTAGAGTCACGTGTATGACCGACCGATGGACTCCCTTCTGTTTGACAATAGCCAATCTTGAGAGAGCGTCCACCCGAGTATTATTCTCCCTCCGGACGTGTTGGAACAAAATTTCTTCAAACCTGCTTAAGAGATTTTTTACAAAGTGGAAATACTGCTGAAGTAAAGTCTCCCTTACCTCATATTTTTCTGTGAGTTGTCCAACGACTAGGCGGGAATCGCTCTTACAAATTAGAGTAGTTATTTCTAATTCGATTGTCAGGTGTAGACCGACAATTATTGCTTCATACTCGGCTTGGTTGTTTGATGTTTTAAATTCAAACTTCATGGCTTGCTCAATAACAATCTCTCCTGGTCCTTCAAGTACAACTCCTGCCCCGCACGAACGATTGTTCGAAGAGCCGTCTACATACAACATCCATCTGGATGTCTTCTCTTCGATCGGATAAGGAGTGAGTTCCGCTGTGAAATCAACAAGTGCTTGGGATTTAATGGCTCCCCTGGGTTGGTATTCGATATGGAACTCTGATAATTCAATCGCCCAACCTATCATTCGTCCGGCTAAATCAGGTTTGTTGAGGATCTTCATAATGGGATAGTTAGTTTTAACTATGATCCGGTGATTTTGGAAATACATCCGCATCCGTCGTGCGGTAATGACTAAAGCCAATGCGACTTTCTCCACCATTTGATATCGGACCTCCGCACCGTGCAACACTCGGCTAACGAAGTATACTGGTCGTTCTTCTGTTTCAATTTCCTGCACAAGAACAGAACTTACTGCTTTGTTGGAGACAGCGAGGTAGACCATGATGGGCTCGCGTGTGTTTGGTTTCTGGATGACCGGGGGGGATGCCAGAAATGTTTTGAGCTGGAGGAAATTCTGTTCTTATTCATCTGTCCATTCAAACTTAGTCGTTTTCTTTAACAGTTTTATGATGGGTCTTGTTCGTTCGGTAAGCTTGGGTACGAACCGAGACAATGATGTAAGACGACCGATCAGTCGCTGAATCTCTTTGAGTCCGCTAGGACTTCTCATTTCTGTAATAGCCTTGCATTTTTCTGGATTAGCCTCTATGCCCCGATGGGTGAGCATGAAACCTAAGAACTTTCCACCTTCTACACCGAACGCGCACTTTTCCGGGTTTAAGTGCATGCGATATTTACGCAAGGCCTGGAAGACTTCTTTCAAATCTGAGATATGTTGTTCGCATGAGTCTGATTTAACAACAATGTCGTCAACATACACCTCCACGTTCCATCCGATCATATCATGAAAAACATAATCCATTAGACGCTGGTAGGTAGCTTCGGCATTTTTTAGGCCGAATGGCATGACCTCATAGAAAAAATTGTCGAAATCTGTTCTGAATGTTGTTTTCTCTCGGTCGCGATGGTGCATCTGTATCTGATTGTATCCTGAGTATGCGTCGAGGAAACTTAAGATTTGGTGCCCGGCCGCGCCCTCGACCAGTCGGTCAATAGTAGGTAAAAGATATGAATCCTTCGGGCATGCCTTGTTAAGATCTGTGTAATCTACACACATTTGCCATTTGTCATTTGCTTTCTTGATCATTACTACGTTGGCCAACCACGTTGTGTAATGGGCTTTCTGGATGAACCTAGCCTGCACCAGTTTATCAGTCTCCTCTCGTGCGACCTTGCGTCGATCTTCGTCCAATTTTCTTTTCTTTTGGGCGATTGGTTTAGCTTCTTTATATATGGATAAACGATGAATGATAACATCCGATTTCACCCCTGGCATATCTGTAGCAGTCCAAGCAAAGAGATCAACATTTTTTATTAATGTCTTACCGATTGCTTCTCGGTCGTCTTGCTTGAGGGATATTCCCATGTGTGTTTTACGGTCTTTGTCACGAAGGAATATGGGTTGAAGATCTTCCCCTGCCTCCATTCGAGGATCATTTAGTTGGGGATCTAGGTCGACGAGAGCAACCAAGTGCCTTCTAGAAGCTCTTCCTCTAGAACGCCTTTCCGGTGATCGACCTCTTCGGTTTGGGGATCGGTCGGTCGTTGTGGTATAGAGCCTTCGGGTTGGCTCGACCTTCAAGCTGGCCACATAGCATTCTCGTGCAATCTTCTGATCTACATGCGTCGTGGCAATATCTCCATTGACTGAGGGGAATTTCATGGCCAGGTGGGGGGTTGAAACAATAACCTTAGTCTGTTGATAGATGGACGACTTAGTAAGATATTGTACAAGGTATTGGAGTTGACCAACAGGTATCATATGTTGATAGTCTTGCTGAGGTAATTGTCGCTGAATGTAGTGAATAAGTCAATGTATCCCCTTGTGTCGACCCTTTCTCCCGAGAATTCGACTATCTGTTCATTGTAAGGCTGTATTTCTGCCTCTGAAATCTGCATTTTCTTAAATGTCTCACAATATAAGATGTCGACCGAACTGCCTTTGTCTACAAGCACTTTGGCAATTGCAAACTTATCAATATCTACGGTTATGACCATGGGATCGTTCTGAGCGGGATTAATTGCGGTGGAGTCGTTGTCCGTGAATGTGATTGGTGGTATATGCGATCGACGATGTGTGGAGGCCGAATGGACGGATTGAATCACCCTTAAATGTTTCTTCCTTGCCGAATTGGAGCATCCTCCACCTGCAAAATCACTTGCTATATAATTAATCTCTTGAGGGGGTAGGCCGAGCGACACGGGCCCGACAATTGTGTTGATAACTTCACGAACTTTTTGTTTGGTTCGGCTTCTACGCTCAGGATTTTCACTCCGAGGCCTTGTCCGTATGATTGGACTTTTGCTTCGTTTTCTTCTATTTGTGCGACGATGATCATCGCGGGTTCGGTCGTCTCGTCGTCCTGAACGTTCTCGGGAGTCGATGTCACGCTGGGGCGATCTAGGTGTAGGCACGGTCGTCTTCACAAACTTGCGAAGATGACCAGCTTGGACAAGTTCTTCTATTTTGTCCTTCAATGCTTGGCAACCTTCGGTCGTATGACTGTAGTTGCGGTGGTATTGACAACGTTTAGCTGTATCGGTGTTGGGAGGTGTTTGCGCTTGTTTTAATGCTGGGATCAATTCAGTTTGCCGGGCTTCGTCCAAGATCTTCCCCCTCGGTACGACCAAAGGCGTATAATTGTGGAAGCGCGGACCTCTATTGGGGCGATATCGGTCTCGGTCGGCCGGTACTACTGGAGGACGAGTGCCTTTGTTTCTTTTTGTGTTCTCAACATGTGTCTTCCTATGATAATCAACATGCTCTTCAATTTGCATGAATTTTGTGGCTCTTGTTCTCAATTCGTCCATACTGTACGGTGGTCGCTTGATAAGGCTTTCTGTGAATCGTCCGGGTAGTATGGCCGAAACCAAATGGTGCATTGCTATGTCCGGATTCAAATTGCGTATCCCCATACAAACTTTACTGAACCGGTCCATGAAAGCTCTCAAGGACTCTCCTCTTTCCTGTTTGACATTAAGAAGGGACATGGAGGACGTCCGATGAGGCCTGCTCGTGGCATACTGAGTAGTGAATTTCAGTTCCAAAACATCAAAGCTGGCAATGGAATTAGGGGGGAGATCAGTAAACCATCCAAGTGGCCCTTCCCTGAGCGACGTGAGAAAGACTTTGCACCACACCGTCTGATCAATCATGTAGAGAGTCATCTGCGTTCTAAATATATTTAGGTGTTCGTCTGGATCTGTAGAACCATCACAGAGGTTCATGGTTAATCCTCTCCATTTGCTGGGGAGAGGTGTGGCTATGATGTCATACGTAAAGGGATGGCCCCTTGGGTTTGCTACTCTGTTAGGGACAACATGTTTTACGCTTTGATTGGTCTGGTGGACCAATGATGTGTGAGGTACCGTCTGGGCTAATACTTTTGTTCCAGATTGATGTGGCGGTGGTGTGGGTGCTTGTGAGTGTCCTTCACGTTTAGATTGTTCGAGTTTTTCTAGTAACCTTCTGTTTTGCTCCTTTAATTGAGCCATTTCTTCTGCTTGTTGTTGTCGCTCCTCTTCCTGCTTCCTCCTTTCCTCCTCCAGACGCAATTGGTCTGTCACCCCTTTCTGAAGCAACTCCTGCATATGAGCCTAGAGAGTCTGAAGCATCATCATGTGTTCTTTCGCTACGTTATCATTTTGGTGTTGTTCACTATTGAAACCATCTTCGCTTGTTGGAATCCTTAGGTATGGGAAAAGCGTTTACTCGGGCCCCACGGTGGGCGCCAATTGTACCTGTGTGGATGTTGACCCACGTCGATACACAATTGATGTCGTGCTATAGTTGTTTAGTTCTTCGAGTCTTTCTTCCTTCTCGCGCACGTTCGTCCGGTCGGTGGGGGTACCTGCGATTGCACTCCGATGCTCAAGTCAGTGCTAGTGTTTAGTTAAGTTCTTCTGATCTTATGAAAAACGTACATTTCCCCCTTTCAGAAATTCCTTTTGTAGGTTGACTTGGGCCTTACCTCGTGTGGGCCAAGTAACCAATTGCTAGGACACGCTTAGTGGTCTCTGGGTCGTGGTTCCCTGATATTAAGGGAGTGCTCTGCGAAGTGTCTTTGACTCATTCAATGATAGTTACAACCACTGACTTGCCACGTATTATCATGTTTATTTATTTGTTTATTGTGCAACCTTCGATCTCGCGGGCCGACCGGTAGAAGTATAAAAATAAAAATGGAATGAAATCAAAAACTGAAAATCGAAACATCTTTTCATGAACATGATTAACTGAATGTTTTGGTGAATGCGTGGCTTAAATAATATCCTTCTATTATTTTCTTACACTCCAGTAAGCGCTTAATTAATTTGGTCCACGTTGCCGACGTGATTTCTAAGTTTATCTGCTTGGTTGTTTCGTAGTTCCTCCCCAAAAATTTAAAAATATTCATCATTGTTTCAAAATATATAACAAATATTAATTATGCTCACCATCTTCCTTTTTCACGTAATATTAAATAAATGCATTTTAACTTTTTAAAATAATAAATATATTGTTTTTAATTATTTAATTTTTGTTTTACAAGGTAATAAAATAATTTGGCAATTTGTAAGAGAATATAACATTACTCGTTTAAACACACGAAAATGTCGACACTCCCTTTATAAGCTTTCACGTCAACTAAGCAATTAAGGATGTGAAATCAAACGCTCTATAAATTAGTGGTTGTAGCATTAAGTTATTGATTAATTAATAGCATCAACATTGCAAAACCATTCAATAATCCTTCTAATGACAAGACTCATCCACGTATTATTCAATTTTAATGCTACTTGTACCTATTTAATGTATTTTTTTTATAAATTTTAATTCTCTTTTATTATGATAAGAAAAATGTTATTATTAACTAATTTAAACACACAAATAAATAATTGTTATATTAACACTACAAGAAAAAATGGTTTTAACAATGATTTATTTTTACATTATCCAGGGTTAAAATCTTTTCCATCATGTCTAATGATTCTCCTGACTTATCGCTTCCATCGTAAACACACTACTCTTCAGGACAGGCTCAATGTCCGTCGCCGACAGTTTTAACAAGGAATCACAATTCAACCACACTTATATCTATTATATCTAAGGAGAAGAAATACTAAATAAGGCACCATCTTCTTCTTACTCCAATGTTGTTTCTTCCATCACCTTACTGTCCCAATTTGGATTACAAACCACTGTTACCTAACTCGACAACAATTAGTGTTCATCACTGCTTTATATATCATAAATAATTGTATTATCTATTAGATGTGGGTTTCAAAGTCATGTGTGTTATGAAATAATTATTATACATATTTTAAAATAAAGACCTTAATTTAAAATATTCAAAATTATGAGAATTAAATATTAACATACTTAAAAAGACTAGGAATCATATAAACCAATTATCATTAATCATAAAAAAAAAAGATATGCCTGTTGAAATAGTTATTATCCAAGATTAGTTGTTGATATACTTATTATCCAAGGTTATTTTGCTGAGTTTTTAAAATAAATTTTTAAAGCTTTAGAAAACTTATTTGTAATGTAAAGTTATACTTTCAAAATTTTAGAGAATTTAGTTATAAAATATATTAAAACTATGTAGTTTTTAATTATTTATTTATAAATAGAATTAATTATATTTGTTTATTGAAGTTTAAAAAATCTGGAGTGTTTTATTGAAGTTCTACAATAAATCTCTAAAATTTAACGAAGGTTAAAAAAATCTCCGTTATTTTGCTGAGATTTTAGAATTTATTTTTTGAAATTTAATGAAGGTTAAAACAACCTCAATTATTTTGCTAAGGTTTTAGAATAAACCTTTGGAATTTAACGAAGGTTAAAAAACCTTACTTATTTTGCTGAAGTTTTGAAATAAACCTTTAAAATTTAAAGGTTATAAATTTTTTCTTTATTTTGCTGAGATTTTTGAATAACCTTTAGAACTTAACGATGGTTAAATAACTTCTATTAAAACTCTTTTTTCTTGTAGTGTAATAAGTTATATCTTATTTTATAAATTAAAAAAAATTATGGATATTTAAAATTTATATTATTAATAAAAAATTGTAAAATATTTTTTAAATTAATATCTAGTTATCAAATTTTAACTATTAACTACTTTATATTCTAAATTAGTTATTTATTTAATTTAAAATATAAAATAATTAATAACTAAAAATTTAATTAGATAATAATTTAAAAATTACATTATAAATTTTTAATAATAATAAAAAATATTTTAGATATTAATATTTTTTTAATTTATAAGATAATATCTAATTTAATTAATATAATGATTAATTATTTTTTATTTTTAAATTAATATCTAATGATTTTCTTTTACATACAAATTACTTTAAACAATATTTTTTTACCATAGAATAGATCCTTTAATTCCATTAAGAACGTTTTTATCATAATATTTTATTAATAACCTATTAATTTATATTTCCTCAATTCCTTTTTCAAGGTTGAATTTTTTAAAAATATTTCTATTTAACTATTATCTTTAAATTTAAAATAATAATTTTCTTTTGTTACTTTTTATCTTTTTTCCTCAGTATGTGTCTATTAGAATAGATATATTTATTCATTATTTTCCAATTTGATCTCATCATATTTTCTTGAAACTTGAAGATTCGTTGACTTTGAGTAATTAATGGATTCAATGGTCACGTAGGAATTTAGACATATAGATTATGGAAAGTAAGATTGACTCACATTTATTTATTGGTAACATTCCAACCATAGTGCTACTCAAAGTCTACCACCTTCTCTTCACTTCACTTTCAATATAAAAAAAAAAAAGTTTCATTATCTCCAATTATAGGACATTTGTTTGCAATTTTTTTTTACCTTTTTTTTTAACTATCTCTTTCATAAATTAATTATTCGCTAAAATACTATTAATTTAGACTGATTATGTAACTAAATTTATAAATATGTTATTGATTTTATATCAATTTTTAAACAGTCTTTCATTATTTTTTCTCATTGAAAACATATTTTTGTAACAGAAGATTGCTTATATAAGTATCCACATTATTCACTTGCGCTAATGATAAAATTCGTTAAATAAACAAACTTAACTTAAATTTTGTACTGGTAGTCTCTATCCTGAGATAACTTTTGGGACATAATGTTAAGCTGTCTTTATTGACCATATTAAATACTAAATTTGAATCATTAAAACCTTATAAAGTAACGTTACGCTAATTAAGTATGGTGAACTCCTAATGAAGGAAACTTAATCTCAACCTTGAAAAGAACCATCGATTATATAAATATAGGATTCTGGATTCAGAAGAAGATTCTGAGCTCTAACAGTTATAAATAACTACATATTAAATGGTTCTGTCTTAATTATTAATTAAACTGAATTGTATTGTGTAGTGATTTGAGGTGGTCTGAATTTCCCAACAGGTCATTGTTAGGAACATAAGAAAAGTATTTGTACCAGTTTGGAATGGCTTGTTTAATCAGAGCATCCACAAATAGTGAAACAAAGAACACTGCACAAGGTTAGTGGGATGAGGTACTATTCGCAATTCCATGTCTCAGTTTCTCTTTTGGATTTTTAGTAGCGAGCACAAAGTCATCAAAATCTTTTCTCCATTTATTTAATGATGCGATCTACTCTGAAAATTTGATATAGTAGTTAAAGCTCAACTGCAAAATAGATGTGATTACGAAATTGTCGCATGTTCAAGTTTGAACATGCCCAAAAAGACGTTTACGGAAATCTCTAAAGATGGAGGAATATGAATTCTATTGAAGTTTTGTAAACAGAAATCTATCCAACCTGTGAATGAAATAATTATCCACCATGTAAATTATGTAAACAGAAACTATTGAAATTAATATATTACTTACATTTCTTAATCAACTCAAAATAGTATGGCTAAAAGATAAAAATAGTATCAACTCTTAAATGTTTGAAAAATAAATAAGGCCAAAATAGCCTAACAGTGTAAAGCAGCGATGATTCACTATTCAGTTTAATACTTTCCTGATAAAAAAAACAAATTAGTTTAATAAGTCGTATGTAGTACAACTTGCTTAGAAAAATTCTACAAGTTGATTATAGTTTGGAAGCAAAAAAAATTGTTGATAAATGTTCAGAAGAATTTATGTAAGTACTTATATATCTTGAAAATGAGTTGTTTTTAATTGGGATTCAATACACCTAAACTTTCTTATGCAAATATAAAAGATATTAAAATTTAATTATTTCTTATGAAATCAAATCTCAAACCTGAGATAATAATGCATAAATTAAATTAAAAGAGAGAATAGAAAAGATAAAGAGATTTTAATAATATATATACTCCAGTATTAGTATCGAATAAATTATATATATATATAATTAAGCAGTGCAGGTTGAAATTATTTAGTGAAAAGTATTAAAAAAAATTACAATGATAAAATAGTTTACATAAATAATATAATATCTTTCAATTACATCTTTGTTCTTACATATCATTCTATCTTTCATGGTTTATTTTTGCATATTTATTAAGAGTTGTATGAAAATTCGAGAGAATAAATGTAAGAAAAATTGAGAAGAAAACGTGAAGAAAGTGGATTTGTTTAGATTAAGATTTGTTAAAGTGGATGTTTGATATTGAAGTTTGTAAATAGTGTGATAGTTGTGAAGAAAATTTAAATATTTTTTAAATGTTTAAAATTTAAGTTTATAAATTTATCTTTATTTTAAAAATATTAATTTTTTTTAAAGATTTAAATAATATATATATATATATATTTTTATTTTATAATTATTAATAATATTATTATATAAATTTATTTTTTTATATAAATAACTATATATTTTTATTGTGTTATAATTTATTATTATTAATCAATGATTATTTTTAATTTTATTTTTATTTTATAAATTAATGTTAAATATTATTGTTTTAATATTTAATATTTATGTTTTTTTTTT
>Ga0123342_1005008_pt1 | contig 19644 bp, 13 predicted proteins | sample Turbeawhitnodule_FD_89960 | JGI IMG/M metagenome (GOLD analysis project Ga0123342, IMG submission 89960) | Root nodule microbial communities of legume samples collected from Mexico - Turtle bean Mexico white nodule | ecosystem: Host-associated > Plants > Roots > Nodule | place: Mexico: Nepantla... | reverse complement strand
TTCAATTCAAAATTCTGCACGGATTGGTGCAATGAAGAAAATTGAAGTTGCTTCTAATCAAGGACAGTATGGTGACTACTGGAAAAATATAATATTGGAGGCAGTTGGGGTAAGGAAAAATATAAAATTGGAAGTGTGAGCGATAACAATCTGAATGAAAAATATGAAAGGTTTGAGTTTAAGGGGGAATTTGTTAGCATTAAACTCAAAGTCGTCAGCCGTCATCAATTTTATTTTACAATTTGAATAGTCTAGTTTTGAATGTCATTTATACTATGATTTAAATGTAAATTATAGTATAGGTTTTATGATAAAGAAGGTAGAATTTGAGAAGTCTATTGTAAAACTATTTAGAGAGATTGTATTCTTATTTGAAAGTAGCAGTGAAATAAAATTTATATTCTCTGTTCACAAATATCTTGCTTTGTTTTATTCCCTCAACACCAATAGTTACTACAAAAAAAAATAGATTTAGCTAAAAAAAATAAATAAAAAAATTGACAGTGGCATGTAGACGGTGTCAACTAAGCTTTATTATTAAAGAAATTAAATAAAGTGTAAGAAAAAGTGGGTTATTTTCACGCAAACATGATAAAAAAAAAAAGAATTGTGGGTCAAACGGTCACTACGAAAAATAAAAATAATAATAAAAATTTAAAGTTTTGAAAGTTAAGTCCACGCTATATATTTTGAAATTAAATTTAAATAAATAATAAAATTATGAAAGTTCGATTTATGCAAATAATTAATTTTTATTTATTTGAAAACTCTTCAGTTGTTTGGGTGTGTGAACTCGAATCATTTTGAAAAAAAACTAAAGACTTTTTAGAGTACGAGCTTAAGCATTTTCGAGTGCGAGATTGAGCATTTTCGAGTATGAGATTGAGCATTTTTCGAGTGCAAGATTGAGCATTTTCGAGTGTGAGCGCTTGAGCAGGCTATTCAGTAGTGCGACTGTGAGAACCTTTGTACTCAACAGCGATGGAGTAGTCGTACCACCGTGAGAACGTGAGAACATGAGGACCGTGAGTTTCGCATTTCCTTCTGTTTTCAATCTTTGCGAGTTGAAGACTCAATCCTAGGTTTGGCCCCCATCTCGAATCATTTTGAGAAAAGACTAAGACTTTTAAGAATACAAGCTTGAGCATTTTCGAGTGTGAGCGCTTGAGTAGGCTATTCAACAGTGTGACCGTGAGAACCTTCATACTCAACAGTGATGGAGTAGTCGTGCCACCATGAGAACACGAACGTGATAACGTGCAGTCCGTGAGTTTCGAATTTCCTTCTGTTTTCAATCTTGGCGAGTTGAAGACTTAATCCTAGGTTTGGCACCAATCTCGATTTCTTTCTGTGTTATATTGGTTGAGTTGTGTGTTGTGTAATTTTATTTTTGAAGGTCTAGCCCTAACACCGTGTTTTTTCTTAGTGGTTCTTAGTGGTTTAAAGGTCTAGCCCTAAATCTTATTTCCTTCTCAATGGTATAAGACAATTTCGTAGAGAGGTAAATCCTTTATAAGATATTTTTTACTCTTTTAAGACAATGAGATGTTAGAGAATCTGTTTCATAATAATTTCAATAGTTTGAATTCATGATAGCTTTTTGGTGATTAATAGCTTTGGTAGTTGTGGATGAATAGAACAACTTTTTCTTTTTCTACCTTTGTGTGTTTTGTAACTGTTCACTCCTTATATGTGTTGGTGGCATTTTTGAAGGGACAAATTACCACAAAAATATTTTATCTCTATCACGGTCTCTCAATTCCTGTTATGCATATCCTTGAACACTGGGAATTATTTCAAACTTTTAGGTCCCCTGTCCATTGGGTTCTGTATTCACCTTGGATAAGTTTCATCTCAATCAGTATCAGATTTTAGGTGTTGGGCTACCATGATAGCTACAACAAGAAGTCAACTTAGTATTGAAGAGGTGAAATGCTCTTTTACAAAAAAGATTAATGAGGTCCAATGCAGAAATGCAAGAGAAACTAGAGAAATATATATCTCACATTACATTGCGCTTTCTACATGCATATAATGATCCTCTTCTTTGATACAAGTGACGCAAATTGGCAAAGTTCAAGATTATACTGATGACTCTGAATTAGCCTTGACCTAGGTGACACTACCCTGCTTTGGTTGCTGAATTTTATGGAGTTATATATGCTTTGGAGGAAGCTCAAAAGTTGGGACTAACTAATGTCTGGTTGGAATGTGACTCTGCCTTGGTTTGTGCTGCGTTTACTACTAGGAAAAATGTTCCTTGGATGCTTCATAATCGATGGAATACGTCTTAATTACTGTGGAAAAATCATATTTAAGGTTACTCATATTTTTAGTGAAGGGAATGCGTGTCCTGATAAGTTGACTAATTTAGGATTTATTCATAGAGAATATTTTCATTGGTATAATAGACTTTCATCTAGTCTGTTCTTAGAATTCTTTATTAATAGGTATAGTCTACCTATGTATCGTTTTTGTTAACATATGGGTTTTGGTCTAGTTCCACCATATTTTTGTATTCTTTTTCTGTTTCTTTTTTTTTAATAATATTTTTTTCATGTGATGGCAAATGATTATTGTTACTTGAGGTGTCAGTCTAGCTGAGATGTCAAGTAGCATAGTGATGCCTAACATGAAAGCTTTTTATATATAAAAAAAATAGCTAAGGAGATTGGATTGCACCAGAGGCATTTTCCCAAGACACCAAAGAAAAGAATGAAATTACAACAAGATACACAAAACTTCATGACAAAAGTAAAGAAAGAGCAAGCTTAGCTAAGTTTTTGTACTTGTTTTGTGTTCTGCTTTCTTGATTTTGGTCCAGCTCTTGATGATGTTTCCTATCAAGGTTTTAGCACTCAAATGATGTTCTTCTTTTCCTTTCAAATTCACCTCCAAGAGTAGTCTTCTACTAGCTCTTCCACCAACACCAATAAGAATATCTTAGGAAAAGGTGAGTTTCTTAAAAAAATTTAATGAAAATTTCAAACAATTTCAAGCACTTAAAGAGAAACAAAAATTGAAAAGGCTCAATTAAAATGAACAACATCAAAGGATAGATTTGAGGACAAAAAACAAATGAATTTTAAAGAAAACAACCAACAAATAAGGCAATTTTATAAAGAAAGAACTCAAAAGAAACCTAAAGAATGGATCCAGATTATGATGACAAAAACAAAATAAAGACACAAGTTAAATTAAGAACTCAAATGAAAATGCAACTACAGTTTCAGTTTCATGAGGAAATGAAAAGAAAAAGATCACTCAAAGATACTTTTCATGCAATTTAGGTTATACAATTCTCTAAAAGAGCTAAATCATGCATCTAAGAGTGTTGTGAGTTGTCTTAAGCTTTTTTTGCAATTTTTTTTCGCTCATAACTCTCATCCTTCCCTATATATTTTCAATTCTTATATTTTTTTTATATTTTTCTTATTAAGACGCCACAATTTTTCTTTTTATGCACTCAATTTTCACAAACAACTCCCAAGATAGGTCAAATTCCCTCCTAACAATCAACAAGTGCATGCATTATGTTCAAACAAGTAATTCAACTTTAGAAAACTAGAAAAGTTATTAGTGGCTCTCGACCTACACCTAAGAACTTAAGAAAATTGTTTAAAAAAATTTCTAATGAGCTAATAGCAAAAGAAGAAATCATTACAACAAAACTAGGCATATAAGATTCGGCTAGTATGTTTTAAGCAAGAAAAGCATGTAAAAAGTTTAGGACTACTCTAAGGAGTTTATGAACATGTTAAGAACTAAATATAACTCTAAATTAAGAAAAATAGAGCTAAGGTACAAAACTTAAATCAAACTAAAATGGCAAAGCATGCAATAGGAAACTTAGACATGACATTGATTCAAGAAAATTTTGAACTAAGCATTTGAATCAATTAAACATGAAATTGACATGATATAAGCATGAAATTATCGTAGACACAAAACATTCACACAAGACGGAAATCAATACAAGAAGAAGAAAAGAGATGGAGAACTTATCTCTTCAAGACCTTTAAATCCGGCTCATGATGCCAAATTGATGGAAGCGTCTTCATGGGACATTGGAAGGCTTGAAAATTATTCAAAACTTTACAAAGTCTCAAGAGAGAACTCAAAACTTGGCTTCTCTTCCAAGGAAGGATCCTTGGTGAAGAGCCTAGAAAAAGATTACTCCCATTTTGGTGACATCAAAGAACAAGAATAATGTATTCATTTTGCAACTCAAATCATATTCAATTCAAGGTGAATGCACAAGAGGGGTAAGGGATCTTATTTATAGATGCATAAGTCATTTTTTCTCTATGATATGTGGGATGTGGGATTTAAAATGCAACACAAGGATGCACATGAGGAGTCCCACCTCAAGTAAAACAAGGTAAAATTAGGCTAAAATGTACGCTAGTATTGAAGGAGTAGGGTGACCGAATTTTGAGTTAAAAACTAGGGTTTTGAGCTTCAATCAAGGCCTAATTGAGGGTGACTAGATTTTGACTTAACAATATAGGGTTTTGACCATCTAATCAAGGTCCAATTGAGACTCAATTGGAGGCCCAATCGAGGCTCACTTATGCTTCAACAAATTAAAAATAATAATACCTATAACCATACATGTATCTACAATTTTTTACTAGACTTGAAAGGGGGAGGAGAATTATAATGATCTAGACTCCAAAGGAAGAGAGTCTTCTTAACTTCTTCTTCGACCCTTATATTCATGGTGTTTGTCACTGGTCCAATATAAGCTCCTCCAGATGGTATGTAAATACAAGAAGTCTTCAAAAATAGACGAAAATGAGGCTTGGAGGTAGATATTTAAAAATGTTTTAATAATAATATACATGAAAACGATTTGTGTATGTATTATCAACATTTGTGTTTTTTAGTTAAAAATAGAAATTAATGTTTGCATTTTCATTGTCATTACATTTATTAATTAAAAACATCAATTACCAATATTTTTCATTTCATATTTTAATATTTTAAACAATTAAAAATTATTTAATTAATAATTTTAAAAAATTAAGTAAAAATTAAATTATTGAGCCAAAAAAAAGTACTTATGATCTTAATGTGAGTTTTCTCATTTCAGGAAAAATTTAAATAAGATCTTATGAGATTTTTTTTTTAAACCAACAAAAAGTAGTGCAAATCTCAAAATAAAATCCTAGTTGATCTAAAGCAAAAAAAAAAAAGCAAATTAGTTCGCACTACATTTTAATTGATGTGTTTCAGGCCCTGAAACCCTGCGTTGGGAAAAATTTTATGCACACATATTAACAACATTGAGACGCAGGGCATATAAAACAATTTATATTATCCTTGTTGTCCATGACAAGAAAAAATATTCAATCCATAAGAAAGACATATAGAATCAAATTATTCATTTAATTTTATGGATAGTTCATTATTTCTCAAAACCTAATAAATCATTCTACCAAAATTAACCCAATCAACTTTTTCATAATTATGTTTTTCTTAAATTTAACTTTTTTTCAAAAATATGTTTAAATTAGTGTTTATAACATTTAATTGACTTTTTTTCAAGAATGTACTTCTTAGTTTCTAAAGAAATATTATATTTTATGGATGAATTGCATATCCATTTATAAAAAAAAAGTATTTATGCATGAATTGGATTCATTTTTTATTAACTGGATCAAATTAATTAAATTTTTAATTAATTGTTTTAATATACCAAAATAGAATATTTTATCCCACCCATTGTGATTCAAAATAATTTATGCCAATCCATAGTTTTTGTAAGTTTTAGTTAATGGGAAGCATGGCATGCTTCTAACTTTGAGAATAACTACACCTCTCAATTTATGAATGAAAATCCATATATGTTGCACGTGCATTATATATCCCGTTATCTGTGTATTTTTCTTCATGATATAAGAATCAGTGTAAGTAACACATATCTATCCAAAAGAATATTTGAGTTCAACTCCTCAATGTGAGTACCCAAAACTTCCCTAGAACCAGAACATTTACTATTATCTAAAAATAACTGTTATTATCTAAAAGGTCCCAATCACTAAAATCTAGCAATAACCGGAATACCAAGGAATCCAATCATATAAATTATACTCCTCTAGCTTCTACAATCTTTTTCTAGTTCAACTTTTATCTAACTGGGTTCAAGGAGTTAGTAGGAATGAACAAGAGTTATGAAATTATAGTCCATAATCTGAACATTGAGTCAATTCCATGATTAAAAGTATTAAATAAAGTTACATAGGTCATTGAAAAGGACACTATCCAATACGGTTCTTGAAAAGAAAATTGACTTTTTGAGGAGAATTGGGATTCCTCTTTGCAGTGACCTGGATGAGTGCACCGTCAAGAAGCAAGCGTTGCAATACTCTTGTTATGTTCACAGTGTCATCAATGCCAAGATGATGATTTCCCTTCAATGGTATTTGCAGTTCCTTCATCATTGTAACCATTCCTGTGGCCTGTTACCCGTTATAAAGAGAAGCACACAATAAGTTATATATTAGGATTAATAAAAATGAATGTAAAGAAAAAAATTGAATTCATCCGAGTTTTGTTTGCATGATGCAAAAATGAATAAATTCTATTGTAGTCATCTGCCAATTCTGAACATTTAGAGAACTCACCCTCCTATTATAAAAGTTCAAATAGACATCCTTGAGATTAACCCACTCCATAAAATATGGAGGAAGCTTTATCTTCGACACTTCACATTGCTGAAGGACCTTAGTTTTCAAATCCCAATTCCCACTGCAAAAGCAAAAGATTTTGATGTTGAAGAACAAATTCTGTTATTCAAGTTCTAGATATACAGGGCAGGAAACTAATGCATCATTAGAAATAAAACAAAAGAGTTATAGAAGTTAAACCATGTTACAAATGCTGCAGAAGTAAGTTCTGCACCCATCCACAACCGATTCCGCGTCAACCAAACTCCAAATTGTTGAATAACTTCCGTAAATGGTATTGCTGTATCATGCCAAACTCTGAAAATAAAATAATCAGTATGGCTATAGTGGGACTGTAGGTAGCAGAAGTAGGTAATATTCCCTTGGTAACTGATACAATAAAATGATTTTCGTTGTAATGGCTAATAGCTAGCTTTTCACCAGTCTAACTAATTGTTCATTATAGGATATTTTCAAATCATAAATCTCTACAAATGTTACTAAAAGCAGCAACCTTAAAAATTACTATTACTAATAGCATCAATTTATTAAATAACTACATGAAGAAGGGGAATTAGAGGATATAATTGTTTTTTATATTGTATGTGACAACAAAAATGAAAACATAAGATTTTATGTGGATCAGAAGTGTAAATCAGGTAGATTAGTAAAGGCAGATTAAGCTGCATACTTGTGAACTCCAAACTTCCCATATTTGTTCTCAATGTATTCGTTTATTCTCCGTTCACCCATTTTTGAGGGTCTCACAAACCTGTTAAAAGGATCAACGCAAAAGTAAATTGTAAGATAAACAAAAATTAATAATCTTCATTTATAAATTATATTTTTTAAATTCAAGAGAGACTAACCTATCAAAAATATTAATATCATATAAGATTAACTCACAAGTCATCTTGTTGCATTAAAGGTATAAACTATTAAAAAAACTAACATCCTAATTATATCTTTGTATAATTTGATATTGAACCCTCAAAAACATTATAGTCTAAGAATGCAAATTATATTCTTTTTAGAACTATAGAAAAGAACAAAAAGTAAAACAGTATTAGCAAAAGTAAAATTGAATATCTCAGGCAATCACTGAACACTGCACCTGTTAGATATGGTATAAAGTGGCAGATCAAAACCTGTGGAATATGTCTTCAACTTGCAATGTTTTGGCACTAATCATTAGAACTGGAAACTCAAGAATCTCAACCCTACCCTCTAAATCAAGCACAAGGAAATAGTCTAGATTCTGAGGACGTATTTTGTTCAACTCAGCAATGTCCACTTGAAGGTCACTGGAGCAATCATGATTAAACGTCTCAAGGTGGATAGGATCATCCATCTGCAAATTTGAAGAAAAGAAAACAATAAAACCATTTATTCCGCTGTCAGGTCATGATTACACAATACATTTAATTTAACATGACATGACAAAAAGATGAAGCTGATTCCTATGTAACAATATCATCTTCCAAACCTACAATTAAATGACTTAACTAGCTATCTTCCCACACAGCTTGGTTCACATCAAAACTTCAAAAACAGAAAGAATAATGTAACGACACCAGGTTTCCCCTCTGAGCACATGATTTGGACCTAATCAAAATCATAAATGGAACGGAAAAAATGAACAAAGGCATGGATATGATATACTTCTGCACGTTCATACTTTATAAAAACATTCATTTGTCCATCAAGAATTTTTCATACTACGAGAGATGAGTGAATTTTAACCATAAATCACAAAGTTATCTAACTTTTTTAATTGACGATGTAATACATTAACTCAAGTAATAGGAACCCAGGAACTCCAATGAGTTCGAAGAACAAAAGGTGCAGGAAACTGTAAACACGAAAAAGTTTTGAGGATCTTAATTAATAGAGAATGAGATACAGAAACATAGTCTTACAATTGAAGTCATTAACCTCTCCTTCAGCCACAACAACAATTCATAGATTAACTAATTAACAAACTCTAAAAATAGCTACTCTAACACGATTGATTATTAAATAATTTTTCTAAAATCAACATATGGTGTCTAATTCATATCCACTCCCCTTCCCTCACTTTTATTCAAAAATAATTTTCTTATTACATATATTCTCTCTATAGATAATAAGGCGGTGATGAACTACGCTACTGTGCCATGTCATCATTTACCATTGAAACAATTGATCAAACACATAGCATGCAAACCAAAAGGGTCTCCCAGAATTTTGCAAAGCTTTAAAATTTGAACAGGAGAAAGACTACTCAGAAACCGAAATGAGGTAAAAAGTTGATGGATCATAAAAGAGTTTTAACCTTGGTGCATTTTCCCTGGCAATGGTACAAGCATATGGGTTTCCAGCGAGAGTGAGGGTCGTGGAAAGAAGGGGTCTCGGAATTGGAGAAAGAAGCAGATAGTGTGAAAGAATGCGTTCGAGGAAGTGAAAGGTTGGTAGGGTGCAGAATAAGAGGAGAGAGGGAGAAAAACATAGGATTACGGTGTGACAACATCTTTGCCAAACATCCTCTCAGAAGCGCCATAGCTCTTCACTCAGTGTGCTTTCAAACTAAATATTTTTCTCTTATACAATATACTCTTAATGTATACTTTATATACGTATATACTTTTTACTAGTGGAAATACGGAATATATGTACACAATTTTTTATGATAATGAAATAAATAAATAAATAAAATTATATAAATTATAATTATAATAAAATTTATAAGAAATAATTATTTGTTTCTTATTTTATATAAAAAAAGTTATTTATTAAACTACAGAAAAATACATGTTAGTTTCGTATTTTTCTTGTTTTTAATTTTTTTTAAAACAAATGTGCATAGTGCTAAATGAAGTGAAAGTTTAATTTTCAAACTTACTTTTAAAAAAATAATTAAATTATGATTTTAATAAGTGGAAATAATTATGAGTTTTAAAGATAAAATGCTAAAAAACATAAAAACAGTTATAAAAAATATCATTTTTATTAATAATTAATTATAATTAAAATAATTGTATTGTCGTAACTTAGACGATGATTGGTGACTCATAACTGAGTTTGGGTTATAAGATATTCTCCGATTATCCATAGGGTGAATTCTGGATTCAGGTCAGACTTAAAAGGATTAAAAAAAATTAAGATTTTGATGTGAAATAACTCAACCAAGATCACAGGATCAGTATTAGGATCAATATTAGTATGAGTAATTGACAACAAAATCACATAAGTATTTGTGTAGACTATAATTCTTAGGAGTAATAGAATCAAAATATTGTTAAAATCATGATATTCTAGTAAATCCACGGTAAAAGTTGTTGTAAAATCAGTGAGATAGGAAAGAAAATTTCATCCCTAGTGGTGCCTCGTGAAACTTTCCTGGACAAAAACCCCCATTGGGAAAAAATGTAGATGGTAAAGAATACACCTATTACATCATCTAGCTATAGCAAAATTTTAAGGGAGTTGTATTCCACGTTCTCGGTATGTTCCGCCGATCCAAATGCTCTATCCGGTAGGCTTCATTGTGTAAGCTTTCTTGCATCCGGAAGGACTCTTCCTAGTTTGGTGAAAATTTCCCTTTTGAGTCTTTCCAAGCCTTGTCTTTCATCTTTTATACTAGATCTCCTGTTTGAAATGCCCTTGGCTTGATTTTAGCTTTATACCGTCGAGCTGCTCTCCGCTTGCATGCTTTTTCTCAGATCTTAGCCTTATTCGTAACTCCTATGAGAGGTTTAACTCAGTTCACATACATTCATTGTTAAGGTTAAGATCCGTAAAATTCCTTCATATAGTCGGCTCGCGACTTCTACTGACAACATGGTGTTAGTGTCATAAATCAAGTTGTATGGTGTCTTTTCGGTCGTCGAGTGCGATATTAGTGCCCATAGTGCTTCTAAGAGCTCTTCAACCCACCTTCCCTTGGCCACCCCAGGTGCTTTTTTAATTCGATCCAGATTAACTTGTTTGCGGTCTCAACCTGCTATTTGTTTGAGAGTGTTTGACTGAGCTCGTCTTATGCTTAATGTCAAGGTTGTCGTAGAACTCACTGAATTTTCAGTCAGTAAATTGTTTCTCATTGTCCATGATGAACGAATGCGGGATCTCGAACCTGAAAATTATGCTCTTTCATACGAAGTTCTGGATCTGCTTAGTTGTGATTTTTGCAAGGGGTTCGACCATTATTCACTTGGTAAAATAGTCTACAACCACGAGCAAGATTTTTCTTTGCCTCGGAGTTGGGGGAAAGTCCTACTATATCCATTTCTCATAGTGCAAAAGGTTAGGGGGGACTAATCTCTCGGGGATCATGAGGGAGTTGGTGTATTAAGTGTCTGTTTTCTTGGCAACTTTTACATCTTTTAACAAATTCAACACAATCAGATGGTAGGATTCTTTGGGGTAGGCTTGTTGAGGTTAGTATAGTCAGTACTCATGCACCATTTACCATTATTTTTATTAACGAAGACCATGTTTTCCAACCATGTGGTGTATTGGACCTCTTGGACAAAACTAGCTTGAAGGAGTTTCTTGACCTCCTTATCCGCTGTGAGTAGTCTCTCTTCCTCTAACCTCTTCTTCTTTTGTGAAATGGTTTTTTCTTCTTTGCACACAAATAGTCAATGTGAAATTATATGAGGGTCGATACCTAGCATGTCGACTACCAACCATAAAAATAAATCATGGTTTTTTTACAACATTGTCATGAGCGCCCCTTTCTCGGCTTTAGTCAGGCTTGCCCCTAATCGGGTATCTTGGCCTTTTTCCTCACTTGCCATGTGGTTGCTTCTTCCTTGGGTTCCATTATGTCACAATCATCAAATCTCGTGTCTAGGTTGATCATCGCGAGGACCTGATTCACATAGTGTTTGTGATCTCTTTTAGGTCCTTAGGGAACAACTTTAGGCTCGCGACATAACATTCTCATGTAGTCTTTTGTTCCACGTGCAACATTACAACATTTCCATGCTCCGAAGGAAACTTGGCGAGATGTTGGGTTAAGACTATGGCTTCTAACTTGTTTAGTGACGATCTCTAGAGGAGGATGTTGTACGAAGTGTTTGCATCCACTATGAGTACCTCACCTTGATTGTTTTATATCTTTGGTTCCCTTCGCCAAACTTCATGTACAAGTCAATGTATCCCTTGGTGTCCACCTGCTCTCCCGAGAATCCAACAATTTGCTCATCATAGGGAATTATGGCTTTTATTGACAATCCTAGTCGCTAAAATGTCTTTTAGTACAATATGTTGACCAAAATCCCCTAATAAACAAGTGTCTTCAATTACGTCAAAGTTCGCCACCTCGACTATAGTAACCATGGGATCATAGTATTTGGGGTCAATGCCTTTGAAATCGTCATCCATGAAAGTTATTGCTGGTAGGCTCATTCGAGGCCTTCCGACTACAACGTTTACAAACTGAATTTTCGTAAGTGTCTATTATAGGAAGAGTAAGTTGTTCCTCCACTAGCGAAGCCACGTGATATAATACTAATAAAACCTCTCAATGGTGTGTCACAATTCCTATCTCGACTTTTATCCCTTCTCGGCACAAACGTTTTTTACCATCTTCTCGGTCCCTGCTGATCCTCCATTATCGACAGGTTTCCTCATATTTTCTTTGAAAAACTAGCATAGGTGATCAACCTACACTAGTTCCTCGATCTTGTCCTTGAGTGCTACACACTCTTCTCTGTTATGGTCATAGTTACGATGGTAGCGGTAGTGTTTAGACTGATACTCATTAGATGGGTTTGGGCCTTTCTCGATGCTGACAACAAGTCGACATTTAGTTCTTCTTCAAGCACTCATGCTCAGTTCGCATTGAGTGACGTATATTGTGGAAGTGGTGTGGGCGAGGAATCTCCTTGACTCTCCTCAGCGGCAGTGGTGGTCTATGGCGAGCCTTTTCATAAACTTGCAATTTTGTCAGATCCTCCGACAACCTGACTTTGTTGTGGAACCCCTTCAATTCCTCAAGTTGCATAAACTTCACCGCTCTTGGTCACAACTCATTTATGTTCACAGTTGGCTTTTCACATAGGTTAAACGAGAAAGGTCCCAATTTAAGTACAGTTACCATGTGATGTATGACAACCTCAGGATTGAGGTTTCGTATACTGAGAGCAACCTTCCCAAACATTTCCATGAAGGCCCGCAGTGACTCTGCTTTCTTTTACCTGATGTTTACTAACATGATTGACATTAAGTGATGGAGACTGCTCATTGTGAAGTGCACCCTAAACTTCATAACTTAGACTGCTCTTTCCAGGCAATCGTCAAAGAAAGAAATAGTGAATTTATTCAAGATAATTATGTACTTACGTCAAAACAATCAATGGATTGAGACGGGATGCACGTGAACCAACTCAATGCGGCTCCTTTCAAGGACAACACGAAAACTCTAAAAGAGTGCATCATCCGTTGTGTATAGACTGACTTGCATGAAATATGAATCAATGTGTTCATCAGGGTTAGTAGTACCATCGTACTTGTACAATGCAAGGGTTTTCTAGTTTTCACGGAGGACGACCTCCATTATAGCCTCAATGAAGAGGTTTCATCGGAATGAGGTACCCAAACTACTAGTTGACAGGAGTGTTTTGGTATGGATGTAACGAGAATTGTCGACTTCTTGGGTTCTCAGTGTGGTGTCTTGAGGTTCCTCACTCAACAACGACATCGTGCTGCTACTTTCCAACTTCTGCTTCATTTGGCTATTCTTGGCTCTTAGGGCATCCATCTTCTGTGTTTTTCCTCATAAGGGTCTCTAATTCCTTTCTCATTTCCAACATAATCATCAGCGGGTCTTCTTAATGATTTTCTACTTCCGAAGTGCGTTTATTGTTCCCGGAGATGGTTATCATGTAGTCCCATAAGGTAGTCTTTGATCCCACAATGGACGCTAAAATGTTCTTGTAGAACCGGATATTCCTTATGCTTGATGTCTTCTCTTTTGATCTTCAGTATCACAGTCTCTTGGTCTTTCGGTCAATGTTGTCTCAGTTCCTCAGTCATTCAGTCCTCAAATTAGGAGTACCAACAATTACACTTTGATGGTCAAATCAATTCGAGTCCGAGTATAAAATTTGGTACTTATATAAGTGAAGAGTTAGAATTTTATTACCTTTATCTTTGAAGTGTTTACCTATTTATAATGATAGATTTAAACTCGTAAGAAAGATTGTGGTAGAACTATGTAAACCCAACTAGTTCTAATCTAAGTCCAAGAAGTATTTACTCTTCATTCTTTATTGATAATGTTTGATTAACCTATTGTGGTATCAAGAGGCCGAAACCAAGAACGATCTCGACTTCTCAACATCAACCTTCTATTCAGTTGAATCATGAATCATTATTAGTTCCAATCAACTTGCAACTCATAGATTCAATTCATTAGGTGGAATTCTTCTCGGCTTTATCAATGAAAGGCACCGATGAACAATGAATGCAGTGCTTGCCGCTTCAATTCACTTCAATTCCTGAGAAACCAAACTTCACAATGTATTTTATCAAGGCATCGTACATGCTTGAACATGTGATTACGGTAAGCATAAAAAAGTGACCACAAAATTTACCACACGAAATTCAATTATTTAATTCATTACGAAAATGTAGGATCGAAACAGTGATGATCAAAATATAAGGATTGAACTCAGTATTATGGATAGTTTTGGACAATTTTCACGGATCAAATAAGAAAAATAGAAAATAAAGACTGTGATTAGAAATAAAGAAAGGGCTCCTTCTTCCTGCACCTCCATACCTTCTTGTGTCTTTGTGTATTCCAAAATTACCCTTTTTTAATATTCCAGATTACATAATCTGGAAGACTTTTGTGATTAGTTTTCGGATTATATAATCCGAAAATCTTTTCTATACATAAGATTAGCTTCTGAATTATGTAATTCAGAAGACTTTTTTTTCAGATGTGTGATTAGCTTTTAGATTACATATTCCGAAAGTTTTTTTCTAAATATGAGATTGACTTTCGGATTATGTAATCCAGAATATTTCCAGATTACATAATCCATGGGCTTATTTCAAATCCAAAAAAAAAGTTCTGGATTTTATAAATCTCAAGAACACTTCCGGATCCAAAAACATCTTCCGGATTATGTTTGGAGGTGGTAAAAAAAAGATAAAATGATATTTTTACATTTAATATGGGGTGGTACAAGAAGGTATGGAGGTGTAGGAAGAAAGAGTCTAAAGAAAGACGTCATAATGAATATTAATAAGTCGAGAAAAAATCACCTTTTACGGAAAATTTCTTCCATCAAAGCTAAGCTACAATTTCTCAAAAGTGTATATTATAAACATGAGTCTACAAAACAATCATGGTTTTTTTTCTTTCTGCATCCATTAAATTTGAACCTCCACCATATTATTGAAGCAAAATGACAAAAATACCTTTTTTACTTTTTTAAAAAGGTGGAGGATGTTAGAATGTATTTTCGTTTTTCAAATTGTATGTTTCAATTCTGGATTTTTAATTCCGGAATGAAAGACAATTCTGAAATTTCAAAAAAGTGATAGAGTGCAGGTTAGAATTGATTGGGTGCAATAAGCAAAAGCCAACAATACTTTACCGTATAAACCTAAGACCCAAGGTCTACTAAGTAGATTTCATTTAATAAGCTACATAAAATCCTATTAGAAACAATTCTCTAAAAAGTCTCTAAATTACAACAAATTACAAAAATTACAAGAAAATAAATTAAAAATTAAAATATGTTATTGACCTCTTCATATCATGTTTTGACAATAAATAATACTCTGTTTTGATTGTCGAACAGAGTTAACTAATGTTTAGCAGATCGTTCAAATCCACAAGTTTGTATAGCCAAACTTAAGTCTTAGAGGAAAGTCATAGACACAATTTGAAAAAGAGTCAGCTATGTACAAGATCGGATGCAAATAGCACAAAACTATTGATCTAGATAGACAAATATCACAAGAAGGGTCAAATGCAAAAATTAGATGTAACTTGTAAGTTGTATTAAAGCCATGGAAACAAGATACAAAGAAAAGAAGATGTTCTCATAGAAGCATTGGACGCAAGTTCCATAAGACCTAACCAGTCTAAAGAAGCCTTAGATTCAAGCTACAAGGTCAACACATTAGACAAAGTTTAAGCTTGTGATGAACAAGTATAAATCAACTTGTTCAGTGTTGCCCTCTACTATAGGATCTATTTCTTTTACTTATTCTCCAAGCATTTTGTGAAGATTATTGTAAAGTTGATTTATTTTTTTACTGGTATATGAAATTCCATCCCAGGATAGAAGGGCTTTTTATAGACTCCATGAAATACACATATACCCAAAAGTATTTTTTATCTTTAATTAGATACATCCGTGGTATTCAATGCGTACGACAATTACAGAGCAGTAGTCTATATGCATTTTCACACTTTTCGACAACTATATTATCCATCATTCGGTCCAGATTTCATCACTGTAAGAAACAAGGGCATAAAATAAGCACTAAAATCATGTATGTCCTGTGTTTTCCTTTGTTTCTCAATCCCTTTACACAATTCTCTTGAACAGATGAGAATCCTATGTTGCAAAGATAATTAATTCATGGCCTCGTCATTGTTCCAAATGAAAAAAAAAAAATCTACATAGCAGCAAAAGAGGCTTCGAACTTCTAAATACTAATACTAATACTTGAAAGTAAACATAGTTGACAGAACAATCTTAAACCTACGTAAAACTGAATGAACACTAAGTACTTCTATTTAATGACAAGTCAGCAATTTCAGCAACAAGATCATCGAGTGAGCTGTCCTTCATGTCCATCCACTTCACTGAGTCATCAGAAGATGATGGCACTGTTTGAAAGGAATTATCTGATAGGGCTTTTTCCAACTGGTTAACCAGTTCACCTTCCTCAGATGGAATATCTAAATCCCAAATTTTGAAGATATTGTCAGCGAGTTGCTCCATCTCATAAGAGGAAGAATCCAGATCAAGTCCAAAATCAATTGTTTTCTTCTCCTCCAGGTTTTCATTATAAGTTGGCAGAAAAGGATTGAAAGATGGCAAGTTGGCACCCGTTTCATCATCTGGAATTTCATCAGTGCTTGTTTCTACTGCTACACGTAGTGGGTTAACATTATATGTTGAAGACGACTCAGAAGTTGAAGACGACTCAGAAGTTGAAGATTGCTGATTATGTTCCACAGTAATACTTTCAGAACTAATACAGTGGGGAGGAATTTCTGTGTCTTTTCTGAAAAATTGAGAATCGGAACTGATAATTTCTAATAAAGCACTTCTCAAAGGGACCCAATCAGTTTCTGAAATACCAGAATCTTTAACTAGGCAGGAATCAGCCCAAGCAAGATCTTCTTGAGAAAGAACAAGATTCTGCCGGGATGCTATTGAATTGAGAATAGCAGAAGAAAGTGAAACTTCACTCTCTGCATCTTCGACATCCATTGCTACAAGTTCATAGAAATAGATGTAAGCAAAAAGAAGAAAGAAAGAGTAGGGCCGTGTGTGGATGAAACTGAATCAATGAAACACAATATAGTAACTTCTTTCATAAATATGGCAATCAAGATCATGCTTTTAAAGTTATGAATAGTAATTGACATGAAATAGCATCTCGTGACTAGAAAGATATGAAAAAAAAATTCTTGTTCCATGTCCATTGTTGCATTCACCAATGCAATCAGGCAAGGAAATCCAGGAACAAACAACCTCATATCACTTCCAAAATTGATAAACCCGATGGGTGCTACAAACTAACATCGAAATGTCTAGATGTTGGTTTTCTATTGACTGAACGAGCATTGTAGCACTTTTCCAGTTGAAAGATAAAATAAAATTCAATTTGTTGATCTTCATAGATTTACGCACAAACAAAAGAAAAAGTTCCATGACTGCACAAGATCTTCCAAAAAGATATAAAATTATATATAAAGATATACATGCGATAAAAAGGAAACACCCACAGATAATGAAAATCTTCTAAATGAACATTGAACTAAACTTAAACTGAATATTTATATTCATAAGTTTACATGTCATAACCAAGGTAATTGAATCAGGATACGAAGAGTGAACAGGAAAGACTATTTTATGAATTGTGTATCAAACCATATCGTGAGTCGTATTATTCATGATCAATAGTAAACATGATATATGTATATGTGTGTATGAAAGACATGTAAAAGCTCAAATTCATGATCAATAACTGTTTATACTTGCAGTCCAATTAACTATCTTTCGAAAAAAAAAAAAAAACTCTAAGCTATGTACAATTCATGAAGATTCCCAATTAACTATTTAAAATAAACAAAAATAAAAACTAATAATAGAGGACTCTTAAAACCTAAGGTGACACACATAACCTTCTACATGTGAGTTTAAAAAAAAAGCCATGTAAATTTTGATGGCAGTTTGAAAGGCCCATACCTGAATGTTGAACCCTAAACGCCACCTTCTATCCCTATATCAACTCACCAGATCCAACTTCTCCCACTTCAGACTGGAATACCCTCAACGAGTATGCAATGCATACGGCACAACACAAACCTGACACATAAGGAAGCTGTAATTGCCATTTTCATGGTCTCTGCAACATCATCAGCATCACACTTTCATTTCCATTCAAACACCACAGTGCCAAAATGATGCGATTCATTTGGAGATCACAATTCATGTCATATTTTAGTGATTTGTGTGATACATCGAACAATTCAGACACAAAAACAATACTCATCATCACGATTCACAGTGCCAAGCTTCCAAACTGTATGGAATCAGTAGTATCATAATAACTATTACTGTGCAAAACTAACTATCGTGGTCATAACTAATACGTCCAAAACAACTCATAATCAATCACTTAATAAAAAACATAGGAAACTATATTAAAAGTGACAAAAATTGGAGAATGAAAAACAAAAATGTACATTAGGGGGAACAGATGCGAAAAATACGAAACAGAGGAACGAGGTCAAGCCAAGAAAAACAAAGACTTACTGAGGCAAAGAACGGTTGCTGGATACCTCAATTTAAGATTCAGAACAGGAGAAGAAGCTTAGCAGGAATAGGGGAAGAACAAATCCTAGGGATGAAGGAGTCATGCAAGAATGACTGAAATCAGAAGAAATATACCTTTGCAAGGTCAAGAAATCTGGGTTTCAAACTAAAATATAAAAGCTGACCCCGAAATGCAAAACACAACACTGTTGACAAACCACTATTTTTTCTCACAGAAGATTGCAAGATCTGGTGCGATACACAATTAGAGGTTTTTTCTCATGATTAACATCTTTGATTTGACTTTTATTTTAGTAATAACGTTATAAATTTAAATTTTATTCCATAAATATCCATGGAATTAAATGGTTTAAGTGATCATTATATTTAAGGATATTACTCACAATTCAAGAAATAATATTTTCAACTATGCAAGTTATATTGTTTCAACCAATGAGTATAGCTTATATGGTTAATAAACCGATTGATGCATCCACTTTCACAAGAAATGCGGGGAGGTCTCAATAAATTAAAGATACAGAAAAAATAGCAATGAATACATTAGAAAGCAGGTCTATGTTTCTTATAATTATGACAAAAAATCTCCATTTATTTCTTATATATAAGGGACGGGAAGTATATAATACAAACTTACACATATAAATAATGAACAAATCACCCAAATTAAAGAAATGTATGATTATAGTAACTCACAATTTACACTCACAATCGTCATCTATTTAGGACCAAAAAGAACAGAGGAATGAAGTCAAAAATTGAAAGATGATGGTGAAATGAATGAAAAGAATAACAAACTAGATAAAAATAACATGTGAACTAGGAAGTTTAAAAGAGGACGGATGAGCAGAACACATATAAAACAGTTTTATAAAATCTGAAGGGAGAGAACTAAAAACAGAGGTAAACTTTCGTTGAATGTTTTAGCCAAAAAAATATCCAAACAATGGTGT
>Ga0123342_1005007_pt1 | contig 19644 bp, 15 predicted proteins | sample Turbeawhitnodule_FD_89960 | JGI IMG/M metagenome (GOLD analysis project Ga0123342, IMG submission 89960) | Root nodule microbial communities of legume samples collected from Mexico - Turtle bean Mexico white nodule | ecosystem: Host-associated > Plants > Roots > Nodule | place: Mexico: Nepantla... | reverse complement strand
GACTTTGATTTTTTTATAATTATGTCATGTATTTTTTACTTGAAATTAACATGATTACATCATCAATAATAATAAAAATAAATACTAATTTATGTTTATAGATTCAACTTTTATGTTGTTGTAAAGTTTAATTTTTTTTATTTTCTTCATTCTTAAAAAAAATAATTTTAAACTAAACATTTTTAATTTATTACTTTTTTATTTTGTAGAAACTCATTTCTTTATTCATTAATTATATTTATAACTATTTTAAACAATAAAAATATTTATTTTTTAATGCATTTAATATTAAAATTATCAAATTTTTTAATTTATTATTTTTTAATTTATTTTTGAAATGGTGCTAGATAGGGAAATAAAAAATAAAAGGGTGCTAGACAGGAAAATAAAAACAAAAGGGTGCTAAATAGGGAAATAAAAATAAAAGGGTGCTAGATGGGGAAATAAAAGAGTAAATGGTGCTAGATAGGTAATTGAGCCAAAATTGACACCACATTATAATAATATAGAAAAATCTTTTATTAACACCCTTTGTCACTAACATAGACTTGACACTGCTTGCGTGATATTAATTGACGCTGCAAACATGACATTTGGTGAGGATGTGACATTGGCATCTATATTATAATATATGACCCGTAGCACACGCAAAATTGGCTACCCGTGTGTCTATAAGTGGTTACTTATGTGACACACGCAAAACTGGTTACCCGTGTGCGTAAGTGGTTACTTAGGTGACGTTTATGATTACCCACTCTTCATGAAAAAAAAATTCAATTTTTTTAATAAGAATCATATATTACATCGGTTAGATGACTTAACCGATGTAATAACCCTACCATAACTACCTAGCCACAGGTTCCTCCACATATACTGGCACACGCAAAACTGATTACCCGTGTGTCTGTAAGTGGTTACATATGTGACGTTTATGGCACTCTTCATGAAAAAAAATCAATTTTATTTTAATAAAAACCATATATTACATCGGTTAGATGGCTTAACCGATGTAGGTTTCTCCACATATACTGGCACACACAAAACTGGTTACCCCGTGTGTCTGTAAGTGGTTACCTATGTGACGTTTATGGTCACCCACTCTTCATGAAAAAAAATCAATTTTTTTCAATAAAAACCATATATTACATCGGTTAGATGGCTTAGCCGATGTAGGTTTCTCCACATATACTGGCACACACAAAACTGGTTACCCGTGTGTCTGTAAGTGGTTACCTATGTGACATTTATGACCCACTCACTCTTTATGAAACAAAAATTCAATTTTTTTTAATATGGGCCATATATTACATCGGTTTGATGACTTAACCGATGTAATATGGGTAATTCTGAGTAAAAAAAAATAATATTACACCGGTTGTTTCTAAGAACCAATGTAATATATTCTTTTTTACCCTATTTTGAAGCTCGCGCTGCTCATTCGCGTGCAATCTTACTCTGTCACGTCATTGCCATGTTTGCAACGTCAAATGTGTGTTACTGTCGAGGATGTCAATATATCAGGACTCAAAAATATAATAATATTTAAAATTAAAAAATAAATTAAATATGATTAAAATATTGTTTTATTGATTTGTAAAATGTATGTTTTTTTTATTGTTTGTGGTGTTAATATATATCCCGATCCTTTGTCTTAACCTTTTATAAGAGAAATTCTAGACATACGAGGACTAAACTTTTATTTATTATGTATGATTAGTTTCCATTGGTAAGAAAGTAACCTTAACATAATCTTCTTGAAAATGAACTCAAAGTCAATGAGGTATTGATTCATTTATTAAATGGGTGTATAAATCACTTATGTGCATCTAACCTACTTGTTATTTTCACCAATTGTGAAATCATGTGTTCGTTACTATGTCACATTTTGCATGTAGCTCCTAATATGATGAAATGAGATACTAAATACAAACACTCGCCATATATCAACGACTTATGAACATGATTATAAATTATCTGTTAGGACATAATATCAGAGCGTATGTTAATAACATACAGTACAATCTCTTAGTAGATCCCCATAGTACCGACCATAAAAAACTATTTGACACCACAAGGGATAAAGGCTTCCCTTAATGCCTCAAGAAAAAAGAGCTTTTCACCTAATGAGAAAAGTGAGAAAATGACTTCATGTAACAATTCTTGTAATATCTTTGTTTACAAACATTTTAACAGTACTCTTTTTCTCTGGGTATCAAGAACTACCTACCAAACATTTCCCTACTACGAAACAATACACAAGGCACTTCTTTAAGCTTATTCAAGTTGTATCGTGCAGCACAACATTGAGGAACACCCAATTTCAGAGACCAAACAGAAAAATATTAAATAGCCAAAGTACAAATTAATGAAATTGAACACCTACCCACCACCATTTTTTACATTTCATCTGGTTCTTTGCTCTGAAAAAAACACTTTGAATAAGCAAAGTACAACAAGGACATGAAAGATTTGGCAGTGTTTCAATTTCATTCTTCCAATCCAGATGTGAAGGTTACACCAGTTGAAGGTAGCCAAAGATTCCCCTCAATAAATTGTGATACTGTGAAATTACTAGCCTGGCTAGAATTATTCATCACATGGTACCCTGGCCATTTCACTCGGTTAGCAACACCAGCACCAGGCCCATAATTCAAGTACTCTGCATAGTATAATGTGTCTAAGGCAAAGTCCCCATTCCACTCCAACCACCCTTCTGGGCTCAACACATCACTGATGTAAGACTGCATGAAAACTGTTCTGGAATATGGTTTCCAGGGTCTGCCAAGGTATGTGTGGGTGGAGTTAACCGAGTTCACAAGGTCAGAATCAGCAGAAATGTTGCAAAATTGGATTGAGAAACCAGTTGGTTCATCAGGGGTTTTCCTTCCTTGTGCTGTGATGGTGTTCTTTTGATTTGGCAACCCTTTTTTGACCTCTATGTGGCAGTTTTGGAAAATGGCAGTGGCATCACCAAATATGAAATCCACAGTGCCACTGATTCTGCATTCTCTGTAGAATTGGCGCATGGTGTGAGTATAAAGGCTGTCTTGGTAACCAAAAATCCCACATCGGTAGAATACAGAGAGATCAGAGTCTGATCTCAGTGCCACCGCTTGGTGCTTTTCTGGTCCTGCTGTGTTCTGGAAGGTAATGTCTCGTGCTATGAATCCTCTGCCACTCACAGCTACTCATGCAAACCAACCACATAAATAAATAAATAAATAAATAACTAAAAATATATAAAATAAAAGTGTTTTTTGGTCTCATGAACGTAATTAATGCAGCACATGCACATTTATTTTCATCATTAATACTTGCATTCATGGATTAGTTATATGTTAGTACGTGGTTAGCGTTTAAATAGTAGGGCCAACTTGCCAACTTTGCATTGGATGAATCATACGTAACAACGTACTTTTTTTTTTTCTCACGTACAACATCTTCAACTTAACAATAACTTCATCTCTTTCTATTTTCCTCATATTTCTAATAACTACATTAATCATATGCAGTTGTTTCATCAGCTTTATCAATAAAGTACGATAACTAATTCCCTCGAAATTATCTTTCATAATTTTTTTAATGAAAATATTCTTCTGTGTTCAAAATACTTCATTCTTTTTTTTATCATAGCACACACTACGATTACTTTTTCTAATTTTATTTTATTTTATTTTATTTTCTGTGTTTCTTTCTTTTTCTTTCACCTCTTAAGTGGGGATGCATGTATCATGTTTGTAGGTATGGTAAACATCTCATGTGTGTGCTCCTACACACACTTGTAAGATGGTAGGATATACCTAACCTCGGGAATGGAAAAAGACTTCTTTCATAATCACAGAATTTATTTATTTTTATCGGCAACAACTACACAATAAATACTTGACAACATATTATAATAATATAATTAATATTTTTAATTAAAAAATAAATTAACTATAATTAAAATATTATTATATTAATTTGTTAAGTTAATGTTATCTATTGTGATGATGCTCCTCCAAATAGGTAATAGCAGTCAACTTTAGGTCTCCTTCAGTATTACAAAAACATGCACAAAATAATTCATACTAAGTCAATGTTCTTGCCGAGATTAGCATGTCATTATCTAATAAATTAAATATTTATCCACAAATTATTCATTTAAATAAATCAAAGCATTTGTAGGATTTAATTTTATATTACTGTCTTGGTTTTTTATACAGACAAAATTAGTAATTTTGTTACTTAACATTTTTTTAAAATGTTTTTTACATCAAATTTCTTTCAATATACCACAACATCTAAATTTATTTTCGTCATCATTACTACTACTACTATTATTATTATTATTATTATTATTATTATTATTATAATAATAATAATAATAATAATAATAATAATAATAGTTTTACATGATGATAAAATTAGTAATGATTATATATGATTAAAACCCTCATTCAATAAAAACTGAAAAAAAATCCTAATATAGCCTTCTCTGGAAGTAAGAATTGACTTATTCAATATTATATGAAAAAAATAAATTTCCTAACATATATATAAGTAAAAAAAAATAAAAAATTCAAATTTTAAAAGAATATTTTTTTTATTAATGTCATATTCAAAATCATTAAGAATGTATCACTTGTTATTTCTAATTGTAACAGTACGATTCTCTCCAATATGACAAAAGAAAAAACCAAAAATTGGGCCCTCGGAATTAAACGAAGGAGAAAAAAATATGGACAGAAGAATTTCTCCAAAAATATTTTTAGATTGAAAATACGAAAAAAAAAGTTATATATTAAAGTTAATTCGTAAATAAATTAAAATATAGTAAAAAAAATAAAATTTAACGTATACATAACTTATTTTAACTTACGAAACTTTCTTTTTCTAAAAATATTTATGGAACTTGTTACATCCTACTTTATATGTATGTGAAGTATATGGAGGAGTGTTCTTACCAAAAGTTGCTGACCGGAACGTGGTCCAACCGTCGATGAAGCTCCTGTTACCGGTGATAACAGTGGCACTTATGCCTTCTCCGATCATCATGAGGTTCCACTTCTTCTTCTTGATCTCAACGTTCTCATGGTAAACCCCTCTCTTCACGAATATCACGTAGCGTTTCATGCTGTAATTAGGCGCAGCCATGACTGCATCCATGAGCTTGGTGAAGTTCCCGGTACCATCGGTGGAAACCACCGCATCCACGACCACCCCATTTGCCTGGAGCAGCTTGCTGTCCTCTGGTTTAACCCACGACGGAAACTTCCCTTGTGTGGAAGGGAAAGGGAAGTGGTTCGAAACGGGGTTCACCTGCGTAAGAAGTTGTTGCAGCAATGACATCACTTGGCCTAGCCCTGAGGACACTAAACCCTTCACAATGCCGTTGGTGCCGTCGAATCCGTCCATGCATGTGTCTTGGTTCGCAAGTGCAGCACTTACCCATGTCCTCAAATCTGAACTTAGGTTGCCTGTGCTATTATGCTTCCCTGCAACATAAGGTATACAAGTTTCAGAAAATGAAAAGTTGTCTTTAATTTTACAATACCAATATATTGCTTCTAAGATGGCTGAAATTAGTAATTTGATACTTGTGCTCACCATTTGGGTTTTAACCTTTTGTTATAACTTGGTCAAGTTATTCCAATTGAAAATGGACACAATTGAAAAAGTACACAGCTTTAGCAGTCAAAAACTGTGATAATTGACATACTCGACCAAATTTTAAAACCGAAAAGAAAAACGGAGAACTAGACTGAAAATAAAAATAAGATAAAAGCCCAAAATTGCTTATTCTACCTTTCAAAATGCATTTCTGTGTAAGAAAGAATTAAAGAATAATGGAACTGGAAATCTTAGTATATGCGTTTTCATCTTTCAGCAGAGATTTCGAAAGATAAATGTGAAGAAAAAACATGGTAGAGATACAGTGACAAAGTTTTGAAGAGGAAGATGATACCTTGGGGCGTCTGGGTAGCAGAGACAGACCAATCAAGTTCATCAGAGGAGAGGTCAAGCAAATCTAGACAATCAGAGACGGCGTTAGAAAGAAGCGAGTCTCCGAAGCCGGAACCAAACTCAGAGAGGATAGAGGTCACATCTTGCAACACATCAACCACAGTTTTCACTGTCCCCGCGAATTCAGAAGGCGAAACCTTCAGAGACTCGAATCCCACGGGGTTGATGCTGCTGCTGCTGCTGCCATGAGAGGCAGTGAACACAGTAGGAAAAACCAAAAGGAAGAAGAAGATGAGTGTTTGTGTGGCCACTGTTGGAGATAAGTATTTGGTTGAAGAAAGCGCCATTGGGAGAAGAACCGTGTTGTGTTGTAACAAGCTCAGGGGAGTTGCATATTATAAAGAGAGGAAAAGTGGAATAAATAGTGCAGAATGTAATGGTTAGATGGGCAGGTGAGGGAATTTAAGGCAAACTGGTGTGTTGCAGCAGAGTTTGGAAAAATAGTATAAAAAAAATTATTTTGTTTCACATTAATGTGAATGTAGGTATCTAAAATTCAAAGCTTTTTTTTTAAAAATCCTTGTGAGTCAACCTTTGCTTCGGAACAGTAAGGTGGTCTACAAGGAAGGGGTGTTTAAGTTGTTGCAGTGTCGGCGGTGACTATCCACTCATAAACTTCATAGATACTCTCACTTTCTTGTTATATTGGATAAAATTTATGTTCCAGCTTTTAAGGTTGCTATTCTGAAGTAAACACTTGGTGGAACAAACTTCCATTAACCTTAATAATGTTGTCACAACAGACTTTAATCTAATTACTGTCTATTCTGTAGATTTTATTTTGAAGTAGTTATAGAGTTACTTTAGTTTTAGATACGTAGATTGTTGTTAATAGTTTCTTGTGGGCATGTCACTCTCGATGATCGAACAAGAAATCTATAAGGGCATTTGTGGCCAGTGCCTACAGTGAATTGTACAGCTTCTGCCGAATCAATTTTGACATCTGTGTGAACTTCCTTCCCTGAAAGATCTGCAACGATCACGATCTTCTTCCTCTTACGTGACCCACCAAAGAAATGTTAACCCTGTCCCATTTCCATTTTTGGACGCAAGAACAAGTTTGAAGCAAAAAAAAAATAACACCAGAGACCCATGCGTGGCTGTCTTCTTTAAATTACTGTACGGGAGAGTCTAATTTAGAGCGCAGGACAATAACTAAATTTTCAGGATCCTGATTTGTTTACACTCTAAAAATAATATTGCACCTAAGGTAAGAACAATTTGGATTAGCACTTTATTTTTTTAATTCTATTTTATTTGCATTGTTCTTTTAAAGATTACTCATGACTTTAGGGTTTTTAATTTTCTTTTATGTGATTTTGAAGTTCTAAAGCTTGAACTCAGTATAACTATATGATTCAATGATATGAACATTATGTTTGAAGTCTACTAAGTATTTCAAACTAAAAGAAATATCAAACTTATATAAAAACTTGTTTGAACAACTAGATTGGTAAAAACTAACTAGAAGGAAACAACATCATTCATTATCGAAAAATTTATGAACAACATAAAAAAAAAAAACTAACCAAATAGCAATGAAAATAACAATTGCAAACAACAATTAGCAAGGGAATTACAATTCAAACTATTTTTACTATTTATACCTATATTTTACATGAATGAAATAAAATGTATGCGGATTTCTAATTTCTAAAAACAAATCACAAAAAATAAACTCTACTATATTAGAGTTTTATTTATTATTTAAAATTATTTTTTATTCTCCATAACTATATACTCGTCGTTATGTCATCCTTACAGACGAGTCCTATAGTCAACGTATCCTTAAGGTCTCTAAGTATATGTTTACCACTTATCAATGTTTTTTTTTAGGATTAACCATGTAAGTGCTCATTAGACTGACTAATTGAGCAATGTTTAATCTAATGCAAATCATGACATACATAAGACTCTTTATTGCAATATTATAAGGAATGTGAGTATTGTATTCCTTCTTGACTTCTAATAGAGTAAGTCAATGAAATATGTTAATAGAGTTACCATTAGCTTGACACCACTTATGCAAAAATGATTTAGGACCTTCTGAATTTATTCCCATCAACTTTTTGAAGTACTCATGAGAGAAAATGAATTCATCGAACCTCTTGTACCATTGCCTTAAAGATTGATTTAAACCATGGAAGGACCTATTTATTTTCCAAACCCAATTCTCCTTCTCTAGTTCTTCAAAACTTCCAAGTTAAGACATCATAAAATCGTCCTCAATGTTTCCATGGAGGAAAGAGGTTGTCATATCATGTTACTCCTACTTCATATCCATGAACGCCACAAGCACTAGTAGAAATCTGATGGAGGTATGGTTGACTACAGGTGAGAAAATCTCAATGTAGTCCATTCCATCCTTTTGACTTTACCCTTTGGTCACTAGATAAACCTTATACCTGATGGAATCAATATAAAATACTTTAGATCGTTTAACTTCAATCTATAACACTGCAACATTAAACTTTCTTTTTATAGACCCACTTACATCCTACAACCCTTCAGTGTGGTTGAGAACTATTTGATGTGTCTATATGATCTCCTTGCCAAACTCTCGTTGTGTACTTGAGAATTTCAGGGAAGTTGGATGATGCTTTAGAGAGTTGCTTCAACGTGTAGAAGATAAACTTGTCTACCTCCACCTTTCCCTACTTTACCATAAAATTATTTTTTCCATACACATGCATCACAACATCTTCAACATTGTAAGTGAGCCCACTAGCATCTAGTGCCACCATTGAAACCAAGTTCTTTTTCAAGTCTAGAATACGACGAACATCATAAAATGTTCTCATTACACAATCTTGCATGCAAATCTTTATAGACTCAATGCCCACAATTTTGCAAGGATTTTCATTGTCCATCATAGCATTATCGCTAGCCCTTTACTCATATAAAACAATCCAACTCTGGTTTGGACACATATGGAAAGTACAATTAGAGCCTATAATTCGTTCTTTAGAGTAATTTTGGTTATCGCTTTGCAAGCATTAGACGATCTTCATCAGATATTGAACCATCTTGAGGCATAACAACTAGAGAATCTTTGTCCCATCTCTTAAGACAATTTTTCTTTGAATGAATCAGTTCTTCGTAGTAGTGTTATATGTTTTTGAGATTGATCTTAACATTTTCTTTCTTCTTTTTTCTCTACCTTTAGCAACATTAGATGTTATAAACCCAGATGACCCAACTTCGTTTATTCCTCCATTTTCCTTGGTTTGAATGTTATGATCATATAGGAAAGACTTCACATCCTTTAGTGTGATGCAATACTTACCAACACTCAAAAGATTATCAAAATTTATGATCAAAGGGGAAGGGGGGAAGACTGCCCCTAAGGATCAATCTTAGATCCTCATGCTTCATCTTCACATTCATACCCCTTAGCTCCATTACAATTTCATTTATTTCATCATGATGCTCCTTTAAGGATGAACCCTCCTTCATGCAAATCCCAATCAACTATTTTTTAAGAAACAATTTACTACATAAAAACTTTGTCATGAATAACTTCTTTAACTTTAACCATAACCCATAAGTTGTTTCTTCAATTGTTACCTCGTAAAGAATTTCCTCTAAGATAGACAAAAAGGATTAGCAAATAAGCCTTATCCTTTTGAATTCTCAAAACTAACTTCTCCAAGTGTGCAATCCTACTAGATAGGGGCATCCAAACTCCTATTCTTTCAACAAAGCTTTTTTTTTGTCTTGATGTGTCATAGATTAAAGTTATTATTTCCTGTAAAATCCTCAATCTTAATCGTGTTGGTCATTTTCTTGAACATATTGTTCATGATAAAATAAACAAATAAAAGAGACTAATCTTGATCAGGAATCAACCACCAACAGATGCAGAATGAATTAGAACTAAAACTTTGATAATAGTTTGTTAGGTATCTGATCAAGAAGTTCATGAAAAAACATGTAAAGAAAACTAGACGATCTAACGAGCCTAGACACATACAAGAACATAGATACAAAAATATCGAAGAAATGATGTATTGAAGAAATAGTGGTATATTTATAAATCAATTATTGATAAAAACATACAAGAACATAGATACAACTATCTTTAAAAAAAACACCCTCAAACAAAAAAAAGTTAAGTGATCAATACAAATTATACAAATATGTATAATCTCTCTCATTTTGTCATCTAAATTACAATGTGTATAGACTAATAATAACATAATTAACCACATAACTCAAAACATAAAGTTTGTCTAGCTAAACAAAATGACAGCCTAATAACAAAGTAATATATAAAGCATACATAGAAATATACATTGTTGGTATACAATTTTGTATATCATATTTTATGTAAGGATCGAGAAAATTAGTCTTAGAGTAGAAGTGGTACAATTAAAATGATACCTGGATATTTTATTATTAAAGTGAAAAATCTATATAAATAAAAATTCAGTTATTCAGGTTTCATTTTAAAAGAACCATCATCTCTCTAAACACTTTTTTTTCCTTTCCTTTGCCTTCTCTATAAGATTCTAACCTCCTCGCTCATCAGTTCAATGATTGAAGTTCGCCATTGGACTCCTAAAAGTGAACTCTACAAGATTGCCTGATTAAATCTCAGATAGAGTAAGTTCATTCTGGTTCCTTTTCCTTTGAGTTAGTTTTGATCTGGTTAGGTTTGCCTTTAGTTTAAGATTGCATGTGATGCTTTTATCTTCATAATTAGACTATGTTAGCTCAGGATCCTAGTGATATAGTTAGATTTTTTATTAAGACTTTGCCGTGTAGTTTGAACAATTATAGGATTGAAGCTCTTAGTGAGCATTTGCTCAAGTTCAAATTTTGAATGCTCTTAGGTTCAATCTCGCTCAAGCAAGAGAATTTTCGCTTGAGCGAGACCCATTCTCACCCAAGCGAGATGGTTTTCGCTCAAGCTAGACTCTGTATATATAAAAGAAAACTTAACATTTTTATTTTTGCTTTTGAAAGTCTAGTTTATTATTGTTTATTTTTTTTCAATGAAAATTCTAAATTTTATTTAAAAATATGGTTAAAGGAACTTAGTTATGTGCTTAAGTGAATTTTGAGATATATTTGGATTGTTTAGAAAGTTTAAAATATAGTGTGATTGAATGGTGTATTGATGTGTTAAATGAAGTTTGCAATGATGTGAAAGTGTGATCAAAACATAATATTTTCAGGAAAGAAAATATCGTCTTGAGATTTTTATTAGTTTGTATTGATTTGTTAGGTTCCGTTAATGTGACAAACCTGACTTTGGTCTTTCAGGTCATATGAATTTACCCTGTCATATGAGATGATGAGATATTGAGATGTTTATGCGCATAGCTATGTGGATTCACAACGAGTAATATGACAAGTGCATGTATCAGGATGCTAATTTTAATACACTAGTCTTCCGGAAGTAGAGTCAAGTGTCTATGTGTTGTGAGTCAGTAGAAGTCTGACTTGAGAAAGATGAATTATGATAGACACTTGATGGTTTGTGAAAATGTATGAGAATTGATGGCTTTATGTTGATATTTAAAGTTATAATTATATTAGAAGTTTTAAAAATAGCTAGTTTACCATATTCTTTGTTTTGTGTTCGTTTTCTTTAATATGTGATGATCGTGTATTTACACGAGAGCCGATGATGTTACAAGTGATAGATCTTCTCATTGAGAACCTGGAAGATGAAAATATTTAAAATACCTATGAAGAAGGATATATTTTGAAACATTATATGATATAATTATATATATTGTAGATTATGGTTATTAGATATAAGAAAAATATTGAGAGGTTAACTTTACCTCTATAACTACCACTATATATCGTTTCTTTCCTAGAGCTAATTTATACTTTCTACTCATATTTTTCTATCAATACATCATAACCTAATATAAAACGGATTTTAATATTAATCTTAAAGAAGAACTTTGACTGAAAATCTAGTTATTTATCGCACATATGTATCACCAACCCTAAACCAATTGATATGCTAAATATTTGCAAAATGTGACAATTATGGGGTTGTCGACATATGTTTAGCCCACGCATAAGTTAAACTAAATTATATTAAAAAAAATTCTAACTTAATTAAATTCAATCATCTTAGTTTTCTGTTTAAATCATCTAAATAAATTTAGATCCGCTAATCAATAAACTTATGTGATAACTTGTTTTATAAAATAATAATTATGTTTTAAAAAATTATATATTACAAGAAAATTATTAAATATTAATTAATTTAGAGAAAAAAATAATTAATTATTATATTAACTAAGTTAAATATATTTTATAAACTAAAAAATTGTTAATATTTAAAATAGTTTCTATTATTAATAAAAAATTATAAAGTAATTTCTAAATTGGTATTTAACATTAATTACTAAAGTGTTAGTTAATAACTACTTTATATTCTATTTAGAAATCATTTTATAAATTTTTATTAATAATAAATTATTTTAAAATCGTCACTGATACAATCGACATAGAAAATTTAATTTTTTATAACAATTGTATAACCGTAATAGAAAATTCACCTTCTCTATCGATTTTAAAAGATTCCTCATAATAAAAGCATTAATATATGTTATATTCTTATGTTTGTGTCTATTTTTTATTACGGTTGAAATTACACCCACTTTTTATGATCGATGATGTTTTAACTGTCACATAATATATTAACTTTTATGATGGTTAAGGTCAAACTAGTGATAGAAAGTAATACTTTTTAAGTATATATAGCAATAATCATATAGAGTGTATTTTTTTTTAACTTTTTGTAATATATTAATTTCCCTATTTGCATAGCATAACTTGCATAATAAACACAATTTTAAAGCAAATATTTTCAAATAAAATCTTAGCGATCTAGTACATAAATAATTTTAAAATATACTAAAAGTTAATATGTTCAAGTTCATACAAAATTGTTAGATAATTCTAACATGATCATTTACAGTAAATACTTAAAAAAAATGATGTTTATTGTTCTCGAACCTCTTTTAACACTTCCTCCTTCAATGAAGATGAATAATTGGATATCTACAGAATCAAATATTTAAGATGAAATTAACATTTATGTGAGCACAAGTTAAATACAAATATTATAATATAATAATTTATGTATTGTAATGAACAGTAGTAAGATGAATTACTTACATTTGGTGTAATGTATTGTAACTTCTTTCTTAACATGTGGAAGATGTGCAACCTCAACTGAGCTTTATAGCTCTATAAATAGTTACATATTAAGACTGTATTAACTATGAAATCATATAAGTAATAAATAACTTAATAACTTACGCGTCTAGTATATTTCTAATTGTCAAACTATTAATTTAATTGTGCAATGAGTATAAGAAAACAATAAGAGATTGTCGAACTACAATTGACTATTGACATCCATATTTACTCAATTGTATTTAACATCAATGAAGTTGGTTGGTTGTATTTAACATTAGTGAATTTGGTTGTTTAGTCCTAATCATGCTTCTAGTCATAAAAAATTTCAAGATTTCGAAGGAAACTTTTTTATGTTTTTCCAAATATATTGATATATCAGATAAACTTACAACTATTATAATTGTTTTAGATGTATAGAGATTGGTAGTATTTTTTTTATTGAAGTGTGATTCAAAATTTATAATTTTGATTTTTGTGATTGGATAGATTCTCTTGTAGATGGGATAATCAATATTTAATTGAGGAGATACGATTTCGAGAAACCATGAGTCAACTCATACAAAAGATCTAATATCATATTCAATTCAATAAAATCAAATAATAAATTTATAGTGTTTTTTCTTATACATTCCTTATTTTATTTATCTTTATCTTTACCAAATATAAGACTCTCAACTCCATAATTAAATTTTTCATTTTTCACATATTGTTTCTTGATAATTGTGGGTTAGAAGAAGAAAATGCATAACTTTATATTTTTCCATGTTCTTTTGATTTACACATATAACATCCCTAACTTGCAACTCAACGTAACGTGTTTTGCTCTCCCACAGAAATACTACTTCTATTGTTGTCGTTCGCAACTTGGAGAACAATTGTCAGAACTCCTCTTACACCGGTTGCACCAAATGCCTCCCATCTAGTTGAAGTTGCACCAGTGATTTCGCTTATGAGTTTGGATTTAGGATTTGTGCAGAGGAAAAATAATATTCAAAAAATTAAAAATAAATATAATTGTGCATAATACGTAAAATTCACATATACACAACTGTACCACATAATCATCATTTAATGTCGTCCATACCAATTTAACATAAGGAACCAAATTATATATTTTTTAACAAAGCTTGAGCCAAATTGATTTTTTTTTAAAATTATTATAGTAAATTAAATATTAACACTAAATATATAGAAAAAAATTTAATTATACCTATTTAATACATGTTAGTTTATAGCTAACCACATCATTTATCAAAGGCATCTTTTTGTCTGGTGGGACTAAGTTCAAAATTTCATATCATATAAATTTATATATGAATGTCTGTCTGACTATTGTCAAAGCAATGAAGTGGAAAGAGACCTGCTTTAAAGATGCGGCGATGCCCCAACAAGAAAAGCGCGTTTACAGCTTGCTTTCGTGCTATTGCCACTTGTACAAAATTAATAATCCAATTTTTTCAATCAAAAATCTTATAGGTTTGGTTTACAAATTAGGCACTTGTGTATTTTTGTTCTGTTCCATTTTTGTAGAAAATTTTGTTGGACAACCAACACTCATAATATATAAAAAAATAAAAATTGATCTTTGATCAATGAACTTGGAAGACCATGACACACACAAAAAATTGAATTAAAATTGAAACATGTATTTATGATTATTGAATTATGGTACTTTAATGATATAAAGTATGAAAACCTAACTAAGGTTGCAATTGAAATAAAGTAGTTTACTGTGACTTCAAATAAATACTCTGCTTTAAGAAATCAACCCTTTAAGTTTGGAATTGAAGCACATTACTTAATATAGTAATATTAAGCATTAAGTAAAATTTATATATTTAATATAGTATTAATTAAAATTTATATATTTTAAATGTAGTATTAAGTCTATTCTAATAATTGTTTAGCCAGGTATACCACTGTTAGATGCTATTGATGCACATGCAAATGTTCCATTTTGAAATGTCTAATTTTGAAGTGTTAGACATGTTTCTTTATATCTCGTGTTAATTACTATACTACTATGGAATATAATATATAAATGTGAAAATCTTATCTTATAAACGAGTTTTTTTAGATTTAAATTACAATAACTGTAATATTAAGAATATTAATTAGATGGATAAATTTAAAATCATTAAAAAATAATATTATTCTTTTATGAAGTAAAAAATCATATTACGTAGAAAACTATGGAGCGAAGATGAAGGTTCCATCTCTTTTGGGTCTTGTGGTATATACAAGTTGCGTATTAGACAGGTTAATCTTTTTCGTGTATAATTTATGCAATTTTAATAACATATTTATATATGCATGCTCCTTTCTATATATTTTTTTTCAATGTTTTCATATTGGAGTTTTAATTCATACATTTACAATAAAAAATATTTTTTTTTATTTAATAGTAAATTTTAATCATTTTCCAAAAATATTGTTCCTATAATTAATAATAATAATAAGATTAAATAATAAAAATATATAAGAAACATTTAAAATAGGTTCTACATTAGAAAAATACTAAGAACAATAAAACATAAACTAGTAGGATATAAATAAAAAATTACACAATTTTAGAAATATATTTTAATATTAAAATGCATTAGAAATAAGAAAATTTTAGATACACACCTCAAGATGAGAAGAATATGAGAAAAATACTTACTCCAAGAGATAAATAGATAGACCAAAACCAATCATGAAGAAGAAGTTAACCATCTTTGTAGGGTAATTACTTTATTAAAAGGATTTTAGTGGAGACCATCTAATACAGTGTTAGACCGTCTAACACCAAAAATATGATAGTATAAATAATGTCAGATTATATTAAGTCGTTTTCCAATTAATTCAATAGTAAATCTAGTTAAGACATTATTAAAAACTTATCAACAATCAAAACGGTCAGGAATAACAATGAAAATAAAAGGGGTCGAGATTGTTATGCAAAAAGAATAAAGTATATAAAACAATAAAATGACACATGTTAACTCTCAAGTTTATTCAGCAATGAATTCATCATTGATTTTCTTTAAGATTTGTCCTCTTTCAGTCCTCACACTTTGTCAAACTTAATCAAACAATCATAAATTAAATTCAATAAAATCTTATCAGCATAACAAACGTCCACTAATGTATTCACTATCTCACTAGTTCCAACGTCTACTCCTAAGATGTTTATCTTCTATCTCTTGAATTAAACAAACAAGAGATTGATTAAGACTAAGAGAAACAACAAAGAAATTCAATTAAAAAAAATGAATTCTCAACAAACATTAAAAAATGACTCTTTTGACAAAAATCAAATTTCAAAAAGACCAATGGTAAAACTCAATTTGCTATAAAGAATTTAAGAATAAATTTTTTTTGAACAGAAACCTCAAAATTCATTGCAAAAATCACAAGAGAATCAACCCTAAGAATTTTAGTCTTCCATATGGAGGAAAAATGAAAGGATTACAATGAAGAAAAAAAAACCCTAATGACATGTTTTTCTAACGCCTCTGTCAAACTCCGAAGCTTGATGTTTTCTCCTTGAAGCTTGCAGGTTTTTATAGGTATTTCTGCTTCAACGATTTTGGAAATATATTTATGTTCAAATTTTGTTCAAAGTTTATCAGTTTCTAACTTTTCAGAATTTTCAGATTCTTTTTTCACTTTTATCACGAAGTCTATTTCTTTGTATTTTTGTAGAATATCTGTTTCTAAGATATTGTAGATTTTATTTTCTAATTCTTTAACTTAGATTTCATTTTCTATTTTGATTCAAGAAAACAACTTGAACTTCGTGTATTCGGCCCATTCGCAAAGGTAGAAACTTCCTTTAAATCGTCTACTTTGGCTAAAAGCACAAAACTAGCAATTAAGGCCAAAATAAACCCAATTAGATGAATCTGAATTAAAACAATGAATTTATTCATGATTATAGTCTAAGAATCTATGGTTAAAGTTTTAAAGTGTGAATAAAACAATGTTCATCAACCCACTATTACAATATTGGCAAATGTATCGAATCGTATAAGTAGTAAAATGGAAAGTTTAAGTATTATTTTTCCAAGAGACTTATGCAATACTAACAAAGTAGATAATTTCTTACTATCTAAACTAATTAAACTATGAAATTTTGATATAAAGATGACTATGAAATTTTTAACCGTAACTAATGTACCAAATTAGAAAAACAAGAAAACTAATAGGTTAAGTTTGTGCAAAAGGAGTAAAATTGTTGGTGTTAAATTTAACTAAACACATTTATCTTGCAATGTGATACTCAATCAAATACTTTGGATATTAACATTAACATCAATCATCAAAATTATCCATATTACAAGAAAATTTACTATTATCTACTAATATTTACCTATAGATTTGGATCTGTATGTAAATTGGAACTTACATACGAATTATTATCTATAAATAAAAATAAGTTACCTACAAAATTTTATGTATTTAATAACAAACACTACAAGAAAATCATCAAATAGAAACCAATTTTTAGAAACCAAAATAATTAGTTGCAATAATAACTAAATTAGAGACCATTTTAGAAACTAAAATAAAAATTGGTTTCTAAATTAGTTTCTATTATTTTCTATTATTGTTAAATAGTTTCTAAATTGGTATCTAATTAGCAACCTAGGTTTTATCTACCAATTATTTAGTTTCTAAATTTAGTCTCTAAAACCTTGGTTGCTAATAAGAGACCAATTTAGAAACTATTTAACATTAATAGAAAATAATAGAAACTAATTTAGAAATCAATTTTTGTTTTAGTTTCCAAAATGGTCTCTAATTTAGTTACTATTGCAACTAATTATTTTGGTCTCTAAAAATTGGTTTCTATTTCATGATTTTCTTGTAGTGAAAATAGTTTGACGGAAAAATCAATAGATAAAATCTGTACGTAATTATGGTGGGCAGAGGCAAGAAACTTTTACCTATGGATATTACATACGGATTGTTACCTATGGATAAACTTTAAACTTATGTACAAATTATAGTTATTATTAATATGATCATTATTATTAATAAATTATTCATATTATTATTGTTGTTAATTTGTATATTATTAACATTATTAATAATATTGTTAATTTTATTATTATTATTAACATTAGTAATAAAATTATTAATATGGTTAATGTTATTATTATTAATATTACTTTTATTATAATTATTATTATCAAGATCTAATAATATTATTATTATTAATATTACTATTAACAATATTAATATTATTTATATTATTATTATTAATTATATAAATATAATTTTTAATTTATAAATATTATTATTAACATTACTAATAATATTATTAATATTAGTATTAAGATTAACAATAGTATGAAAAATGATAATATTATTATTATTAATATTATTAATACTATATTATTCCTATTAATAATAATAAGAATAATTATAATAATAATAGTAATTATCATTATACGAATAATAATAATCATATGATCAAAATATTTATTTCATGTAGTGCTTAAAAGTTCAATGTATATGTCAACTCCCTACAAGATCCAAATTTTACATTGATTAAAAACAAAGATGCAGAAAGTGAAACATATAAACAATGTAATATATACATCAATTACAATGGTAATAAACACTAACCAGTGTAACATTCAATATAAAATGAGCTAAAAAAAGGCAAATTTTTCAAAACGTTCAAGTTTAAAGTGTTGCATCTCACTGAATTCTAGATGGAGTTTCTTTTGTTCTTCATTGTCCAAGTGATTTTATTCTAGTTTTATTTTTAAGTGTTTGTAAGTGGTTTTTTGGTTATGGTTATCAAGATTTGCTTGTGGAAGGATTTCATAAGTATGATTGGATCTTGTAGTATTAAGATCTTGTATTATGTTATCTTTTTTGAAAAATGCTTGTAAAAACTTGAAATTCGTAAATTTTCTTAATAAGAATGTTTAAGCAACTAGTCTCTCATAACCGTGAACTTATATAAACATTTTTTACAAATTTTAAGCACAAAGGTATTTATGTTCATATGTCATTTCTTGATTAATTAATCCCAAATTTTAGAAGAAAATAAGGTTTTCAAACATTTTAAAGTTATATTTGTATATTTGAGTATAATATTATTTAAACTAACAACTTATCGATGTATATACCACATTATTAAGTCCTTATTTTTATCAACAATAAAATAAATAAATAGGAATCACTTCAGGGATGATCCAACCTTTATACATAAATACCTGACAATAACTCCTATTAGAACGCCTGCCTATCAGGTTGTCAAATGGGCTACCAGACCAACACTACCCAACATTACATAATCAACCTCATACAATCCAAAGGATTTAAAACTCAACTAGAATACGGGAAATAAGAAAAACGAGATTTTGCATGAATCCAAGACCATACCTTAACTTGCACCGAAGCGAACACCTCAGACACATCTGCCACTCCACTATTAAAGATGACCGAGTTCCTAATATTCCAAAT
>Ga0123342_1005006_pt1 | contig 19646 bp, 18 predicted proteins | sample Turbeawhitnodule_FD_89960 | JGI IMG/M metagenome (GOLD analysis project Ga0123342, IMG submission 89960) | Root nodule microbial communities of legume samples collected from Mexico - Turtle bean Mexico white nodule | ecosystem: Host-associated > Plants > Roots > Nodule | place: Mexico: Nepantla... | reverse complement strand
TTGAATCTATAAACATAAATTAATATTTATTTTTATTATTATTGATGATGTAATCATGTTAATTTCAAGTAAAAAATACAGGACATAATTATAAAAAAACCAAAGTCAATTAGTATTAATTAACCGTGGACACACAAATAATATTGAAGTGTCTAGCTAAATGAAAAATCCTAAAAAAAAAACTAATGCAAATATTACACTTAATGCTTAAAAATGAGAAGAAAAAATGCAAAAATAAATAAGTTTAAAAAATAAAAACAGCAAAAATAAAATAAAAACATAAATAAATAAAGAATGGCAGAAAAAAATAATAACTAAAAACATAAAAGATATAAAATAAAGGAACAAAGATAAAGATAAAAGATATAAAAAAAATCCAAATAAGATAAATATAAGAGATATAAGGCATACTAAATAAGTATATGTTGATCATAAAAATGAAAATAAATGAAAGATGATCATTCATTTAATATTTTCTTCAATAGTACATTAAATAGTTTGTGCGAAATGAAACATAATTAATGACGAGAAGTCCACAATTCAGTAATATTGGGACATGTTCTTTATGTGTGCCCTAGTGTTTGACAATATGAACATTTTTTTGTTCGATCATGTTGTTCTCTTATGTCCATATCAGTCCTTATTCAACTTTGTTTTTTTATAATTATGTCCTGTATTTTTTAATTGAAATTAACATAATTATATCATCAATAATAATAAAAATAAATACTAATTTATGTTTATAGATTTAACTATGCTGTTGTAGAGTTTAATTTTTTATTTTCTTCATTCTTAAAAAAAATATTTTTTAAACTAAACATTTTAAATTTATTATTTTTTTTATTTTTATTTTTGTAAAAACTCATTTCTTTATTCATTAATTATATTTCTAACTATTTTAAACATTAAAATATTTATTTTTTAATATATTCAAAATTAAAATTATCATTTTTTTAATTTATTATTTTTATTTATTTTTAAAATGGTGCTAGATAGGAAAATAAAAAATAAAAGGGTGTTAGATAGGGAAATAAAAACAAAAGAGTGCTAGATAGGGAAATAAAAACAGAAGGGTGGTAGATAGGGAAATAAAAGTGTAAATGGTGCTAGATAGAAACTTTACTCCTTATTTCATTTGTGCATTTTTTAATATTTTTTTTATCTCAAAGTTATTTTTCACTAAAAATATAGTAATTTTTTTTAATAATACTAGCGAGAACAAGCACTCACGTGTATGTGTATTTGCATTTTTTATTTTTATTATTTTTATATAAACATGTTAATATTAAAATTAAATAAACAATATTATTATTCACACATTTATATTATCAATATAATTTATTTTAATAAATACAAATACACGTGAGAAGAAACATATTGTTATCAAAACATAACTAACATCTATAGTAGTAAAATATGACAAAATTTACCAATTATTCAATTTAGTTTTATTTTAATTAAATATAAATTTTAATGAAATTAAATAATTTTTTACAATTCAGATTTTAAAGTATAGTGCCACCATCAACATAGGTTTTTTCTTTTTTTTTTTCTGAAATGATGCACGTTGTTTTGTGTTCTTCTCGGTTGACCTGATCGTCGGTTGACTTTAGGAACAAATTGTTATTCTGTTTGCCTTTGCTGGAATTTGTTCTTTCCTTTCGATGTTGGAACGTGGCTCCGTTTAAAACAGAGGGGACCCTACCTGTTTATTGCACTCTGACTATCAAGTCAGTATAGGGTCTTATAGAAATAATGAGTAAGTAAGCAAGTAGTTTCAGTCTTAGAAACGGTGTACCTTTACCAGGGATCTCAAGTCCCTTTTATAGACTACTTTAAGGTTACTTCTTGTAACAACCCTTCTCTCACGAGAACCTTATCTCGAGTGAAAATAGGTTTGCTGGGAGGAGAGTTTGTTGCAATGCGTACAATCTTAGTATGACAACCGCACATAATCTTTCCCCTTGGAGTGCATAATCTTAACAGCATGGCCGCAGGGTACCAAATCGTGTACCAACATTAGGGGACCATCTGTCCACAGTAGGCGTACAAGCCTTTACGTATCATGCATGCAGCTTATTCCCCAAAACCCTAGCGCTCTTGGGCTTAGGCGTCTTTAGAGAATATTTTACTTGTGCTAGATCCGAATGTACTAAACACACCATTCACACTTTTTCGCTGACCAAGCCTTATACACGTTGAGTATATGAATGAACCTCAATGCACACATAGCTGAGGCCCACTTACGTGACCCATTATCACGACCAGACCACCGAGCTGGCCTGCTTGACACAGGTGTCGATGTCCGATCACCGAGCACTGAGCTCAGCGCTCTGTCCAGTACACAAGCCCCACAGGCTCGAACTGGAACTTGTTTATGTGAAGAGGCTAACTGCTCGCCCACGACGACCTACGTGTCTTGTTAGCGATGCGACGCACACAGTGTTTTGAGGTGACATCTTCCATACTCCATCACAAGCGTACACATGGCCATCATCAACGGTTGGGAATCGTTGTCGCTTGCTCTTCACTTATACGTAAACCCTTTCAAAATTCACGCTCTCTTCATTGTTTCATTCCCCTTCGCGCTTTTCTTTCGAACACCCTGTTCCCTCTTCTTCAAACAAACCTCCTCGCCTCATTTAACCAATCGTCTCAAGGTGCACTTTTTATCTTGTAATTGCTTTTAATCTAACACATCATTTCAATGCCTTTAATCTACTCATAACTGCACTAGGATTGTTTACATTTCTTGTGATTATGACGGTAAATGCCTCTATTTTTTTGCTTCGTCGTTCCTTTCTTCTCTTCGAAACACATGCGCTTCTTCATATGAGTATTCTATTTGTTTGTTTTCTTTCTTTGCTTTCTAGATTCTCTGTATGATGGATTACAAAACCCTATATCCCTGGGCTCCTAGTAATCTTTTAGAAGAAACCTCTGAGTTCATCACCCATGCGAAGATAGTGTTGTATAGGAAAAGTGAACATCCCAAAAAGAAATGTCTCTTTGGTAGGGAGGACGATAAATTTGTTAAGGTAGTGGCATGTAGGGTAGATGAACTCGTTTGCTGCGATGAGTCATCAGACCCAGATGGCCCATTTTGTTTCTTCTACTCCACCGTATTCAAGAAACTTCTCCTTCGCCTACCCTTATACAGTTTCGAAAGAGCCCTCCTTACCGAAATCAACACCGCCCCTGCCCAACTACATCCAAATAGCTGGGCGTTTGTTCAAGGATTTTCCATCCTGTGCCACCACTTTGGGCATCTGCCATCAATGGAAGTATTCTTCTACTTTTTTTAAGCCAAACGGCTAGGTCGCCAACTGTGGGTGAGCTTCAACGGGGTTGTTGGGAGAGTTTTGTTGACCCTCTTCAACAATCTTATAAAGGCTTCAAGGGAAAGTTCTTCAAAATCCGCTGCAACAACAATGAACCAACCCTTTTGGATGGGTTACCTCTATACTGGACTGAGGAACCCAAATTCCAAAAACCTAGGTGCCTAGAAGACATGCCCCAGCGAGAACAAAAGGTGTGCCTCCTCCTTTCCAATCTCGAGGTGGTGTTTAACACCGCCGAACTGATAAAGAATAAGTACTGCCCTTCGGGACTTAAGGCGTACATCGGTATCCTCTTTTCCTTTACTCCCTTGTTTTTATGTAGATAGCATGCTCAGACTCGGAAAAAAAGATGTGACCGCTATGGCCAAGTGAATGAAAACGGTTTCCCAAGCCTCTCCTGCCAAGGAACTGAAGATGAAGGCAATGGTTGAAGTGGCCGCTTCAGACGATGAAGACACGTGCTTAGGTCCTGTCTTCAAGAGAAAAAAGAAAACTGCCCCTCAACCCATCGAACACTCAGCCTCTGATGGCCGAGCTCCTTCATAACACCTCCATCTACCCAGTCCTTCCCCTGCTCGAGACATTAGAGTGTAGGAGTGTGGGGAAGATATCCTTCGAAAGGGAGGACTGTGGGATCCATCCTTGGATGCCACTTCTTTTCTTAAGAAGACCCTACTCCCTATCGAGGCTAGGGTAGAGCTAGACAACTTGAGAGAAGACCAACTGGTTGGTCAGACCGTGAGGCAACTGGGGTAGGCCTTAGCCGCAAACTGCCTCGCCCTTTCCAAAAACTTCGGCTGAGGAGGAGGATCTCAAAGCTATTGAACAAGTTGGGGAGCTCTAGATGGCCTGCCAAGAGACCAAGGTCCTCTTGACTGAAAAGTCTAAGAAGGCCTTGGGATTATCCACAAGGAATGCTGAGCTCGATGCTGAAGTGGAGAGCCTGAGAGGGGAGCTGGCCCAGCGGGAAGAGGAATTAGTGCAGAAGGATGCCTCGCTGGAGAAGGCCAAGGAAGAGTTGACCAAAGATGTTGCTAACTCCTACCTGATGGTTTTGACGATGTTGTTGCCCAAGTCACCTATGTCTACCCTGAGCTGGACCTCTCCAAAATAGGGTTAGGCAAAGTTGTCGTGGATGGGCAACTAGTAGATGAGGAATAGTAGTATGGAGTCCCTTGTTATCACCTTCCTTTTGTAACCTTAAGAACAATTTATGATTTTTGCGCATATATGAATGTTTCTTTTCCTTACTTCGAATAGCATAGTAACAATGTATGTCTCGAACAAACACAACTTCCATAACTTAACAATTAATCAACGAACGGCGATGATCGCCTCACGATTAAGCAACGCGGTCATCATGGTAAATCAATCAATGGTAAATTATGATTCGGGGTACCTGAGCTCAAAGCCTCTCTGGTCAACAGGTCCTCTTACGTGAATTGCTATAAATTTTTACACTCCCTAAAGGGAGGTTCTAACGTGGTTCGAGCCAATACAATGGCGAGCGACGATTAGGGGTACCTGAGCTCAGAGCCTCTCCGAGGAAGAGGTATTCACACCTGAATCGCTATGAACCTTTACACTCCCTACAAGGAGGTTTCACCGTGGTTCGTGCCAATACAATGGCGAGCGGCAATTAGGGATACCTGAGCTCAGAGCCTCTCTAAGCAAGAGGTATTCACGCCTGAATCACTATGAACCTTCATACTCCCTAAAGGGAGGTTCCACCGTGATTCATACCAATACATTGGCGACCGGCGATTAGGGGTACCTGAGCTCAGAGCCTCTTTGAGCAAGAGGTATTCACGCCCGCTATGAACCTTCATACTCCCTAAAGGGAGGTGGCCATTACAATGGCAAACAGAGGGATAAATGTCCTCGTATCATCAGTTACTCGTACACGCAGTGCGCTTGCTCAAGCAACATGTTGGTCAAGTCGCCCTCTTGGTGTTTATCAAAGTATAGTGCAAGCATGTTTCACAAATAATTTTTTATTGGGCGACCTCATTAAAAAATCCTTATAAAGGAAAAAGAGTGTCCCCTTAAACGTTCACACTATACACAAATAGCATAATGCATTAACTAAAATAAAACTTAAGATTGGCCCCATTCCATGTTCGGGGAATAGTCCCGCCCTCCATGGTCTCGAGCCTATAAGCTCCGTTCCCGAGTACCTCTACCACACAGAATGGGCCAGTCCATTTAGAAGACAACTTGTTCTCCAGCTGATAGGGGTGAACTTTTCGCATTATCAGGTCAACGACTTTGAACTGCCAGGGTCTCAGCTTGGACTTCTACTTGTACTTCACCCTTCTCTTCAAGGCTTCGGCCTTGATCCGTGCCTCCTCTCTCACCTCGTCTAGCAAGTCTAAATTCACCTTCCTTTCCTTGTTAGATTCCTGCGCCACAAAGTTCTGGAACCGCGGTGAACTTTCCTGGATCTCGACGGGGATCATAGCATCTGACCCATGCACCAGGCTAAAAGGTGTCTCCTTGGTGGTGGATTGGGGAGTGGTGTGGTAAGCCCACACAATTCGAGGGACCTTGTCTCTCCAAGTCCCCTTAGCTTTCTCTAGCCTCCTCTTTAGGCCTCTGAGCAGGACTCGGTTAGCAGATTCGACCTGCCCATTAGTCTAAGGGTGCTTTACCGAGGCGAACCCCTGCTTAATGCCGAGCTCCGTGCATAACTTGCCTAGCTGCTGACTTGCAAGCTGGGTGCCATTGTCAGACACCAAACACTTTGGAATTCCAAAACAACAAACAATGTTCTTCCACACAAAGTGTTGAACCTTGTGGGCTGTTATATGTGCGACAAGCTCTACCTCTATCCACTTAGTGAAGTACTCAATGGCCACCACCAGGTACTTCATCTGTCGAACTTGTAGGGAAACGGGCCCAGGATATCAATTCCCCATGTATGGAAAGGCCACGGGTTGTGGATCGATCGCAACTCCTCCGAGGGTACATGATGCCAATCGGCGTGCTGTTGGCATTGTTTGCACAGTTGTGGGTACCTCATGCAGTCCTCCCTCATAGTCGACCAGTAATATCCTCCTCGAACAGCTTTCGATGAGAGAGCTCGTCCACCGATATGACTCTCATAGATACCTTCATGGAGCTCAGCCATGATACGTGTGCACTGCTCACCGCTCACATAGGACAAGATAGGGTGAGTGCAGCCATGCCTGAACAATTTTCCATCCACCAGGGTGTATTTGCCTGCATTCTTCTTGACGATTTTGGCTTCCATTGACTTTTGCGGGAGTAGGCCATCAGCCAGGTAACGCCTATAGGGTGTCATCCAGATTTCACTCATGTCGACTAAGTAAACGTTTGACAATTATCCCACTGACAAGTCATAAACACTTACCTTGGGCACCCTCAACATTTCTTGTGTTAACGATTAGTGCCCCCTTCTTCCGCCCTCTAAGGAACTCACCTGCTGGACCTCCTCCGCGTAGCCTGTGGTGGTCCTGGGCGCTTTTAGGGTTTCCTGGATAACTGACCTCTATCGGCCCCCTTTGCCCGAGCTGGCGAGCTTGGCTAGTAAGTCGGCTCAGGCATTGTGCTCCCTAGGAACCTGCGCTAACAAACTTCGAGCGCCCATCTCTTTGGCTAGCAACATTCCTGCCACCAATGCTTCGTACTCAGCTTCGTTGTTGCTGACTTTGAAAGTGAATCTCAAGGCCTGCTCGATTAGTAATCCGTTTGGTCCCTCCAGGATGATACCAACTCCACTGCCTTGCTGGTTAGAGGACCCGTCCACGGAGAGGATCCATTGGAAATCTCCACTGTCTAACTGGGTGGCTGCCGAGGAGAGCTCTACTACAAAGTCAGCATAAACTTGTCCCTTGATAGGTCCTCTGGACTCATATTGCACATGATAAGTGCCTAATTTCAGTAATATTTCATATTAAAATATAGGCACTTATGAGGATTTATTGTTAATTTACATATAAAATAACATACCTTTACTAGGGGTCTCAAACCCCTTTTATAGACATCCCTTCAACGGTTTTCTCCAATCTCAACAGAGTAAGATTTCATTAGGGAGAATATAATCTCAACAGAAAACACATAATTATAACAGAAAAACATATTGCTTACGTGCACCTTTATTTTCAGGTGCTTAACAACAACAAAACATTTTGTTTACATGCACCTTTATTCTTGGGTGCTAACTACTTTATTCCCAACAACTTTTATTTATATTTACTTAGCATATATATTATAACCAATCTGAATATTCCTTCTATTTAATTATCTTTTTTGAGTTGTCTACCAGCATCTAGGTCGTGCTCATGGCCCACCCTTTGGGCCCATACTTGGCCAAAAACCGAGTTTACCTAAACGCTTCGATCGAGGTCCCGAGCACTTCTGGCCAATACATAAGCCCCCTAGGCTCGAGCCGAGCTTGGCTAGGTGAAGAGTCTTTCCAGCGTTGGCGACTGACGTGACGCTTTCACAGAGGGTAGGTGACGCGCAGTTACCGAAGAGTCTCCCTATGAGACATCCTACCACATTAAATCTGAGACATCCACGTGGCATGCACATCAACGCCCAGGAAACAGTGCTGCTTCATCTCCTTCAAACAATTAAAACCTATTTCTTCCTCACTTACTTGTTACACAATCTCTCTTCTCTATAGAACACTCGTGCTCTAAAAAACCTCTCTTACACCAAAAATTCTCTCGCACTTCTCCTCCTCCATCGTCATACTAGGTATTTTCCTCCACCAATGTCTATTTTCATATATTATTCATCTTGCCAATTACATTGCCTGAACTGTGTTTTCCATTCAATTCGTCTTCTCTGTTTGGCCTGAACTGTGCTTGTATCTCGTTTGGTGTTTATGCTTTTGTTCTAGCTATTTTTGCAATGGATTATACTTCAATGTACCCTTGGGCCAAGAAAAAGCTTCTAAAAGAGGTATCTTATTACATCACTCATTTACGTCATAGAGATTTAAAAGAAAACGGGTGTAACATGAGTAAAAGACACGAGGGTAATGTAAAAACCGTAGATTGTAGGGAGGGTGAATCTGTTGTGACGAGTCATCGGACCTTGGTGGTCCATTTTTTTCTTTTATGCCACATTTTTCAAAAAGGTTCTCTTGCGTGTCCCTTTCTCCGTTTTAGAAAAAGAGCTAACAAACGAGCTCAATGTTACCCCTGCCTAGCTACACCGTAAAAGCTGGGCATTTATTCGTTCTTTTATCATTTTGTGCTCACAGTTCGACATCTCGCTGTCTATTGAAGTTTTTCTCTATTATTTTTAGGCCAAACACAGGAACAGTAAATTGTGGGTATCTCTGAATGATGCCCCCGGAAGAGCCTTGCTCACCCTTTTCCAGTCTTCATAAAAAAACTTTAAAGGAAAATTTGTTAAAGTCCGAGCTTCAACAGGAGATCCAACCCTTCTGAATGGATTTCCCTTGTATTGGACCCCTGAGTCCAAATTCCAGAGTGCTCGTCAAAGGTTCAAGGAATCTGCAAGTTCCTGAAGAGCTTGAAGGTTGTTTTTTATACCTCCTACTTGTTGACCAAAGAGTACATCCCCGGTGCTCTGAAGGCTTACAGTGGTACTCCTTACTTCCTACCCTTGGTGAAAATAACTTTGTTACCGCTATTAACCATTTACTTGTTTTCTTTGCAGAGAGGATGTTGTTTAACATCAACAAGGCAGAGCTAGTCGAGCTAGCTAAGAAGATGAGGGCAGCTGCCAGCATGCCCAAGAAGTCTTTGAAGCAAAAAAGGAAAGCTCCAGTAATAATTACTCAAGCCCCGACCGAGCAGGATGAGGATACCACCTTTGGGCTTGCCAAGGCCACAAAATCCTTCAAGCAAGATGTTGCCCAATCCTACCTTGTATGATTCGAGGTAGCTCTTGAACAAGCATCAACACTCCATCCTACTATGGATTTCTCAGAACTCGGCCCGAGTAAAACCGTGGTCGATGTCCAATTAAGGGATGATCAATTTAAACCTTCTATGGTTTGTAATATTTTATGCCCATGTTAAATTCTCTTAACATCTTCATCTTTCTTTTGTATATTGATTTTGGGATCTTTTACAAATGCATGCCTTGCTACTTAACTCATTCTCTTTATGTTAACACAAATCATATAACAAGTCGTTGTTAACTTAAGCATGAAAGTAACAAATTTCTTACCTTGATAAAACGTATACCTTTTAAGTAAGAGATGCTTTTAGGGAAAACTCTTGCCTTAAATCGATTTCATAAATAGCCTCCAAGAAGATTCTTGGTATGATTATTGCATTGATTCCATGATGCCTTACCTCATAGAGTGCCTACTCAGGTTGCTACCTCTGTCTCGAGCTTGGCCATTGTCTCCATGCCTATCAAGTAATTTATTTGTACAAGGTATCCATACTCGAACGTCCTTGTTCATCCTACACAAAGTCACTTTAATGTGTGCCAATGCTCGGGTAGTCGTATTTACACCAAGCTAGGTCCACTTACCATGTACCAAATCTAACAAACTCTCTACCACAGTGCGCCTACACTCGAATGACTCTACTCACTCTGGGCTAGGACGTCTTACCATGTGCGAATAACTCTATTCATAACAAACCAATTCGTAGAGCGCCTAGACTCGGGTAGTCGATCTTACACCGAGTTAGGTCGTCTTACCTTACATCGAACCAAACAATTTATGCATAACAAAATCAATTTGCAAAGCACCTATACTCAGGTAGTCGTTGTTACGTTGAGTTAGGTCGTCTTACCTTGCATCGAATCTAACAACTTATCCATAACAAACCATCTTGCAAAGCACATATACTCGGGTAGTCGTTCTTACGTTGAGTTAGGTCGTCTTACCTTGCCAAATAATTCATTTATACCAATTTTACGCACAGGGCGCCTACACTCGGGTAGTCGTACTTACGCTGAGCTAGGTCGTCTTACCTGACACTAAATCAAGTGAACCACTAGGCAAACTAATCTAACAGAGGGCCTATGCTCGGGTAGACATACTTACGCCGAGGTAGGTCGTCTTACCATGTGCTGCATCAACACTAATCAATCAAAACTGATGCAACATTGTTCTCCTCGGTTGACTCGCTTCCCCGGTTGACTCGAACGACAGACTTTAGCCCTCCTATCTCCGCCTGAGAATCAAACATCCTTGGTTGAAGAATCTCTCACCTGCAAAGACAAAGGGCGCCTTGTTCATCATTTGCATTCCGACACTCAAGTGAGTACTAGTGTATAAAGTAGTTTCAGTCTTAGAAATGATGTCTCTTGCTAGGGTTCTTAGTGCCCTTTATATAGGTTGAAACTAGGGTTTACCTCTGTTCTATTACCCATATCTAGGGTTCCTTGGAGAATGCCCCTGCGCTGCTATTACACAATCTTAGCGTAATTTGGCACATAGAACTTCCCTTAACTGGAGTGCAACGACTACCAGAATGGTCGTCTGGGTACCAACTTGCGCACCAAGTCTCTGGGGCCATCTGTTTTGCGGGTGCCCTAAGTATTCACGTGTCATGCATGCAACTTCCTTTGGGAACCCTAAGCCTAACGAGCCTTAGCGCCTCCAATGACTATTTACTTGTGGCGCGCCTGAATGCGGTATACACACCACATGGATGGACCCTCATGCCTTAGGGCTTCCTCTCGTATCTGATGTTTTCAACTAGTAGCTAGTGTAATTCTGGAGCCCACCTACGTGGCCCGATATACCTGTTCCGACCATCGACATCCGATCTCTTCCTCTTTTGGTGAGGTCTGATGTTGATCTCCAACGTCGAGGTTCGAGGATTGGTCGGTACACAAGTCCCCCAGTCTCGAGCTGTAACTTGTTTCAGCGAAGAGACTAAGTGATCGCCCTTGGCGACCTAAGTGGCACTGGGTGACAGGATGTGAACAGTACACCGAAGTGACGTCTCACCATACTTTTTAAATTAGCGTACACGTGGCAAGATCAACGACTATCACTTGTTGGTGCTTGCGCTTCTTCGTATACTGTTTAAACCTTTAAACCCTTACGCTCTCTTCATTGTTTCATTATATTCACTTAAGCAAATCATTTCTCAAGCATTTCTTTGAAACACTCTCTCTTCCTCTTCAGAAACTCCTACCTTCGAAACCTAACTTATTCAAAGGTATGATCTTTACTTATTGATTGCTCTTACTTTATGATTCCACTGCTCATGACATGCTATAAATGTTTTGGGACTGTTTATGTTTTTCGCTCTTTAGATTTTCTGCACTTAATGTTTTCTCTGCTTTTTTGGGTTTCCTGGGTCGCGCCCTCGTCTTCTTCTAAATACTCGCTTTCTTCCTTTCTCTTCTTCCTTTTTAGCTTTCTTCGAGATGGCCAGAACCAAAACAACACCGAACCCTCCTCCCTTCGTTGACTACAAAACCCTCTACCGCTGGGCCCCTAATGACCTCTTAGCGGAAACCTCCAAATATACCTCCAACCAGGACGTGATAACGTACAAGGAGGGTGAAGCTGACGAGAAGTGTCGTGTCTTTGGGAGGGAGCACGACGCGTATGTATCGGTTTGGCCTTGTGAGAAAGGTGAACCCGTGTGCGCTAACGGTCGCACGAACCCAGTTGGATGTCATTTCTTCTTCATGTATTCCACCATTTTCAAGCAGGTCAAGCTTCGCTTGCCACTTACGGGGTTCGAGTGCGCGTTGCTTATAGAGGTCAACGTGGCCCCTGCCCAGCTGCATCCCATCAGCTGGGCCTTTGTGAGGGCCTTCGGTATCTTGTGTAATCATTTCAGCCACACGCCTTCCGTGGACGTCTTCTTATACTTCTTCAAAGCGAAGAATCTCGGCAAGAGGCTGTGGCTGAGCTTTAATGGAGTGGCGGGGAGAGTTCTCCTAACTCTCTTCCAGCAATCCTACAAGGGCTTCAGGAAGAAGTTCTTCAAGGTGAGCTGTAGCATCCACGACCCCACCCTTCTAGACGAATTTCCTCTCTATTGGGTGGAGAAGCCTGGACTCAAAAAGCCAAGGAGTTTGGAGGACCTAACTCCGCAAGATCGGGGGACCTGTGAATTCTTTTCCAGTCATCCTCCAACAAGCTCTCAAGTGTTTTCAGAACAGGGAGATAGTGGATAGCTTGAGCGAGGACCTCCTCTAGGCCCACGTGGCGCAATGCTTTGTAGAGTTCCTGATCGCGTCCAGCCCCGCTCTGAGTAAGGCATAAGATTCACAGGCTGAGACAACGAAACTGAGGGAAGAACTAACACTCCAGGCCAAGACCTTCTCGAAGCGCGAAACGACCATGTATCAGGAGTTGGCGAGTCTTCGTCAATCCGAGAAGGAGGTCAAGAGGCTTTTTTTTAGAAGTCTCAGGAGGCCCTCCAATATGAGGCGAAGATCTTACCTCTCCGCAACGAGGTGGTTGACCTGAAGGAGAAGGTCGAGGAGGCGCAGGCCAAGATGGCCAAGCTGGAGGAGAGGGTCACTTAGCCCGAGGTCCAACTGGGCCAAGTGGAGGGGGAGCTTGCTCAGAAGTTCGAACTCTTTAAGCAAACAGAAGAAGAGCTCACCAACAACGTCGACGATGCTTATGGCGCGGGGTTTCAAGATGCCATAGCTCAGTTTGCCTGCGTGCATGCTGAGGTGGATCTTTCCCCATTCACGGAGACGAAGTGGGTTGTCGATGGGCAGCTCGTACCCAGGGAGTAGCTTCTTCTTTTTGTAACTTGACCTCTTGATGAACAGTTTGTTCCTTGTATATATATATTTATGAACATCTCCCCTTTCTTAATCTGCTATGTCTTGGTTATTAGCCGCTTTACTTGTATTAACTTTGACTAACAACGCCTTTGGACGAATATTCACGCCTTAAGTAGCACGCTTCACCCTTCTTGCTTAACCTTCTTGCAACCTTCGATGTCTTAAGGCATTGGTGATGTGCGCGCAACTTTTGGCTGGTCTGAACTTCATTGTGCGAAGATGGGGGACAACCCTTACTTGTTGTTTCTAACCTTCGACTCGTTAGGTAAAGGAAAGGTCTCCCTGGTGATCTTGTCCCCGCTCTCTTCAGGTTCGTCGGACATGCCTTGCTGCTAACACTGGTGAACCACACCGTTCTCGACCTTACCTTTCAAGCAAGGGAGAAATGCGTCTTTCCGATCTCGACCTTGCTTCATGAGGGCAAGAGTGAATTTAACTGGCGAGGAACCATACTATTCAAGAGGGAGGTTCATTGAGGAACCATACTATTCCCAGTTTTGGCGTTTCTAACCCAAGTGAACGGTTCGTAACTGACCTCGTCCTCGCCACTTAGGGCAAGGGAAGATTTAACTGTCAAACCATACTGTTCGACCTTGGCGTTCCCACGCAAGAGGGAGACTCACTAAGGAACCATACTGTTCCCAGTCTTTGGTCTTTCTAACCCAAGTGAACGGTTCGTAACTGACCTCACCCTTGTTGTACGAAGTCAAGGGACAGGTCTTAATAACTAATCACAACCTTGTTGTATGAAGTCAAGGGACAAGTTTTTAATAATTAACCGCAACCTTGTTGTATGAAGTCAAGGGACAGGTTTTTAACGGTTGAACCATACTATTCTCAGCCTTGGTGAACTCACACAAGAGGGAGGCTCACTGAGGAACGATACTATTCCTGATCTTGGTGTATCAATCTAAGGGAGAGGTTCATTAACTGCACTGCACAATATACTTCTAGACTGACTAACTGAATATTTATTGGGTGACCTCGTTAAAAAACCCTTATAAGGGAAAAAAAGTGTCCCCTAAAACTGTGTACAATGCAAACAACTTAACTGAAATAAAACTTAAGGTTGGTCGCGTTCCAAGTACGAGGGATCGCCCCACCTTCTAATGTCTCGAGCCTGTACGCTCCATTCCCAAGCGCCTCCGTCACTCTGAAAGGACCGGTCCGCTTGGAGGACAACTTGTTCTCTAGCTGGTACGGGTGGGCCTTTCGCATCACCAAGTCGGCGACCTGAAACCGTCAATGTCTCAGCTTGGAGCTGTATTTGTACTCCACCCTTCTCTTCAAGGCTTCAGCCTTGATTCTTGCTTTCTCCCTTACTTCGTTCAGTAGATCTAGGTTCACCTTCCTCTCTTCATTGGACTCTTCGACCACGAAGTTCTGGAAACGTGGCGAGTTCTCCTGGATTTCTACTGTAATCATTGAGTCCAAAACGTACACCAAGCTAAAGGGTGTTTCTCTGGTCGTGGATTGGAGAGTAGTGTGGTAAGCCCACACAATTCTAGGAACTTCCTCTGCCCAGGTCCCTTTGGCTTTATCTAGCCTTCTCTTCAGACCTCTGAACAGGACTTGGTTGGTAGACTCGACCTGCCCGTTTGTCTAGGGGTGTTCGACCGATTCGAACACCTGCTTTATTCCCAACTTCGTACATAGTTTGCCCAACTGTTGGCTCGCAAACTGGGTACCGTTGTCAGACACCAACAGTTTTGGGATTCCAAAGCAGCACACTATGTTCTTCCACACAAAGTGTTGGATCTTGTGGGTTGTGATCTGCACTACTGGCTCAGCCTCTATCCACTTTGTGAAGTATTCTATGGCAACCACGAGGTACTTCATCTGCCACACTGCTAAAGGGAAGGGCCCTAGAATGTCGATCCCCCAAGTATGAAATGGTCATGGGCTATAGATCGACCTAAGCTCCTATGGAGGCGCCTTGTGCCAGTCAGCGTGTTGTTGGAACTGCTTGCACTGTTGTGCATATCCCGTGCAATCTTCCCTCATGGTTGGCCAGGAATATCCTGCACGGATGGCCTTTGATGAGAGAGATCGACCGCCGATGTGGCTACTGCATATCCCTTCATGAAGCATTGCCATAATGCGCGTGCATTGCTCACCACTTACGCATACCAGGATAGGGTCGGTGAACCCATGCTTGAATAAATTTCCATCGATCAAGGTGTACTTGCTCAAACTTTTCTAGCCTCTGTTAGGCTCTAGCGGGAGTATCCCATCAGCCAAATAGCGTTGGTAGGGTGTTATCCAAGTTTCTCCTATTTCGACTTGGTAAACCTGCAATGACCTCTCCTTAGCAACTGGGTACACCTCCTCCTTCCCCCTTCCGAGGTGCTGATCTGCTGAACTTTTGCCATATTGTTTGTGGTAGTTTGAGGTGTCCTTAGGGTCTCCTGAATGACGGTCCTCTGTCTGCCCCCTTGCCCGAACTAGCGAGCTTTGCTAGCAAGTCAGCTCGGGCATTATGTTCTCTGGGTACGTCGACTAACTCGAACACCTCAAACGTCTCCCTCAGAACCTGAGGGTCTTTAGCCTGGTATTCCCCGGTGACCTGACATGTGACTAACAAGGAGTCACTCTTCGCCAGCAAACCTTTCGCACCCATCTACTTTGCCAGCAGCATTCCAGCGATCAGGACCTCATACTCTGTCTGGTTGTTACTTGCTTTGAAAGCGAACCGTAGGGCCTTTTCAATTAGCAACCCATTTGGCCCTTCCAAGATGACACCGACCCCACTACCTTGTTGGTTGGAGGAACCATCTACAGAGAGTACCCATCTGAAACCTGTTCCTTCTTGGTGCGTGGCAGCTGAGGAGAGCTCCACTATGAAGTCATCATAAACCTGGCCTTTAATGGGGCCTCTAGGCTCACACTGCACATCAAACTCTAATAGCTCTACCGCCCATCGCACCATCCTGCCTGCCACATCTGGCTTTTGTAAGACCTTACGAATTGGAAGGTCTATCATGACTATTACGATAAAGCTCTGGAAGTAGTGGTGAAGTCTTCGTGCTAAGAACACTACTACCAGGGCTGCTTTCTCTATGGCCTGGTATCTTACCTCTAGCCCCTGTAACACTTTGCTGACAAAGTAAATTGGCTTCTACACTTGGTCCTGCTCTTGCAGCAGAATCAAACTAATCTCCTTTCCTGTAACCGCGAAGTATAGACGAAGTGGAGTACCCAGTTGTGGCTTGCACAACACTGGTGGACTGGCTAGGTACTCCTTCAGCTTTAAGAACGCCTCTTCGCACTCTCTGGTCCATACGAACCTACTGTTCATCTTCAGTCACTAGAAATAAGGATGCCCCTTATCTCCTCTTGCTGACACGAATCTGGACATAGCGGCCATGGGCCCTGTCAACTGCTGCACCTCCTTAACTGAGAACGGGCTCCTCATTGCCATTATCGCAGCGCACTTCTCAGGATTCGCCTCTATCCCACGTTTAGTGAGTAGGAACCCCAAGAACTAGCTTGCCTCTACTTCGAACACACACTTCTTTGGGTTCAACTTCAACCTGTACTTGGCTATTGTGGTGAATAGCTCTTCAAGGTCTGTCACATGTTGTTCCCTCTGCTGGGAGGTGACTACCATGTCATCCACAAACGCCTGAACATTCCGCCCTACAATGGGCGTTAATACTCTGTCCATCGGCCTTTGGTACGTCGTCCCTGCATTTTTAAGCCCAAAGGGCATCACCTTATAACAGTAACAAGATAGCTCTATCATGAACGCTGTCTTGCACTCGTCCTCGGGGTGCACCGTGATCTGGTTGTAACCCGAAAAGGCATCCAAGAAGTTGAGTAGTATACAACCAGACGCACTATCCACCAAACCGTCAATGCTGGGCAGCGGGTAGAACTCCTTCGGACAGGCCTTGTTGAGGTTTGTGAAGTTGACACACATCCTCCATCTCCCACTGGCTTTCTTCACTAGCACCACATTCGTCAGCCATTCAGGGTACTGAATCTCCATGATGTGGCCAGTCGTTAGTAGTTTCTCTGTCTCTTCTCGGATGACCTAACACCTCTCCTCGTTGAACTTTCGTCTTCTTTGGCGAACAAGTCAGACCTGGGGGTCCATGGTGAGACGATGACACAAGAAGTCAGGATCTATGCCAGGCATGTCAGAGGCAGACCATGCAAAGGCATCAAGGTGTTGTGATATGACTTCGACGGTCTGATCCTCTGTCTCTTGGCCTAAGGATTTGCCAAGTTTGAACATCTTCCCACCGATCTCCCTTTCTAACACGTCTTCGACAGGTTCAGGCCGTCTCTCCCGGGCAATCTCTGCACGGATGACCCCTTCTTCCCTTGGAGGCTGAGTGGTAACTGCAAACACTCCTCTTCGTCTTGAGGCTATTCTCGTAACACTTCTTAGCCTCTTTCTGGTCAGACTTGATGGTAATCACCGTACCCTCGAGGGAAGGCAACCTCATCTTCATGTGCCTCGTAGAGGGCACCGCACCAATCCTGTTCAAAGCAGGTCTGCCCAAAAGTATATTATAGGCTGACGGAGCATTAACAACGAGGTACCTGATGTTTGCAGTACGCGAGGTTGTGCCATCCGTGAAGGTCGTCCTCAGCTCTATGTGTCCACCCTCCTCCACCTGGTCTCCAGCAAAACCATACAAGCAACCGGTATAACGCCTCAACTGGTCTGGAGACAACTGTAACTTGTTTAAGACCGACCAGAACATCACATTGGCCGAACTTCCCTGGTCCACGAGGACGCGATGCACCCTCCTCCCTGTCGTTACTACTGAAATCACCACTGGTCATTGTCATGTGGGACGACGTCCTAGCGATCGACCTTGGTGAAGACGAGGTCGACATCGGGAGTATTATCTGCCTCCTGCACCTTTACCGCCATCACCTCTCACGCGTACTTCTTCCGCTGGGAGGCGGTGCATCCTCCTCTTGAGAATCCTCAAGAGATGATGTTGTTTTGACCATGAATGGGCACCTCGTGCCCCTAATCTATTCCTACGGCTACCAGCGCCTGATCTTCCTCCGACTCCTGAAGGTAGTCCTTCAAGAAGCCGTTTTTCACTAGCTCATCCAATTGGTGCATCAAGGCCAAGGAGTTGCGTATGGGGTGGCCATATGTTTGGTGGAATTCACACCAAGCATTCTTGTTGGGTCCCCATCTTTTTGTTTGTCTTCGGCGGCATCTTCAATCTTGCCGCTATGTTAGGAATAGCGATAAGCTTGTTGAGCTTTGTGCGCGTTCCAGTCTGGGGCTTCTCGTAAGGTTGTTGCTTCCCTGAGCCCTTCTTCTCTGTGGTCGCCTCGTGCACCCTCATGGGTTTAGGTCAACCTGCTGCTCGAGGTCGGACAGGACCGACAAAGGCACGTTTCTCTGTGACTCGATCGTCCGCAACGATGTGCGCCAAAGCCCGATGCCTAATCTCGCAGAACGTCTTTGGGTAGACCCTGAGCAGTGATTCACTGAAGGGTCCTAGCAGCATTCCCTTAGTGAAGGCGTGCACCGTCATGGCCTCAACTGTGGGTTTTAACCTCACCACCTGGACTTCAAACCTGTTCAAGAACTCCTTTAGAACTCTCCCTAGTACGTTTGATGTCAAAGACATCGTAGTAGATTCGAGGGGGAGCCCTGTTGATGAGGTACTGCTCTCTGAACAACATCGCAAATTTGTCGAAGGTAGTGATGTGTCCGTCAGGGAGACTGACGAACCATTCCAACACCGCTCCTGCCAACGTGCTCATCAACAACATGCAGTGCACAGCGTCAGATCCCCCTGTGAGCATCATCTGGGTGTGGAACGCTGTGAGGTGAGCCTCTGGGTCTTCTATGTTGATCAAGAGTGATCAAGTGCTTTGAAGAATCCAAATCCAAGGTGTTTGATGAAAGGTTGTTGTTGCTGCTGTGTTTGGGTGGGATCTGGGTAGAATAGAATGTGATTCACTCCTTTGTTGAATCTAAAACTGATGTGATTTAAAACCTTTTTGAAATCAAGTGTTTTTCCAAATAAGTGAAAAACAACCTGTTGTTTTGTCGAATCAACCGGTTGTTTTGCTCTTAGGAGTTTTGAAAAGGTTGAAAACTGTTTTAGTTTGGTTGACTTAATTGTCAAGCCAAACAATCGGTTGTTTCGTGGTTTCAACCGATTGTTTCTTTGAAAATGCTGACAAAATTCAGTTTTGAATGGTGAATTTGCTTTAAATGTTTTTCAACTGAATACGCTCATTTATTAATTGCTTTGACCAATCTTTGGAAAATATAAATGGTTTGTTTATGTTTTCAAATAAGTGAGAAACAGTTTTGAGAGATTCAGTTTGAGAGATTTGATTCTAAGATTTGAAGATTCACATCAAGCTTTGGGTTTTCAAGAGAGAGTGGAATAGGATTGTTATTGTATTCAATTCAGATTGTACTGTGATCAGGTGTAATCCTTTCTAAACCTTCTGTATTTCTGGTGTTGTGTTGCCAAGGAGTATTGTGTGTTCTTGAGGTGTTCAAGATCAATACTCTTGGTGTGTTTTGCCAAAGGTAGTGTGTTTCTTGAAGGGTTCAAGGTCACTACTTTGGTGGTTTGT
>Ga0123342_1005005_pt1 | contig 19648 bp, 15 predicted proteins | sample Turbeawhitnodule_FD_89960 | JGI IMG/M metagenome (GOLD analysis project Ga0123342, IMG submission 89960) | Root nodule microbial communities of legume samples collected from Mexico - Turtle bean Mexico white nodule | ecosystem: Host-associated > Plants > Roots > Nodule | place: Mexico: Nepantla... | reverse complement strand
GTCCATTGAGACCAAGGTTTTGCAATGAAAGAACCATTCTTTTTAAACTTTGGAATGTAAGGACCATTCTCAATTGAATCCCAAATTCCTTGATCAATAGATTCCACAAAGATTTTCATTATGCCTTCCCAGTATTTGTAATTCAATCCACAGAATAAAGGTGGTTTATAGATTGAAGCACCTTCCTTAAAATATTGTTTTTCCAGCCATAGAAAAAAGATTTTTGGATCAACTTGAATAATTTTCAAGAACCAAGCTCTTGATGCCAATTGTTAGAATATATGGCTTTAAACTAGAGGGGGGTGAATTGTTTAAAGAGATCTTTCGCAATCTTTTAAGCCTGGAATGAAATTACTTCGAGAATACCTTGATTTAGAAATCAGTTTTTCAAAAACACAAAGCTTAAAGCACAGCACCAACAAAACAATCGATTGTTTCGCAGAAACAATCGGTTTTTTATACCAGTAAACAAATAACAAAACTGAAATTAAAGAGTTAGTGATAGAGAAAATGTACACAGATGTTTATACTGGTTCACTCTAAACCCAGAGCTACATCCAGTCTTCTTATAAGCCTCTGAGGAAATCCACTAAGCAACCACACCTTGATTACTTACACCACAACCAAGAAAGTGACCCTGATCCCCTCAAGACACACACTTCTCTTGGCCAACACACCAACACTAAGATTGCTAATATTGATCCCCTCAAGAACACACATCAAATCTCAGCAAACACACAAACGAAACTTGTTCAATAGAGTACAAGGACTACACTTGTTACAGAAGATAATCTGAAATCAATACAAGCAGAATTCTATTCCACGCACTTTGATCAATCACAAACTCTAAGCAATCTCAACTATTTGAAAACTCAAAAACTATATTCAAAATCTTGTTACTCAAATATGTTTTTCTGAATTTATTCAAAGATGTTGTTTGTTATCAAATCTTAACAAACTCTTTAATTGCATTTAAAGATTGGTCAAAGCATTTAAAGACTGGAGCGTGAGAAATTAAAACTTTTAAAGCTCAGTCAAAGATAAAACAATTTTTCTGTTATGGTACCAAAACAAACAATCGGTTGTTTTGGTTTTAACAACTCAACCATTTGAAAAACAGTTTTCAATCTTTTCTAAAAACATCTAAGTATAAACAATCGGTTGTTTTTAACTTAGTTTGAAAAACATTTTTCTTTCAAAAATATTGAGAATGCTTATGCTTTGGATTCAATCAAGAGGTGGATTACATACACAATCTACCCCAGATCCTAACTAAAACAGCACAGCAACAGCAAGCACAACCAAGCTTCAACATCCTTAAAAGGGTTTGGATTCTTCAAAGCTTGAACACCATTTGGTTCAACAAAATCAACTCACATCATGTGGTATTCAGAGCATGGTTTTAACTTGTGCTTATTTTTTTATTTATTTCCTGCTTTAAAATTATAGCACATTTCAATTCTTGCTTTTATTTTCAAGCAATTTCAATTCTGCCTTTAAATTCTTGTCATTTACAATTTCGTTTTTTATTCATTAAGCACTTTTAAATTCTGCTTTTGAATTTTATTTTATTTTTGTCAATTATTTTTCTCTTACCTCTTTTCCTTGAGTCTTATGTTCTCAGTGTTCTAGTAGCCTCACATCCATTATGCTTACTTTGATGTTAATTGAGAAGAATTTAAATCAAATTAGAAGTTGTTTGAGTAGTGGTTGATTTCATTTCAAACATTGAATGCAAGTGTTCATATGAATTGACTCCCAATCTAAATATCTTTTCCAAAAATTGAAAAGTGAATTCAAAGATGCATGAACAAAAGAATATGTTGAATCCATAAAACCCAGGATAAAAAAACAAACAATTTGAGCGCATTCACATTTCAAATTTTAAATTACTAAAGGGGGTTTTAAGTATATGGCAAATTGTTTTCATACTTGTGGAATTTAATCCTTCTTGCTTTAACAATTTCTAAGGACATTAAACTTTCATAGTTAAAGTTTAAGTAAGCTTATTTGAGTCTTTATAAGTGATTTTCTTGTTTGCATTACAAGAAATTGTCCATTTACATACCTATTATTACATACGAATTCGAATCCGTATGTAAAGTGAGCATTACATACGGATATTTACATACAGATTTAATTCAATATGTAAATAGACATTACATATAGATTTTTTCGTATGTAAGAATAAAAGTGATTACATACGGATTTTTCCGTATATAAGAATAAAAGTGATTACATATGGATTTTTCCGTATGTAAACCAAAAGTAATTACATACAGATATTTACATATGGATTTAATTCAGTATGTAAATAGACATTACATACGAATTTTTTCGTATGTAAGCCAAAAGTGATTACATACGGATTTAATCATTATGTAATTTTGGCCCCATGAAACGGGAATAATTACATATGTATTGTATCCGTACATAAAGTATTACATACATAATATTTTTATTAATTATAATAATAATAATACTAATAATATTATTTTATTAATAATATTATTTTTATTAATAATATTAATAATTTTAATCATATTAATAATATTAATAATATAAATGATATTAATAATATTAATAATATAAATGATATTAATAATATTAATAATATAAATGGTATTAATAATATTAATAATATAAATTATATTAATAATATAAATGATAATAATAATAATAATAATAATAATAAGTATAATAAAAATCATAATATGTCAAAAGAACTTGTTTGGTGTAGTGGTTAAAGCTTCTTTGGTCATTCAAGGGACTTGGCTTCGAGTTTTGCCCACTCTCAAGACAGACAAGCTAGAGAAAGAAAATGGGAGCCTAGAAGAGCTACTAGAAATTACATGCACTATGGAAGTCAAGAAGAAGAGCAAGATTGGAGAGTGCACAATCTTGAAGAAAGACGCACCATCAACACCAACCACCAAAGAATTATTTTCCTTTTGTAAAGTTACCTAGTTTTAGTGGGGAAAGTGACCAAAATGTATATTTAGGATGGGAAGCTAAGGTAGAACAAATCTTTAATGTGTATGAGGTCGAAGAAGACCAAAAAGTTAAGCTAGCTTCCCTAGAGTTTTATATTATGCCATTCAGTGGTGGCATCAAATTGTAATGGACATTGGTTTGAAAAAGAGGCTAGTCGTGGTCTGTTTCTATGATTCAAACATACTCATAATGATGTCTTCTGTAACTTATCTTAGAAGGGTAAAAATAATTTCCAAAATAAGATAATCCTTCCAATTCCTCTAAAGAATCCACCCCACAAACTTCTAAAGACAACCCTTCTCCTTCTAGGACTAAATCGCCAAACAAAACCTCAAGTACAAAATGCTTTAAATGTTTAGGTTTTAGCCATATCAATACCAAATTGCCCTAACAAAAGAACCAAGATGGTAAAACGGGGAATAGTAGTAAGTGACAATAGTGATCAATCTTCTAGGTCTAACTCCCTTACCGCTTCAAAAACCCTTAGTGAAAATGAATGTGAGATACCTTGTGAAGGTGACTTATTGGTGGTAAGGCGAATGTTGGGAACAATTCCAAAACCTTTGGACGAAACCCAAAGAGAAAATATTTTCCACACCGACTACCTTATCAACAAGTTATGTTCCATGATAATAGATGGAGGTAGTTATGCTAATGTGGCAAGTACAAGAGTAGTGGAGAAGCTTGGATTCCCCACTATCTCTCATACAAAGCCCTATAAACTACAATGGCTTAGTGAAGAGGGTGAAATCATGGTTAATAAACAAGTCCTGATAACTTTTTCTATAAGAAAGTATAAAGATGGGGTTTTATGTGATGTTGTGCCAATGGAAGCAACACTTATTCTATTGGTAAGGCCTTGGCAATATGATAGAAAAGTTTTACATGATGTTCATACCAATAAAATATGTTTCAAAAACCCTAAAACCTAAACCTTAATAATGAAAAAGTTGTCGAGCTGTGAACACCACAGCTAGAACAGCTTTTTCGATGGCTTGATATTGAACCTCTAGTCCTTGTAACACCTTGCTTACGAAATAGACTGGCTTTTGGACCTTCTCTTGCTCTTTCAAAATAACCGAGCTAATAGCCCGATCTATTATTGAAAAATATAAGCGAATAGGGATTTTCGGAATTAGTTTACCAAAAATTTGGGAACTAGCCAAGTATTACTTGAGCTTGACAAAAGTCTTTTCGCATTCATCAGTCCATGCGAAACGATTATTCTTCTTAAGACATTGGAAATAAGGATATCCCTTATCTCCACTGGCTAATAAGAAATAAGACAGGGTGGCCATGCACCCGGTTAGTTGTTGTACTTCCTTCACATTAGCCGGACTTCTCATTTCTATGATCGTTGTGCATTTATCCGGGTTCGCTTGGACGTTGTGCCCGAGCATTGGTGAAAGGATCTGATCCATGTGTCTTTGATAGGTCGCCCCAGCGTTCTTCAGGTCAAAAGGTATGACCTTGTACCAATAACTAGCAACCTCGATTGTAAAAGTAGTCTTACTCTCGTCTTTTGGGTACATACAGATCTGTTTGTACTCTGAAAAAGCATCTAGAAAGCTCAATAAATGACATCTTGAGGCGTTGTCAACCAAAGAGTTTATGCTCGGTAAAGGATAGGAGTCCTTGGGACAAGCCTTATTCAAATTGGTGAACTCAACACACATCCTCCACTTCCCATTCGCCTTTTTTACCATTACAACATTTGTCAACCACTCAAGGTATTGGATTTCCCTTATGTGACCAACAACTAATAGTTTCTGAGTTTCTTCTCAGATGTCAAAACACTTTTCTTCTTCTTTGAATCACGAGTTTAACCCTTTCATCGTTAGCTGGTGGCACAAGAAATCTATATATATTATAGGCATATCTGCGAATGACCACGCAAAAGCGCTCATATTTCTCGAGATGACATCAGTTATCTTATCCTCTAGCTCCTTACAAAGTGAGGTTCCGAGCTTGAATTTCCTTTCCTTTATCTCTCTATTCCGGACTTCTTCAACGGGCCCAGGTCGCCTCTTGTTGCTGATGTCATCTACCCATCCTGGCTCTTCGGGTTGGATAGTGACTGCATAAGTTCCCTTACGATTTTTCAAACTACTTTTGTAATACTTTTGAGTCATCTTCTAGTCGGCTTTGATCGTGATTACCCTTCCTTTTGCCGAGGGAAACTTCATCTTTATGTGAGTGGTTGAGGCTACTGTGCCCAACCTATTCAAGGAAGGTCGATCTAGGAGCAGGTTGTATGCGGAAGATGCGTTGATGATGATGTACTTGACAGTTATCGTTTTGGCTGTACTTTCATCAGAGAAGGTTGTTCTTAGCTCGATGTATCCTTGCACTTCCACTTGGTCGCCTACGAAACTGACTAGACGGTCATCATATGGCCTTAACTAGTCAAGAGATATCTGCAAATTGGTAAAGGTTCCCCAAAACATTATGTCAGCTGAGCTCCGTTTATCAACTAGGACACTCTACACCTTTTGTCCCACAGTGATAACAGATATTACCACTGGATTGTCTTCATAGGGAAGCACATCCTCCAAGTCAGAATTTGTGAAACAAAGGGAAAGCTCAGTAGATCAGTGGGGCCTCCTTGCATCTAGTGCCATTATTGCTTGAGCATAACATTTGTGCTTAGAAGCTGAACTTCCCTCTCCAAAGAATCCTCCCGCGATGGTGCTAAGTTCTCCCAGGACTGGAGTTTCATGCTTTTGCTCCAAGGATGTGGTTTCCACTTTCGGCTTCTCTTGGCTGACCTCAAGTTATTCTATCAAGAAACCCTCTTTGACTAAGTTTGATAGTTGATAACTTAGGGCAATGCGTCGCTCGATACCATGCCCATAAGCTCGGTGAAAATCACATCAAATATCCCTCCATGATCCCAAAAATTGATCTATCTTTTAAGGAAACTTCAATCTATCCAACACCCCGAGCATGCCTATGAGTTCTTTGCAGGATACCCGAAATCTGGGTCTGATAGCCATCTCTTCCCTGGCCTTTGTCTTAGGTTCATCCTTCTTGGCAACATACGAGACGTACCTCTAGTCCGTTATTTTCTCAATGGATACTTCACTGCTTCTGGCAGAACCATCTTGTTTGTTCTCCTTGTTTCTGGGTTGTTTCAACCGCGAGCTACCTTTTTTCATGAGCACGGCCTCCTCGGCCTTGATAGGGGCTATAGATCATTCACGCACCTCGAATAACGTCTCCACCCGATTTCTGATTAATGAATCATTGAACGGGCTTGCTGTCATCTCTTGCACGAAAGCAACAACCACCATCTCCTCGTCCTGAGTTTGGAGTCGCACTAAGACTGCACATAATCTATTCAAGTATTCTTTGAGAGTGACTCCTCTTCCCTCTGTTTGACATTGAAGAGATCATACAAACATGGGGGATTGAACTTATTTGTCAAGAAATGCTCCTTAAACATTCTAGAGAACTGAGGGAAAGAGGTGATGTGTTCATCCAGGATTCCACTAAACCATTGCAAAGCACTTCTGTAAATGTGCCCATGAACATCTTACATCGTACTGCATCCGACCTACCAGAGATAATCATTTGAGCCCTGAACGCCTTCAAATGATTCTCAGGGTGCTCTACACCAAAAAAAAGAGTGATCTTGGGTGTGATATAATGGGGCGGCATAGGCTCTTCCATGATTTGTTGAGATAACGGTTTTGAATCGTCCCTCGATGACATGTTCGGGGAACTTTCCCGAGTGGGACGTCGGCCATGGCGGTGCATGTCCCTCTGCATCAATTCATTGGCCCTGCGCAACTCCTCATTAGCTTATGCATGTTCTTTCATAGCTTTTCGGGAAGCTTCAATTTCTGCCATAAGGTGTGTCTGGTTCAACCGCGTTTCCTCACGGAGGCATTCTTGATCCACCATAGCTTCTTCCCAAATTCGCTCTTGCTCACGTCAGTATTCCTCATTTTTTTTCTTAGAGAGCTCTCATGGTCTCTATAATTTATTGCAAGGTTGGGGCCTCGCCTCCTTTGGATCCTTGTGTTCCTTGTCTGGTACTTCTCATCACGTCGTATTCCTCAGCCATAAATGCAAGTGGGGTCAAATTTTATCGTACCCCACGATGGGTGCCAAATGTTCTTGTCAGTTGACTTTGGTCGGACTTGGTAATGAGCTCCACTTTGACTCGTCTTCACGTGATGTTGCTCAACTGAGATGTCGATGCTTTGTGATGAAGGGGGCTCTACCTTTTGATCACACTCCGACAATCAAGTCAGTAAGAGCATTCAAACTATAAAATTTGTTTCAGTCTTAAGTTCACAAAAAAAAACTTACCTTTATTCAGGGTCTTAAACCCTTTTATAGACATTCCTTCAACAATTTCATCAACAAGAATATAATTTAACACTAGAAATATAATTTAAATGGAAATAATATTTTGTTAATGTGTACCTTTATTTTTCAGGTACAATGCAACAACATTCCTAGAAACTTTTATTTACATCGAAAATATATATACGCTTAACTACTTCAGTTATTCCCCCTAGTTTTACTTTTAATTGCCTTTTCAATATGGCCTGCCACATATCTGGGTCAACTTCATGACATGTCATTGGGCTCATATTCATCCCAGGCCGAGCTAAGTATTTTCCAAATAGGCCTGTCTAACTAAGCTATTACACTTAAGTGTTTGGGTCGAGGACCCGAACACGTCCGACTAGTACAAATAATAATCATAAATAATAATAAAAAGATAAGAGAATAATGAAAAATTAAATAAAGATATGCAAGATTACTTATGAATTTACCCACGTTCTAGAGTTGGTAGGTATTACCTAGAGATTCAGGTTGGTGGGTATATCTACGGACTCAAGTTGGTGTGTATTATTTACGGACCCTAGTTGGTAGGTAATACCTACACAATGAAGTTGGTGGTATTACCTACGAACTATAGTTAATTAGTATTACCTACAAATTGAATTTGGTGGATATTATCTACAAATAGATTTGATAGTTATGTATCCTATGAATATAATAATAATAATAATATTCATACTAATAATAATAATATAAGTAATAATAATATAAATAATATTATTAATACTAATAATAATAATAATATTATTATTAATAAGATTAACGGTATTAATAATATTAATAATATTATTATAATAATTAATAATGTTATTAATTTAAATAATATTAATAAATTAATAATATGAATGATATTTATATTATTGATAATATTAATATTATTTATATTATTGATAATATTTATATTATTAATAACATTTACATTATTGATAACATTAATAATACTTATACTATTGATAATATTAATAATACTTATACTATTGATAAAATTAATAATATTAATAATCATAATAATAAGTAGAATAATAATTATAGTATAACAACAAAATTTGTCTGGTGTAGTGGTTAAAATTTCTTTAGTCACTCGAGTGACTTGGTTTTGAGTAGGGATGACAATGTGGGGTAGGCCATGGAGGTCGCAATAAATAAAAATAATAATTTATTTTTTTGTAGAAAAAAATTACCTTATTCACCCACTATTGCAGTTGTGAGTTGTAACCTTTATTTTATGTTATTTAAAAAATAATTGAATTTAATGTACTAAAAATGAATGTATTATTTTAATCATCTAAAGGAATTAGTATTAAGACTGACAGTGGATTTAGTTTGAAGTAAAGTCTTTATTTAAAATTTGTTAATAAAAAAATAATATAAAGAAGATATTTCAATAGAATAGTTAAAAAATTAGTCATATTCATTCAAACATTTTGTAACAAAATTTTGATAAGATACTCTTATACGTTAACATACAATTATAGGAAAAATAGATACAAAGCAAAAATTTAATTAATAATATCTTCATGTATTTTTGGGTCACATCACCTTCTCATTCAACATTGTTATTGCTTGTGTTTTCTTCCTTTACGGCTGAGCATGACTAGTAATGAGCAATTCTTCTTATATTTTCTTCCACCAATTGTATTTTCTATATATATATATGCTATTTTGATTTATTTACTTCGATGATCATATTCTCAATCCCAATTTTATCTAACTCTCTTTCAAGTTCACCTTCATTCTTAACATTTAGATATATGACAAGTCGAATCTATTTCCTCTTGAATCTAGCTTCTTTGGTATAAATACTTGGTGAACTCTTCTTCATCTCCTAATATCTTCTGCATATCAAACTCTCCATAATTAGTAGAGAAATGAGAAAAAAGAAAAGAAACAGAGTATGTTGTTGCTTCTATTTCCATTCCTGCCCATTTGTATGGTTCAATTGACGGTTCTATTCAATTTTGATAAATTACTTTTATAATTTAATTCAATTATTGCAATTCGGTTCAGTTTAGTTATTTTTTAATATTGACACTTTGTTACTAAAATTAGAATAAAAAAATGTATAGTTAACATAACGATAAATGAGTTGGATTTTGTATTTCAAAATCTAACCTCTGAACGGCAACTGTAGGCATATGTGGGAACACATCAACAACAAAAGAGTTAATAGCATTCTCGTTATAGTGAAAAAACCACTTTTGTGATGTTTGCAAACATAAACTATTTTGACGTGGCAACAAAATAAGCATGTTCTAGGCTAAGTATTGAATATAAACATTCGTTGAATATTCTATATCTTGTCATTGGCTTTCGCCAACACTTATATTCGAGATAGATATAATCTGGATTTATTATGGGAATTGAGCCGCAAATATTCTAAATACATATTTGTACATTTTAAAATATTAATTTTTTTATTAATGTACCGATTCCAAGAGTTCTTGATCAAGAGTTCATTGAACACTCCTCATATATAGTTCTCACGAACATCTTATAATATAAAATAATTAACAATATTTAATACGAAAATTCATCCAAATTTTTTGAAATTAATCCAACAATTTATCTTAATCACGATCTCATCAGAAGTTTATCATGAACTTATAAATAGGTACACTAACTAAACCAAATATATACATTAAATAATATTTATTATATTCAATTATCTCAAACTGAACACTAATTTATGTATCAATACCTTTTATAGGTGCATCACCTATATTGATTAAAGATAAAAAAAAAAAACTGATACTACCAGAAAATTATGAAATAGAAATCAATTTTAGGGACAAAAAAGTAATTAGCTGTTATAATAACTAAATTAAAAACCATTTTATAAACTAAAAAAAGTTTTTATTATTGTTAAATAGTTTCTAAATTAGTATTTAATTAGCTACTAAGGTCTTAACTACTAATTATTTATATTCTAAATTTGGTAAAAAAACTTTAATACCTAATTAGACATTAATTTAAATTTTTTTTAACAATAATAAAAATTAATTTAAAAATCAAATTTTATTTTAAAGATCTCTAATTTAATTATTATAGCAACTAATTATTTCTTATTTATAAAATTAGTTTTTATTTTATGTTTTTCTTATAGTGTGGTGAGATATCTAACCAAATTAACAGTAAGTGGTTTAAAAAAGGAAAGGACTGAGACCTTTTCAACTTCTTATAATTACAATTAAATTAATTATTGTTATCTTCTCATCTCTTTTTTATGGATTTTTGTCATTAAATTAATTATTTGGTATCCCTCTTATAATTACAATTAAATTAATTATTCCGCATCTTCTCATATCTTTTTGATGTATTTTTGTTATTAAGTTAATTATTTCGTATCCTTCTTATAATTAAAATTAAATTAATTATTTCGTATCTTCTCATCTCTTTTTGATGGATTTTTGTTATTAAATTAATTATTTCGTATCTTGTCATCTCTTTTTTTTGATGGATTTTTTTTACACAAAAACAATTTTTGCGTCGTGCAATCCTTAAATCCACTACATGGGTTGATCACTTTTGTACCGTCCTGTACTTCCACTTCAGGTTCAACAGCATGTAAACGTCAAAATCCACTGAATTATTTCTTTACTAGAATTATTGGAGTCAGACCTTCTATCACTTTTTCTATGGATATATGTATCATGTTCGCCACCAGATGACTCATCATCAACAGTACCAAACAATCCAACTTCATTTGGATTACGAATGTCGAATCGTGTTTAATTCTAGTATATACACTGTCTCGCACAAATATTTCACAAAAGAAAAACCGAAATAAATCGTTTCTAATTTAAATTATAATTGCTTAAACACGTGTGATATTTTACTGTTAAAGATGGAGTTTTTCTTTCACAGTATATTTCTCCTAATATACATGAAATGAAAAAAAAAAATTATATATATATTGGTTTTTTATTATTTTTAGCTAAGAAAGATTTTAGCTTCATCACACAATATTTTGGAATAAATTATTAAAATAAATAAAATTAAAAAGCAGCAAAGATAAAAATGAAGAGTTTCAATTGTATATTTCAAGCAAAAATAACTATATATGTAAAGAACATAAAAGCTATTTAATTCCTCTCATTAAAATTCAAATTCTTTCCACTGCAATAACGCATCTACAAATTATATTTTATACTAATATTATCAAACGTAAAAAATTACTACATCTTTGAAATTCAATCTCCTTTGTTTTGCATCAATGTTCTACAAAGTATAGGTCTGGGATGTGCTTTGGGATAGTAATCCTGAAATTTGGCTTGATAAACAGCAACTTTCATGAAGGGAGGAGCTGTTTTGCAGGTGTACCAACGCAAAAACTTGCTGGTCTTTCTGCTGATAGACATGTAGTTGTCTTAACCTTAATGAATTTTTTTCTTTTATGAACTCTTGTGTTAGAAATCTCACAACTACTACATATATTTCATAATATATAAATGGATACAAATTTTGTAAGTTAATTTGATTTTGCAAGATTGAGTTAGGTTTAGTTTACTTCTTAATATGATATCACAGTCATTTAAAGTCTATCATAACGAAAGTTTGTTAGGTTTATCAAGTCATCTCCTATCGAACCAATTTTAAATATATAGTTGCACGCACAAGTTGGAAGGTCTCAACATAAGAGAGATGTGTTAAATCCCACATCGACTTAAAATAATAACATTTCATAATATATATAAATAGATACAGAACTCATTTTATAAGTTGATTTTGTAAAGTTGAATTAAACTTAAAGTCTCTATCTTAATATTTTTTACACCTCTTAATATTTTATACATGAGTTGATTGCTAAAAAAAACTCTAGAAAGTATATTATCCTGTAACATGTTAAATATTGAATGTACAGATTACTTAATGTTAAAACAAGTTAATTTTATAATATGAATAACTTCATGGCCCATAGATATAAAACAAATCAACCCACTGTTTATGCCTCATCCCAAATGATTGCTTTTAGTTGCTATTCCACCAAATGAGGAAAGATGTAATGTCTATCGAATTGGCAAGCATTAGAGAAATAAAAAGATAATAATATAGTGCAATGATAACTAAATGAAATTAAGTTTTGTAAGTCAAAAAATACGTATGGCAATTATGCACGTATGGCTGAGAAGTGATCCCCAGTTGCTTTCTTTACACATGTTTTGAAACAAATATGTATTGCTAGTGAAGTTGCATGTTGATTGGGAAGCAACTAGATAATAAAGTAGTAAATTGACGAGAAAAAGCACGATATTAATATAATCATGGTCACGGTACATAAGGGTTTTAAAAATTGAAATTTTCCAACCTCTTGCTGGAGAACGGACGATTGCACGAAAGCTATATGAAAACGAAAACATGAAATTTAAAAAATAATTTTTTTTGGAAATTTCACTAATTATATCTTAAGATTCTTTTAGATAATATTTATTTCAGTGATAAACTTTTAGTCTTCATAATAATGACCAATTCCACACGTGGTAACTATAGTTAGATTAACTTGATTACTTAAGCCTCATGGTAACTATAGTTAAATTAACTTGATTACTCAAGTGTATTGTAAGTGTACTGGTATGGTTGGAACGGTCAATACTATGTCTCGACTCCCACGTCCTGGGTCGACCGACATCTTTGGTCCAATTACGTTCAATTAAGGTCAAGCTAAGCCATCATTAGGAACTAGGTAATACACCTCTAAGCACGATCCACCTCACTAATCTGGTCCAATAAGGTAGGCCCATTAAAATAATATAAATAGTGCACATTCCAAGAAGTAGGCACGTCATTTATTATTGTACTCTGACACCTAAGTGTCGAACCCCCTTTGCTGACTTGAGCGACAGAGTGCCTTGTACAGGTACCCTCCCCCCCTCCTATTCGGTATTCTCTAGAAGACTGAGTAATCGAGTAGTTGAGACCAAAGAAGTAGCGAGAAGCTTGGAAGAGGAAGCTGAAGCATAAACCAACTGCCCGATAGGAAGGAGGAAGACAAAGCTCATCAACAGTTCTCTAGGTACCATCTCCCTAGCAGGAACAATTGGCGCCCACCGCGGGGCCGAGAGAAATCAATTGAAGAAGCAATGGTAGATGACATCAACCCGAAGCATGGAGAGGATGAGTGAGACCAACCAGATGGCGATTTTGTCTCTGCAAAGAGGGATAACCGAGATGAAGAAAAAAAAATGAAAAAGTCACTAAGAAGAACGAGCAAGAGATCCAAGCTCTCTGCATAATAAGGACATGAGGAAGAAGCTGATGGAGGGAAGACCATCCACTAGGCAGACGAATGTTGTCGGCAGGTCATTCACATCCCCTCCCAACCCGAGAGCAGTGAGGAAACCAAGGATAAGGCTCCCACCCATGAGATGGATGGTGAGTCCTGTCTCAATAAGTCAGCCAGGACGACTGACACCCTTGACTCGGTTTGCTGACACCCCTTCACCAACGCCATCATAGAAGCTCCACTGCCGGACAAGTGGAAGGGCTTCAACAGGGATCGGTATGATGGCACAACTGACCCGAATGAACATATGGGCGCATATACCACCCATATGAGTCTCTACACGTCGAAGTGTTTCCCACGTCCTTGAAGGGAGGAGCCCTCAATTGGTTCACCAAACTCCCGCCCAACTCCATCGATAGCTTCACGACACTTGTATCGATGTTCGAGACCTAGTTCGCCACTAGCCAGCCGCATCACCTAACCTTCATCACCCTGGTGGGCATTCACCAGGAGAAGGGAGAATCTCTCCGAACCTTTTTCTATAGGTTCAGCAAGTTGGCAATGAGCATCTGGAACCTTAGTCCGGACGTTTCCATGCACCATATGCTGACGGTCCTGCAACCAGGACCCTTTGCCAACAATTTGTGTATGCAGCGGCCGCCAACTTAGACGAGCTCAGGTAAAGAACAACTAAGTTCATGCAACTGGAGGAGCTGAGGGAATTTCGCAACCAAGCCCAAGCAGAGGCCAATGGCGAGAAAGGAAAGGAGGAGAAGGAGAGTCAAGGCCGATCGAGCCATCATGGTGACAGGCGTAGAGACAGTCGGGGAAGAATTATGGATGAGGTATTCAGCGCCGAGCTGATTCCTCCCCCTAGAAAGGCAACAAGCCCAGACAATGCCGACCAAGGCAAGCGGTGTCGGTATCACCAAAACACCGGACATTCTACCGAAGAATGCCAAGCTCTAAAAGAAAAAAATCGAAGAACTCATCCAGACAGGGCACCTGATTCGAATCGTCTGGAGAAGCCAAGGGACGATGTATTCTCCCCGCAAAGACGAGCCCGCGAAGCGAAGACATTCGCCCCCAAGGCCACGAACGAATGACGACCTGAGCGACGATCAAGGAGGGATGACCCTCCACGAAGAGAGGATCCCCCACGAGAAACCAAGAGAAAGGGTACCGAGACGTCATCAACACAATCGTCGGGGGATTTTCCGGTGGAGGAAGCACCAACAGTGCCCAAAAGAAGCACCTTCTAGCGGTGCAGTATGTAAACGTGGTGTCATTCCGGCCGAGGATGTCACCCATCATATTCACTAATGATGACTTCAAAGGTGTTGACTATTGACAAGACGATTTTATGGTGATATCAGTCGATATCGATAGGTTCACCATCAGGAAGACGCTAGTGGACTAGAGAAGTTCAGTAGACATCCTCTACTGAAACACCTTCAAGGCTACGAGGATACCCGAGGCAAAAATGGTGTCGCATGACGACCATGTAGTCAGCTTCTCGGGCGAAAGGGTGGGTACTAAAGGCTACATTGAGCTTTATACCACCTTCGGCGAGGAAAAGAATTGAAAACCATTAAGATCCAATACTTGGTGATCGATGCAAACTCTTCCTGTAATATCCTCCTTGGATGACCGTCCATCAACCGGCTGATGGCGATCGTGTCAACACCCCACTTGACGATGAAGTTCCCTTCACCGTCAGGAGACATCCTCACTGTCCATGTTGACTAGAAGGTGGCGAGAAAATGTTACGCCAAGAGCATTACTGTCGAGCCTCTAAGGGACAACCGCCCCCCTAAACGCAAATCTTCTCGGAGGCATGATTCTCCCCGAGAAGCCCAACCGACACTAGTGGTACCTACGGTCGCCCTGGTGGACATTGATCCCCAAATGACCAAGGACAGGCTGGAAGCCAAGGAAGAATTACGTCGAGTGCCTTTCCTCTAAACGCAAATATTCTCGGAGGCATGATTCTCCCCGAGAAGCCCAACCGACATCAGTGGTACCTACGGTCGCCCTGGTGGACATTTATCCCCGAATGACCGAGGGCAGGCTGGAAGCCAAGGAAGAGTTGCGTCGAGTGCCTTTCCTCGATGAGGAGCACAACACCTGTGTTGGCACGACCATTGCAGCCGCTAAGGCCGAACTAATGCACACCATGCTGAAAAAAATGTAAATTTGCTCGCGTGGACCCCATCCGACATGTCGGGGATAAGCTTGGACATTATCACCCACAAGTTGTCAGTATTCAAGGAAGCACGACCGATCACACAAAAGAAGAAGGATTATGGCGACGAAAAGCGTCTTGCAGCTAAGGAGGAAGCCCAAAAGCTCTTGTCGGTCGGGTTCATCCACGAGGCCCGGTACACAACTTGGTTGGCCAATGTTGACATGGTCACCAAGCCGAATAGCAACTGGAGGATGTGTGTGGACTATAGAAACCTGAATAGTGCATGCTCGAAGGATTCATACCCGTTCCCCAAAATCGACCGGCTGGTGCATAGAGCAACCGCCCATAGAATTCTCAGCTTCTGGAATGCTTACTCTGGCTACAACCAGATAAGCATGCACTCTTGGGATAAAGAGAAGATGACCTTCATGACGACCGATGCCAACTATTACTACGAGGTCATACCGTTTGACCTGAAAAACGTTGGAGCAACCTACCAACGACTTATGGACAAGATCTTCCGAGGTATGATCGGTCGGTGTGTTGAGGTCTACATGGATGGCATCGTTGTAAATTTCGACTCCTTTGACCAACACATCAAGGACCTGGAGGAGGTGTTCGAAGCTCTCAGGACGGCAAACATGAAGGGCAAACATGAAGCTCAACCCCGAATAGTGCACGTTCGGGATTGAGGGAGGGAAATTTATGGGTTTTATGTTAACCCATCGGGGGATAGAGGCCAACCCAAACAAATGTCGAGCGATCAACGACATGCGAAGCCCCCAAAACATAAAGGAGGTGCAACAACTTCTAGGGCGCCTAACGACCCTCTCCAGATTCGTACCCCGTTTAGCCGAGCGAACGGGGCCGATTGTGCAACTAATCCGAAAGCAGCTAAGTTCAGTTGGGATGAAAAATGCAAAGAGATCTTCAAACAACTAAAGAACTTTCTAATGTCACCAGTGGTCATTCAAAACTCGAGACCTGATCAGCCTATACTGGTGTATCTAGCTGTCTGGAAGAAGCGGTCAGTGTCGCGTTGGTGCAAGAGATAGAAAGGGAAGAACGACCAGTATACTTTGTCAGTCAGACACTTCAAGCGGCTGAGATAAGATACCAAATGATAGAGAAAGTGGCTCTCGCCTTCGTCCTAATGGCAAGACGAATGCGCCCCTACTTCTAGAACCACTCCATCACTATAAGGACTGACTATCCCATTTCTAAAATTTTATCTAAACCCGATCTAGTAGGGCGAATGATAAGATGGTTAGTCGAGCTCTCCGAATTTGACATTCGGTACCACTCGAGAGGCGCCATCAAGTCTCAATGCCTAGCCGACGTCTCGGCTGAGCTCACACCGCTGCCAGATATATTGAGAGGGTGGACATTGTACGTTGACGACTCCTCCAACAAGACTGCATGTGGAACAGGATTCATCCTAGAAGAACCAAGTGATCTCCTCTTGAAGCAAGCACTCCAGTTCGGATTCAAGACCACCAATAACCAGGCCGAGTACGAGGCCCTACTGGCTGGGTTAACCTAGCGTATGATATGGCAGCTCGCGAAGTAACGTGCAAAGGCGACTCCCAAGTTATGGTTGGCCAGATCAAGGGAGAGTTCGAGGTCAAAGTGTTGGAATTTATGGCCTTAAACAAGAGGGGGGTGAATTGTTTGTGAAAGATTTTCTCAAACTTTGAAGGTATAATGAAATTTAATGCAGAATCACAGATATAGAAATCCAGAAAGCAATTAATCAAAAACTGTTTAAGTTGATTGTTAGAAAATCAACTGGTTCTTTTTGTGATTCAACCGGTTGTTTTTACCAACATAGTTAAAAAAAACTTAAAAGCAGAATTTAAATGAGTTCAGGTCAAGAGAAAAGCACACAAGAAATTTATACTGGTTCACTCTTATCCCAAGAGCTACATCCAATCCCCATAAACCACTGGGTATCTACTATGCAATCAAAATCCATATTACATACACACCACCAAAGAAGTGACCTTGAACACCTCAAGTCACACACTTCCTTTGGCACACAAACACCACAGAAATTAGAACACCCTCTGATTCTGCACTTACACACCAGTATTTAGAAATACAAGAGATATAGAAAGGATTACACCTGATAAAGATCAAATGAAAAGATTACAGTAATCCTATTCCACTTCTTTGAGAAAATCGAAAAGCTTGAATGCAAATCTTGAAAACTCAAATCTGTTTTCACACTTTCACAAATATATAAAAACTGTTATCTTCCTTTAGGAGCGTATAACAACCTTTTTAAATACTCCAAAAGTTTGTTAAAAACAATTAAAGCAGGAGTCTATTAAGTTAGAAAACATTTAAAGTTGATTTGCAAACATAACATAAATTTTGTTATGGATTTTCAACTAACAATCGATTGAATTCTCGAACAACCAATTGAACTGGTTCGACAGCAAAGTCAACCAAGTCAAAAAGCTTCAAACCCTTTTAAAAAACCACTAAGTGTTAAACAATCGATTGAAACTATAAAACAACTAGTTGTTTTTCCACTTCTTTATAAAACAATCTTTTTTAAAAAGGTTTTGATTCCAAACTGTTTTAGATTCAAACAAAGAGTGGATTACACATTAATCTACCCAGATCCTACCCACACAAGCAACAACTTCAGCCTTCCATCAAACAACATGGATTTGGAGACATCAAAGCTTCAAGATCATCCTTGATGAAGACAAATCCCTGGTTGCTTGTGTTGATCTGTTTGAATCTGAACCAGCACCTGCAAAACAAAAACTATGCAAACACAGAGCATATATAATAACACGTTATGAAGGCACACAAACCAGCTTTCTGCATTACCAAAAGAGCAGAAAAACCAGGCAAAAACAGTGCCAAACCAGTGAGTGTAGCAACAGAAACAATTTTCCAACTTTAAATCAGAGTTTTGTAGTTGTAGTATACACAACACATAAACCAACACCTTTTCCCCCCTATTTGTCTTCACAAATAGAATGAAGAAAGGGATAAAACATAATTAAGAAAGAGTTTGTGAATCAAGAATACCTAACTCATTTCTTAAAAAGGAAAACATGTCCTTTGGCAAAGGCATTGTGAATATATCAGCAAGCTGCAATCTTATCTCAATGAATTTCATCTCACAATCTTCATTGTTCACATGATCCCTTATGAAGTGATGACGAATCTCAATGTGCTTTGTTCTTGAGTGCTAAATTTGATTCTTAATGAGGTTTATAGCACTTGTGTTGTCACAAAGCAAAGGCACCATGCTAATCTTTAAACCAAAATATTCTAGTTGTTGTTTGAGCCAAAGAATTTGTGCACAACAACTTCCAACAACAATTTATTCTGCCTCTGCAGTGGAAAGAGCCACACAAGCTTGTATCTTGCTATGCCAAGAAATAAGACTTGATCCAAGAAGATGACAAGTCCCACTTGTGCTTCTCCGGTTCAGCTTACACCATGCAAAATCAGAATCAAAATATCCAATTAAGTGTATAGGAGAGTGATAAGTGTCTAATTTAAGTGATATTTCATATTAAAATATAGGCACTTATGAGGATTTATTGCTAATTTACATATAAAATAATCCCTAATTTATGAATTTATACCTTTTTACATTTTTTATGATCATTATTTGAATAAGAGTATTTTATTCCCAAATTTGGTGTTAATTGCAGATTTCTAAGGAAGATTGGAGATTTGGATTAAAGATGAATGATTTGAGCCAAAAAGACAACGATAGAAGGTCCCAGAATGGAAAAAGATGCAAAGAAAGATTGGACCTTTTTTATGTTTTATCATTTAGCCCATTAGCGCGACACAATAAACAACCTAACCCTAGAAAACTAGGATAAATAGAGGGCTAGAGGCTCAACCTTAGG
>Ga0123342_1005004_pt1 | contig 19651 bp, 15 predicted proteins | sample Turbeawhitnodule_FD_89960 | JGI IMG/M metagenome (GOLD analysis project Ga0123342, IMG submission 89960) | Root nodule microbial communities of legume samples collected from Mexico - Turtle bean Mexico white nodule | ecosystem: Host-associated > Plants > Roots > Nodule | place: Mexico: Nepantla... | reverse complement strand
TTTTGTTTTTATTACCTGATTGTGTTAAGTCATTAATGTTGACCTCTGTGCTTTCTATCTCACTTTTTCTCCTCTTTGATTTCTTTACGTTTTCAGTAATTTGTGAACGCCACCGCTACTTTTCTAGCTTTGTTTCTTGACTTTCATGTTTTCTGTACTGACCAGGACATCGGAGGTGATGACGTGTTTGGCACGTGACCATGTGGGGCGTGCTCAGCAGAACACGTGGGCATGGTCGCCGGTTCATGGAACCGGCACTCTATAGTGAACATAGTCGGTTGTCGCCGGTTTTGTGTGTCATCGACATGTTAAATAACGGGAGATCAGGTGGTCTGACGTCGCCCCGAGGAGCACATCGTCGGATCTCCCAGTGAACTCGGTTGAAGCTGCTGGAGGCTCAGAAGAGTAAGCTCAAGCGTATAGTTTCAGTAAGGTGGTTGTTGCGCCAGCATAGGGCGTGAAGGTCGTGTGGGTTGAAGGGGACAGCTTGCCCATCAGCAACAGGATTCCCAGAGTGGACATTTGCTGGTGGCAAGGTTCCCTCAGCTAGAACATGCTTGGCGTAGCAATAAGGAAGGTGTCACTAGCGACAAGCGATGTCACAGAGATGGTGCACTCCGCTGCATCCGATACTCGCCTGGTTGGGTGGTGTTCCAGAACGTATTGCACGCTGGGTTACTCCTTGAGTAGAGGACTTAGCCGCGCGGTTGGTTACTACACAAGTATAACGCACGAGTTATCCCAACCCAGATGACGACACGTGTAGGGTTGGATGCTACCTGTTACCCCAACCCAGATGATGACACGTGTAGGGTTAGATGCAGTATGGAAATGGCGCTCGAATTACCCTAGCTCAGATGATGACGCGTGTAGGGCTGGGTGTTACCCGTTATCCCAGCCCAGATGGCAACACATGCAGGGTTGGATGCGAACCACGCGTCCAAAAGCATAACGGCCTGGAGAGAGAAACAAACCTAGCTATAAAGGTAAACTTAACAGAATTTGCAGAGGTACGTTTTTCATTACGGCTCATTGCTAGGGTTGTGTGCACTTTTAGTACGGTTCTACAGAGCATATTTTCTCTCAGTTTTTGGGTGTTCTTGTTACTGACTTGAGCGTCGGAGCGCCACCAGCCGCAGAGGCGCCACCTTGTGTTTTCAGGTTCTCAGAGAGACTTTCTGTGGTGTGGACTTGAAGGTCACGTGGCGGCAAGCTGGTGAGGAGTGACGAGGCAACACGCTTGCGCTAGGTCAACCGGCAGGATCATTTTCCAACTGATTACCCATTATATCAAGCACCAAGGAAAGATTTTTTCCTTCTTTTGTCTGCATGGAAAAGCAAGAGTGTATGGTTAAATGAAACTGGTAAGATTTCGCAGTTATGGATTCCATTCTTTTATATTTTCATTATGTTATACACATGTTTGTTTTCATTATGGGTTTTTTGGTTTCTTAATCGTTATTGGATTAAGTTTTTTTTTTTGGTAGTTACTGTTTCGACTTTTTGTCCTTTGAAACGTATTTCAATTTTTTTATCTGAAAGACATTTCCTTTCTATTGTTAAACTCTCTTCTAAAACTTTATCTCACTCATTATAATTTTTATTCATTTATGGTTTCCACCTTTTTCTGTTTATGTTCTACATTTGTGTATTCTGGCAATCTGTGTATTATTTCATAAATTTCTAAGCATGGGTTCTTTTTTTTGCAAAACAAAAATCCTCTTTTGCAAATTTCCTAAACAAGCGTACCTAAAATTCCCATTTTTTTTACATAGTAGGGTTTTCAGATCATGCTAGGAATTTAAAAAATGTTGTACTTTGTGTTTCAAACACATTGCTTGGACGTTGAATTGTTTAGTGTGATTGTTTATTGTTTATACATACATGTTTGTTCACATGTTTTTTTTATGCAACCTGACAAGTATATTTCCTGCACTTTTGATGTTTTAAAAGTCAAACAGCAATTTCATTAATCGCAATGCTGAAAGTAGAAACATGTTTTTTTGAATCTAAAAGCAAAATTGTTTTGCACGTTTTAAAGTTTCAATTTTTTATATGCTTAATCTCTTCTGTTTAAAACCTAACATGCTTAATTTCTTTTTTGTCCTTCATCGAAAATTTTCAAATTGTCTATTTTTTTCATTACCTGTATATTTTTATAAAACGTTTTTTAACCTCAGACTTTCTTCCCTTCTCATAAGAGATTTGCGAAGAAAATCTTAAATATATATTTTTATAATTAATTTTTTGTAATTTACTTTTTATCCTTTTCTATTTTAAACTCAAATAATATTTATTTAAAATAAAACTACATAATTAAATTAAATTTAATACATATAATACAATAAAAAAATAAAGTAGAAACATGTTTTTTTGAATTTAAGAGCAAATTTTTTTTTGCACGTTTTAAAGTTTCCATTTTTATATGCTTAATCTCTTATGTATGAAACCCGACATGCTTAATTTCGTTTTTGTCATTTATTTAAAATTTTATCTTAATTTTGTTTTCATTACCTGTATATTTATTTCATGTTATTTATGATTATTTTCATGTTTATTCTTAGCTAAAACTATATCCCATTTGAAAATTGGAATGTTTGTTTTTGCCTCACAATACTCTTATACTCTTATTATGTTTTCTTATTATTCCTAGCTATTTTAATTTGAAATTGTAAAGTTGTTTTTTTTTATATTTTTGAAAATGATTTTGTACCACTTCCTCAGTGTGTATATATATATATATATATATATATATATATATATAGTCACCCTTACAATGTTTGTGTTAAGACAAAATACAAATTGTGTCAAAGATGTTAATCCACAAAGTGAAAATTGGATCCTGATAACAAGGGTTATACGTTTGTGGTTTGTTTCTAACTTCATGAAAACAAAGTTTCCATTCTCCATGGAAACGGTGATACAAGACAAAGATGTAAAATACTTTATCATTTTCTTTCATATTTTTTGTACTACATTTTAATGTAATTTTTATTAATCATGCTTAATGTTTGTTGTTATCTTTTAGGTGATAGAATTCATGTTTCCGTTAGAAAAACACTAATTTATAAATTTCAAAATGATATTTTTTAGGATAAAGTTTGTTCCTTCAATTTCTTTAGTGTGTCTACTAATTCAGGATCTTATTGTTGGGTTCAATAATGTTAAAGTTCAAGAGGGGGGTGAATTAAACTTTTAAAAATTTCACACAAATTCAGTCTTTTTACAAAACATAGAAAAAGAATCAATTTATTTTGGAAATAACATATTTATTTTTCTGCTTACTTTATCAAGGCAATATTTCAGTTATCTGATTTTGTGGTATTGAGTGATTTCAACAGAGAGCAAAGAAACACCTTGATATGCACAAATGAAAAATAGATGGTTGAATCCAAATATGTATGACAGTCAAACCACACAACACCTTTGAATGAATCGTGCTAATTGATATACTTGGTTTTTGCAAAACAATGTGCTTCAATTCTATTCAGATTAGTTACAAATATTTCCACAAGATATTCAAATTGATTTATCAGAAAACAAGAACAATATGAACAGACCCAGAATGAACATATTCAATTTTAATTGAACATATTTATTTTCTATCAGATCAGCATACGCAACAGTTATTGAGTGCAGTGATTAAGAAAGATTGAACACCACAAAATTATACTAGTTCACTCAAATGAGCTACATCCAGTCTCACCTTTCCCAAGGTGAAATCCACTAAAAATAGTACACACCAATTAAAAAACCTAATGTTCTTGAACCCTACAAGAACAAGGCACACCTAGCTGAAAAACTCTATTTCTATTTCAGCACACAACTCTTCAAGAAACTTTATCAAGAAGAGTCTTACAACCACACTTTACAAAGAAAAGAATGATGAAATGAATACACTTGTAAAGAAAATGCAGAATTCTGACTAGACCAGTAGAACAGATTGCCTAAAACAGTGACAGCACCTCCAACCAAGCTTATAACAAAAGCAAGAACAAGCACATTTTTTTTCTTCTGAAAAACTCTTTCAAGAACACATGCTCATGCTCTGAAAACTCTCAATCTCTGTTTTAACTCATTTTCTCAACACACTTTTTAGTGACTTATGACTCTCTTTATATATCAATTGATTTATAATAGAATTTCAAAAAACAGTTTAAAAGGTTGTTATAAAAAGAACAAATTGAAGTTATAATGAATAGATTTATTTTCAAAAAGACAAAGAGAGATTTTAAATTGTTGTAATACAGTCGTTTTGATAGCATAAAAGATTGATCCAAGATACTTGGTGCACAAAACAAAGTTATAAAAAAAACTTTTCAAAAAACTAGGCACCAGTTAAAAACAAATCTATTCATTTGAGAAAAAAACATATTCATTTTGTGCAGTAAAGCATATTTTGGAAAAAAACATGACAGAACCATTTTAGAAAACGTTGTGCTTGATCTTATCACCTTGATAAGGGTTAAGAGGTGGGTCACGATGCAAGAAGTTCACTTTAAACACACTCTAACCTATTACAAGACTAACCAATTACAAATACAATCTTCAAAGCAGAACACACACATTTCTTCATCAAACACATTGACTTGAAGGAGCCCAATCCATCTTCAACACTTATTACACTACCTGTCACCAATACAAAATAAATTTTCAGTTTGGAACCAAAGTAACCTGTGTTGGTAATGATTTGGTTTTATGTGCAATACCTCAGTACACCCTAATGTTTGTGTTAAGGGCCCCTGGTTTTGATACTGACTACTTAGTCGGTAAGTAATATTCTTTTACTTGAACAGATTTCTTTGGACATGTGTTTAAATGAATATGTTTTAACAGATGTTATTGGAATATTAACTGGTGTGGGAACTGAAAGAAAGGTAAATAGATCAGGTTCATCAACTAAGTTAAATGTGATTTCTATTAAAGTTGATGGGTAAGCTAATATTTTGTACCATAACGAGTCCAAAATATGTTTTCTTACAATTGTAATTTTAATTTACAACAGTTATCGCATGGAGTGTAGTTTATTTGGTAACTATTGTAATGAGCTCAATGCATTTCTGTCATGTGGAGAGTTGCAAAATATTGTCATCAGTGTGCAGTTTGCTAAAGTAAAGATTTTCCAGGGTATGTGAAGTGATGAATTTCTAATTTATTTTTATTTATTTATTTATTTATTTTATTTACATGACTTTTTGTTATAAAACAATGCATTATATTTTAATGTAGAAAAGGTTTGTCTACAAAATTGCTTGGATTGTACGAAAATAATATATAACATACAGTCTAAAGACACAATCGAACTCAAGAAAAGGTTAGTTTAATACATTGTTATTCGATACTTAAAATGTATGACCCTTTCTAACCACAACTTTTGCATGTGTAGGATGATTGAAAGTACAAATTCTCCTACACAGGGACTCAGTCAATTGTGTGATTCTAGAAAACAGAATGTTGAGGATGAATTCATCAGCTTCATTCATAGAAATACTATTCAAGGCCTGAAAGATTGTAAAGAGGTATCACTATTTTTTTTAACAGTTTATTGAAATGGATTATTAATAGTTTAAGATCAATTTCTTTTATCTTTTTACATGAAAGCACTTTTGTTATCTTAGCTACAATAAAACATATTGTAGCTAATGACGATTGGTGGTACACGGCTTGCTTATGCGGTAAAGTTGTTTACCCAGATTCCAAAATGTTTTTTTGTGAGAAATGTAACAAACATGTTATTAAAGTCCAACAGAGGTAATGTTTGTATTTGCATGAATTTATTTTTTAATTACATATTACTTAATACTTATTACTTATTGTATTATTATATTAATTATTGATTATTAATTATAATTATTATTGTGTTAATAATTAACTATTAATTAATTATTAATTATATTCATTAAATTATAGATAGAATTTGTAAACCTTTATGTATTTTATATTTCAGGTATAAGCTGAAGGTGCGAGTAATTGATAAAACGGATTCCACTACTTTCATTCTATTTGACAGGGATGTCACTACTCTAATCAATAAATCTTGCGCTGAATTATTTGAAAGTCATGATAAGGTAAATTTTCCAACCATGCATATGTCTATTTATGCATATAAGAAAAGGTTATTATATTAAATGATATTTGTTTTTTAATATTTAGAACGGTGATTCTGGTGTACTACCAAAAGAATTTGATCTTTTGATTGATAAAGTTCTGTTGTTTAAAGTTGGTTGTGTTAAAGATCAATCTCTTAGGTTTGACCAATCATTCCGTGTCAAAAAAGTGTGTATTGATGATACTACTATACAAAGGTTTTGTGATGGTCGTGTGGAAAATGTGGTATGTTTCCTAATTCCAGTCTATTATGCTTCACCTACGCACACACCCGATGATGATATCTCACTGAGGATATTAAGGAAAAATATCAAATTCAAAAAGGGAGTAGTATAATTTCATATTGTTTCTCTAATGTTATGTTTTGTAACTTATCTATTTTCATATATTGTAGACTTTCTTTAATTTCTATGTAGAACATATTATGATGTACTAGTACAATTATATTTTTAAATCTCTTTATGTAATATTGTTGGTTTCATATGTTGACATTATGTTTGAGGTACGTAATGACTTTATAGTTGATTTTGACGTTGTTTTATTTTGTTGTTTTTCAATTTTATGTGTATATTTTAATTTATTTATTTGTTTTTGTGTAATTCATATAATGGCATACTTTTTGTAACTGTATTTCGTAACAATGGTTCTTTCATGAAAGCTCAAAATCGTAATGGTAAGTGCATCAACTTTTAGTTTTTCTTTAATTCATGAATTTATATAGAATAATATAATATTTTATAAATTATAATTTGTGTTTTTTTAAGGTTATTGAAATATTGTTTTCCTTTCAGAGGTTCTTTATTACAGTTATTGTTTTTTCGTCAATTCAATTTTTATAGATAATACCTTACTATGTGATAAAAAAAATATTTATCTAATGATATCTTTGTCCTTACCAAAAATTTTTTTTGAAAAAAATATATTCACATTACACTTAACTTCTAAGGATTCAAAAGCATATATAGGATAGCATTAAATACCTGTAAGAGCAATTAAGGCATCACTTGATTTTTTATTTTTGCATAAACTTTGTCCCTTAAACTTTGTCCCTTCTGTATCTTTTGCACTTTTCTCAAAGTATTCATTTCATCTTCCTAGATTAATTAATTACATATTATGGAAAGAAGTAATAATTAAAGTTAAAAGTATTATATTTTAAATTTAATATCAAATTAGATTTTAAATTTTAAATTTTAATTACAGGTAGGTTATTTAATGTTAGGGTTTAGGGTTTAGGGTTTAAATATGTATTTTAAATATATATAATAATAATAATATAATATAATATTTAATATATTTAATGTTTAATATATTTAATATTTAATATTTTAATATATTTTATATATTATATATATAATATATAATATTTAATATATTTAATATATATATATATATTTATATATTTTATATATATATATTTAATATTTTTTTATTATTTAATATAGGAACTGAAAGGACATGTTGTTTCAGAAAAAAAACTTATCGTAAATTTGTGACTGAAAAGGCATGATTGTTATAAATAAGTAAGGTATGGCTTTTTATTACACACAATTCTAATGCTTTCTTCTTTGTAACTTCTTAAATTACTCTTCCCTACTTCCATCGTCATCATCTTTCTTTTTCTCAATGTCATGGTTGTCATTCCCGAAGAGATTGTAAAACTTTCTACTCGAGGTCTGTTTAGAACATTCGTGGGGAGGTATGTTTTTTTTTCTGAGATTCCTACTTTTTTTCATAATTTTTTTTAGTTCTTTGAGTATTTTTATGGTTTTAAAATGGATAGAATGGGCACATGGATTGTGCATTCGCCATCGAGTTTGAAAATGAATTGGGTGAGGAATGGATCCTCAGCAACTATCAAGGCAATATTCATATAGTATATTATAACAAAGATATACTTTGTCCCCAAATTTTCTATGGATGGTCCAGTCTGAGAGATTTTTATGGGTTTAAAGGTCACCACAGTATATTGTTTCGTTACATGGGTAATAACACCTTCCATATAATTATTTATATGGGAGAGTTATGTGAAAGTGTTGTAAGAAATTTTCTGAATGATGTTCAAGGGAGGGAGCTGTCAACAATTGCCCCTTTATACATTTTAGCTTAAAGTTGTCTTCAAAATAAGTCTATGGAGGATATGTGGTCAGTTTACCAGCCTTTCTTTTTAAATGGTTATTGTTATATTATATTTGTTTTATTAACTAATAATTTGGTTATTGTTGAAGGATTTGCCTTCTCCTTTTGCTGAATATGTTAGTAGAGGGAAGTTCAAGAAGGTTACTCTACATGGATCGCTACAAGATGTGGAATACAACATTTTCAAGTCCAGGTTTCCTTCTAGAAGCATTACACTTGGTAGCGGGTGGAAACATTTTTGTCGTCTTCATTCTATCCGTGAAGATGACAAAATTATATTTGAATGTCATAACAAGAAGCCCTCTTCTAATATCAGAGTTCTACTACTGATGACGAGTCACTACAAAAGACTTAGTGTATAATTAAATTTCTTAAGCTTTTAGGATAATCATTTTTATTGTTTTGAACCATATTAGTCTTTTTTTAGTTGGTTTATTTTGCAAGTATTGCCCTTCCTTTGCTGGGAAGCATCAAGTTTCCACTTTGTTGGAAACCAAAAAAGTTTATTTGGTTTACTGTTAATTTTTATTTTATTATGATTATTTTTAATTATCTCATTTTAGTTCTTTGTATTTATTGTTTCCAATATTTGCAATATCTTTACATATTTTTTTTTAATTTTTCATTTATTATCTGGCATATTAATAATGTGTTGGCATTTCTAAATATGTTCAACACTATAAGAATTGTCAGTATATTAAAAAAATCATAAACTTGTTTCATACTCTTTTTCTATTTTATATATTTCTTCTAAATTATGAAATACATATATTTATTTGATTTTGTATATATTTTTTATTATTAACTATTAATTATTAATTAATTAATCATTGATGTATTAAGTTTTTTTTTATCTTGAAACATTTTGATGTATATATGTTTGTTTTTCTGTATCATTTTTCAAATTTGTAGTAATTTTTATGAGTACTATTTCATTCTATAAATATTTGTTGTATTGTATTTGACTTTATTTTATATGACAAAAGGTGATCTCATAGTTCAATATGAATTTGGTTACAATTTGTTTCTGACACATTTTTTTTAGTTTTACCAGAACTTTACTTGGTATAATCTAATGAATTATACTTTTAATTGCAGTAATTATTGTGGAGTATTTTTTGCAGATTGAACTTAAAGAAGGAAGTTGATGTTTAATACTTCATTTTTCATGTATATATCTTATGGGAACGTAGTATTAGAAAGCGTTTTATTTGATTTAAATTAGTTTAAACTATTGTAATGTATTTTAATTTACAAGTTATGGAAACAAAATTATTCATCATTTTTACATATAATTTGTGGGTTGTTAAGATTGTAAAATTGTATAATTTTAATGTTAAATTCTTTTTGTATTATATTTAATTTAATTTAATTTCAATTCCTCAATTTCACAATTTTTATATTTAGCTAAAGTTATAATTTTAAAGTGCAATAAAAAAAAATGTGGAATAGCATAAAAATATTGTTAAGAAGAATTAAAGTAACCCAAGAAAGGAAATTTGTATTATTTTCCAAGACAAAAAAAGTTGGATAAAATAATATTTAACACTTCGAGAACTTTAAGCTCATCATTACTTTCACACTGAGTACAAATTTCAAAGTTAAATTAAAAAGAAAACAAATATTATTGCAAATTAAAAATAACTTAATAACATCTTTTTCGCATTAAATCATTAACAAATGACTGAGGAAGTTTCTGGAAAAGCACATAAAGTTGGGTGTGCTAATATTACTTAAATTCATTGTCCCTTTATCATCTTCATCTTCTTTGACATTCATAAGCCAACTGAGATATATATATATATATATATAGATGTATATATATATATATATATGTATATATATACATATATATATATATACATACATATATATATATACATATATATATATACATACATATATCTATATACATATATATACATATATATACATACATATATCTATATACATATATATACATATATATATATATATGTATATATATATACATATATATATATATATATATGTTACAGTTTAGAAACAACCTTACTTGCAAATATCTCTGCTCTATTCTTTGTCTTGGGCAACTTCTTTTTGTCCATTATACCATATACCAGATATCAGATTCTGCCAAATTGTTTACTTTGTTTCGACTTGATTCTGGGAGTGACAAGTGAAACATTGTAGAACTTACACGTGTTACAAAACTCACCACAGGTGGTTTCTATTTTTTCATTCTCACTTAATTCTTATTCTTATATTTCTTTATTCTTATTCTTAAGCTTTAAGACATAAAAACTATTTCTCTTCTACTGTGAGTTGCAAATATGGAACTTGGTAACCATAGGCACTATAGAGGTATCCATGGAACGGAAAAGGTAATTAAAGTTTGGATCTTTTTTCATTTTGTCCATAAATATTAATTAAAGATTCCATTTTTAAATGCTTTTAGTTCACAAATTTAAAGTGTATGCATTTCATAAAAAAAATGTTGTTATAATAATATTTCTCTATTCTTAAGCTTTAAGACATAAAAACTGTTTCTCTTCTATTATGAGTTCCCAATATAGAACTTGGTAACCATACGCAATATAGAGGTATCCATGGAATGGAAAAGGTAATTAAAGTTTGGATCTTTTTTCATTATAAGCATAAATATTAATTAAAGTTTTCATTTTTAAATTTTTTTATTTCACAGATCTAAGGTATATACATTTCATAAAAACAATGGGGTTATAATAATCATGTTATTTACCATCTTCTTCATTTATATTTTGTTGTTGTTTGATTTCTGTTTTAGTCAAATTAGGAACTACATAATGAGCATATCTGAAAACGGAGTGTAAGTTAAAAGTTAATTTTTTTTTTCGCGATATACATATATTATGTGTTCTTGCAAGCTGTCTATTATTTCAGATATTTCCAACGCAAGGATTTCTTTTTTTTTTTTTTTTAAACAGAAAAACTATTCTATAATTTTGCAAAAGAAAGTTAGCCAAAGTTCCCATTTTTTTGCTTATTAGGGTTATCAGATCATGCTATCTTTTTTTTTTACGTACGTTATGTTTCTGTTTTTGGACAATGCTTTGTTCTTTTGTGGTTTAAAAGATGATTGTTTCTAGATAAATGTCGATTCAAATGTATTACTATATATTTACTATATATATATATATATTATATATACAATCTGATAAGTATATTTCCAACAAGTTTGCTCTTTCAAAAGTCAACCAACAATTCATAAATGACAATGCTTAAAGTAGAACGTTATTCTTTTGAACTGGAACAAGAATTTTTTTTCACATCTTAAAAGTTAAGTTCCCCTTTTTCACAGCAACTTCTAGACATGCATTGCATGAGCTTTCTTCATTGAACACTGATACTACCTAAATTTGTAATTGTTTTTATGGTTGTTATTATTTGATTTTTTAATTATGTTACATTTCGAAGTTTGTTTGATTATTATGCAAAATAAATAAAAAGAGTACAAGTGTTATCCCTTTTGAAAGCTAAATTTTTTTTAACATTTTTAAGTATTAAATATCATTGTTATATAATTATATATAATTACATATCACTATTATTATATAAAAATATTAAACCTCTTTATTTGTTAAATATTTTAATATTTAATTAATAACTGCATTATGTCAAAGTAATAACATATAAGGAAGTCCACCAAAACAAACAGCCAAAACAAAGATAGCGTGAACTATATATATTGTACACACTTAGTCCTCAAAACAGTACATACTTTTATGGTTGGAAATATTTGTTCTTACTACAATACTCCTTGAAGTTCAGTCATTCAGCTTGCAATAGTTATGGAGCAATTCAAGAAAAATGTTAATATAAGAAATAGGATTGTTAGCCTTTCTCAAACAAATTCTAATGTATCAGGTGCAACAACTACAACTTATATTTAAATTTTTAAGTGTCATATATATTGTTAATTTTTTTTCGTGAAGATGAAAATCAATTTAGGTCTATTCGTAACTATTATTTCTTAAACAAAACAATGATAAATATTTTATGCTACCAATTACTTGAATCATTATTATATTCATTATTTGTTTTTACACGAAATTAATGCTCTTTATTTTTAATAATAGTACATGATAAAATTTATCTATGTATATTATTTTGAAAACATGTTAATCCAAATGGAATACACTTAACTCACATAATTATATGAACTTAATTTTAATGGTACGTAATTCTTTTATTTATATATATATAGAGAGAGATATATACATATATATTTAAAAATTAGGTTCATAAAAGAAGTTAATAGTCAGTTATGATGTAAGAGTGAATGAACTCTCAGCACAATTTATGGTAAAAATATATAAAAAAAAAAATAGATGGTATGTTATAGTTTTAACACAACTTTAATGTTTGTGTATAATTTGACCTATTATTTTACATGAGTTTTATTTTCCATATAATCAAAATCCAAACACAACATGCATATCTAAATCCAGCAATGGTAAGCATAACTTTAAGAATATTATTTACATCAAAGTATTGTATCTTATTTATATATGATTTTTTTTGTAATTTTTTTTTAGTTCTCGATTCTGATAATGGAAAATATGCCAGAAGAAAAATAAGAAATATATTATATGAACTGCGCAGCAAAAAAGTCAAAACAACAGGTAGTGAAACTTAATTACCTTTTTTTATATATCTTTATATTTATATTTATATTTCAAATAGAATTAAAAATATTTTTCAATTGAAATTGAATGTGTAAAACAAATTCAAATTATTTTTCAATTGATATCGAATGTGTAAAACAAATACGTAGTAATTTGTCATTCGTGTACCTTATCTTATCATTCATTCAGACTTTTTGTTGTAGGTGTAAATACTCCTAACTCATGCCATGATTTTGGTTCTCCAGCATCAGGAATTATGATAACAAATATCCTTGTTTATGAGAAACTTACTCCCAATAATCAGTTAATGCATTCAACAACCAAAGTACTGTCATGAATGGGTACAGTTAGTAATGGAGAACTGTTTCAAGCTTAGTTAAGAACGTATTATTAATTATATTGATTACAATTTAGACTAATACTACATCAGTAAACATTTTAATTTTTATATATATTGTTTTTGTGGAAACATTTTCTTTTTTGTTTATATTAATCAGATGTTGTCAAATATGCAAGGGCAAAGAGGAACAACTTAATTTATGATCAACGCAAAAAGGTTGACCAAAGAAGAGGTAGTACCAATGACATTTTATTTTATTTAACTCTCGTAGTATGTCATTCAATGAAATTTCTAATTATAGTACTAAAGTCAACTCTTATGATTCATTTTTTTTAGGTTAAACTACTACGAACTCAAGTAAGCAATTTTGGTGTCAAACTTCTCGAAATACATGCATAAATGATTCTGTCTCTGTAAACCTGACTCCTGACAATGAATTCAACACCATGCATTCAAGTACAAAAGTATTGTCATCAACGAGTACAGTTAGTAATGAAGAAATTGGGCTTACAGACCAGGTTCATGGTTAGTTCTTAATGGATCATTCACATGGTTTGATTACAATTATAGTATTATTATAAAAGATACAAACATTTTAGATTTATTTATTATAGTACTAATTTATGTTTTACTATAAATTCTACCTTAACCAGCTGAAATCATTTAGTAGTAATAATTATCATATATATATATGGTTCAAACACAACGAAATGTTAAAGTTCTTCAAATCATTGTTGAAAGATTAACTTTAATGTAAAAAAAATTATAAGTTCTTATATAGTCATTGTTAATTGATTTATCTTATTGTATCACCCATTTAAACTTTTTGTTGTAGGTCAAAGTACTCTTAAATCAAGTAAGGATTTCGGTTCTCAGACATTTGAAATTACAGGCTCAAATTTCTCTTTTTCTCACAACCTTACTCCTAACAATGACTTAAACATGATGCATTCAACTACCAAAGTATTGTCATCAATGCAAACAATTACTCATGGAGACATTAGCCTCACTTAACGTCCTCATCATGGTTAGTTTACAATACATTATTCGTTATAGTTCATTATAATATATAGCAATAGTACATGAATATACATCTAAATTTTATATCTGTATTATTTTTTTGGAAACTTTTTTTTTTTTGTATTTGTTTACAATATATAACAATAGTAGATTTGAATTTTATTTCTGTATTATTTTTTTTTGGAAACTATTTTTTTTTTTTTTGTATTTGTGCACATTTTGGGAAAGATGCAAAAGGGTGATCAAGTTAGAGGTAGTAGAAATATAAACCGAAACATTACTCATCTTCGTACATTTATTCCTTCATTAATGACTTATAAAATAATTCATCATTCAAATGAAAATTGATTTAATGAAAGAGACAATTTTTTAAACTAAATCATTGTGTTTGGCAATCAGTGACCCCTAACAATCATTTGAACGTGATGGATACATCTTCGCAGTCATTGTCAGGTTTACAAACAATCTGTACTGCACAAGAATTTCTTACACCTAAATTTCAAGGTTAGTTCTAGAAACGAATGTAAATTCTTTTTCCTTGTTCTTTTATGACAAGTAAATTTCAAAATCATATTGTTTTTTATTGCTTAACAAATGTTTTACTACTACTTAATTGTTGGTTTTGAACATATTTTGTCCAGGTAATTCAGTTGCAAGGAGTGTAGGTATGTAGTTAGTAATACACTAAACTTACATAACAAGTCCGGTACATACAATGTTCAAATCCTTGAATCATTGTCTCAGAGATTGAATTTTGATGAAGATGTGCAAAATGAAGAAAATAATGATACTAAAAATTGTTAATTTATAATTTTAATTTTTTAAATTTTTTGACAACCACTTTCTTTTACTATTTTTTGTTTCATATGACACCACAAAAGTTGATAATTCTGAATTATATTCAAAAGCTGAAAATGAAGGTTCATATCTTTAACTCTAACTTCTTCACTTCTTCATGCAAACTAAATGCATTTATCTCAACAAAGTAATATATCACCTTTCTTAATTTTTTGAAAATAGATATTGTTGAATTTGGACAACCTACTATTCAATGTGAATACTGTTTGGGCGAGGTGTGGTATGAAGAAAGATCTCAGAAATCTAAGACTTTTGTTAACGTTGATTTTTCTATTTGTTGTCAAAAGGGAAAAGTACAACTCCCTTTCCTACAAGAACCTCATAAATTGTTGTTAGAGTTATCAAATGGGCAAGATAGTCGAAGTGAACACTATCTACAAATTTTAGAAGTTATAATAGTATGTTTTCATTTACTTCAATTGGAGGGAATGTTCAATCTTCGATAGATGATGGATATGAACCTCCTCAATTTATTCTGCATGGACAAAACTATCATAGGATTGGAAACTTGCTCCTTGATAGTGGATCATCTCCTATGTTTGCACAACTTTACATATATGGCACTCAAAATTAAGTGTCAAATAGATTATCTCACTTAGGGTATGTGTTATATTCAGTTACTTTATTTAGTTACTTTATATTAACTGAATTAATTCAAAGATAATTTTTAAAAATTGCATGTAAGTCGAAATTGAATCAGTTGAAGTTTGACAAATCCTTGATGGAAGATCTTACCAAGATAATTTATGACAATAATGTTTTGGCAAAAAGTTTTAGAAGGGTAAGAGATTTTGTACATAACGATGTAAATTCAGATTTTGCATTGTGGTTATTTAGACATCGATGCAAAGATCCAAGAGTGTACAATACCCCTACAACAGATGACATAACAACGTTGATTGTGAGTGATATGAACAACATGGATGTAGGACGAGATATCATAGTGAAAAAAAGTTCAGGACAATTGTTTAGACTCCATGAAACACATATAGCCTTTATTCCATTACAATATCCATTAATATTCCCTTTGGAGAGGATGGCTATCAAGAAAAGATTCCAATACAAAATTCTGGAAGTAAGAGCAGAGAACGTAAAAGAAGTCGTATTTCACTAAGAGAATTTATTGCATTTAGAATTCAATAAAGAAATGTGGAGTTTGGGAATATAGTTCATTCACATTGATTGTTTCAACAGTTTTTGGTTGATGCATATACAATGGTTGAAGCTCAAAGATTGTCGTTCATAAGGCTAAACCAAAAAACAATATGTTGTGATATTTTGCAAGGTATACAAGAAGCAATGAATCGAGGAGAAACAAATTCTTCTGCAATTGGAAATCGTATAGTTTTACCTGCATCTTTTACAGAAGGAATGAGGTACATGTTCAACAATTGCCAACATGCTATGGCCATTTGAAAAACATTTGGATATCCTGATTTATTTATCATTATTACCTACAATGTAAACTGGTTTGAAATACGTGACTTTGTTACTTCAAAAGGATTAACTGCTGTTGATAGGCCAAACATTGTTTGTAGAGTATTCAAGATGAAATTAGATCAAATGATGATTGACTTAGAAAAAGATGACTATTTTGGCAAAGTTAATGTAGGTAATCCACATTAATCCATATTTAACACTTTCCTTGCTATATTATTATGTATTACATTTGAAGATTTTTTTTCATATTGTTATAGGTATGTACACTGTGGAATTTCAAAAAAATGGGTTTACCTCATGCCCACATATTATTGTGGTTGGATGGAGAGAAAAAGTTACGAACTCCAACCGATATTGATGGAGTCATTTCTGCAGAATTACCAGATGCAAATTTATATCCTAAATTGTCAAAGGCAGTTACAACCTACATGATACATGGGCCATGCAAGATAACTCGAATAAGCTCACCTTGCATGACTAACGGTAGATGTTTAAAATTTTACCCCAAGAAATTTAAATTGTTGACTACAATTGATGAGGATGGATATCCATGTTACAAACATCAAGATAATGGAACATTCATTCTTAAAAATGGAATTAAGTTGGACAATAGAAATGTTGTGCCATATAGCCCATTGCTACTACTGAGGTACCAAGCCCATGTTAACACAAAATATTGCAACAAATCCAATTCAATCAAGTATTTGTTTAAATATGTGAACAAAGGTCCAGATAAAGCCAAATTGAAAATTTCTACTACTCATAAAGACTCTACAGAGACACCAGTTATTGATGAAATTAAACAGTATTACGATTGTAGATATATATCCCCATGTGAAGCTGTGTGGAGAATATTTGCCTTTGATATTCATCATAGATGGCCTATAGTTCAACGATGAATTTTCATTTATTGTACGAGCAACCGATTTTCTTTAAAGACAATGAAGACATTGATGAAATATTGAACTTCAATGAACATAAAAGAACAATGTTTTTAGCTTGGTTTGAAGCTAACAAAATTTATCCACTGGGAAAAAAATTGACTTATTGTGAATACCCTAGACATTTTTTTGGATGGCAGACAGAAGAGAGTGGAAGACAAGGAAAATTGGTGTTAGTATTGGAAGGTTAACATATATTCCTCCAGGGTCAGGGGAATTATATTATCTGATGTTATTGTTGAATTATCAAAAGGGTTGTTGTAACTATGATAGCATCAAGACTGTTAATGGTTTCATTCACCAAACATATAAAGAGGCATGCTACGTAATAGGGCTATTGGTAGATGATAAAGAGTTTATTGATGCCATTACAGAGTTCAGCGACCTTGCTTCAGAAATTCAGTTGAGAATACTGTTTGTTACTCTTTTACTGATGAATATTATGTCTAGACCATATGAAGTGTGGAACAAAATATGAAAGTTGTTATCATATGACATTCTATAACAAAAAAGAAAGGAGTTTGCCCTACCAGGTATAAATTTTTTATTTCTTGAAAACTTATAGATTATAATTTATATAATTTATAATTATTGTATGACATATAATTTCTTTCCTAGGTCTTAGAATTGAAGATGCTCAAATACAAAACATTTGTCTTCTACAAGTAAAAAACTTATTAATTTCAAATGGTAAGTCTTTGAAAGACTTTCCAAATTTGCCACAACCTATTCATTTAGATTCTTTTATTTATCAAAATAGATTCATTATTGATGAATTGAATTATGACAAAATAGAAATGTCTGAAATGCATTGTTCTCTTTTTCAATCTCTTACTCCGGAGCAAGTGGAAGTCTATGAGAATATAATGACAGCAACCCTGTTAGAGGTTTGTGGTTTTTTTTTTCTTATATGGTTATGGAGGAACCGAAAAAACTTTCATGTGGAAAACTTTGTCCACACGATTAGATCAAAAGGGTTGATTGTGTTTGTTCTCGCCGGTTGACTCAGTTGTCGTTGACTTCAAAGGCAGATGGTGGCTCCTTCTATTTCCTAGTAGTTTCAGCTCTTCCCTGGGGTGGTCGAGAGTGGCTCCGTTAAAACAGAGGGGGCCCTACCTGTTGATTGCACTCCGACGATCAAGTCAGTAGTGGGCTAAGAAACAGTAAGTATGTAAAGCAGTTTCAGTCTTAGAAACGACGTACCTGTCTAGGGTTCTTACCACCCTTTATATAAGTTGTATCTAGGTCAACTCTCTGTCCCACGAGGATCTTTCCTTAAGTGGAATTAGGGTTACTGGGGAGGCATCATGTGACGCGTCGCACAAGCTTAGCGCAGTCGCAACACAGGACTTGCCTTTTCTGGAGTGCAAAATCTTTAACAGTATGGCCGGTAGGGTACCAACTCATGTACCAGCACTGCGGGGCCATCTATTCTATTGGTGCCCTAAGTGTTCACGTGCCATGCATGCAGTCTATCCTGGGAAACCTTAACCCTCACGAGCCTTAGTGCCTCCAAGGGATACTTACTTGTTCTAGATCTGAACGTGCTATACACACCACATGCATGAATCCTCTCGTGACTTAGGTCATTCTTTCGTCTGGATAGTAACTCATTGTTATGTCTGGGGCCCATCTACGTGGCCCATTAATGCCACCGGACCACCAAGGTCCGATGTCTAGGTCTGAGGTCGATGTTTGGCACCGATGTCCGAGGTATGGCCAGTATAGTGTTGAATGTAGCTTCTAGCGATATAGCTTCTTTGTTACTTCCAGGAGGAAAAACAACTCATTCTACCTTTTGCATTCCTTTGTTAATAAATGAAGAGTCAACCTGCAATATACCTCAAGGAAGTCTTAGGGCCAAATTGTTGATCGAAACTAAATTAATTATATGGGATGAAGCCCCAATGATTAATAGGTTATGTTTTGAAGCCTTGGATAGAACTTTAAGGGATGTCATGAGAGCTGAAAGTGAAGAAAATGCTCTTAAACCTTTTGGTGGTAAAGTCATTGTTTTGGGAGGAGACTTTCGACAAATATTACCTGTTGTAAAAAATGGATCAAGATATGACATTGTGAAGGCAACAGTAAATTACTCGAAGTTATGGAAACATTGCAAAGTCCTAAAACTTACAGAGAATATGAGATTAAAGAGTCAT
>Ga0123342_1005003_pt1 | contig 19657 bp, 12 predicted proteins | sample Turbeawhitnodule_FD_89960 | JGI IMG/M metagenome (GOLD analysis project Ga0123342, IMG submission 89960) | Root nodule microbial communities of legume samples collected from Mexico - Turtle bean Mexico white nodule | ecosystem: Host-associated > Plants > Roots > Nodule | place: Mexico: Nepantla... | reverse complement strand
CAACTGTTCAGGGATTGAAAAAAGAATTCAGCTATAACAAGATACTTAAAGACGTTAAGAAAGAGTTCTGTTGCAATGGCACAGTTGTTCAGGACCCAGAACTAGGACAGGTCTGTGTTGACAACCTCCTTTCAAATAATGATCTATACCTTGTTGCTTATGTGTTTGTGTTTGTAGGTTATTCAACTTCAAGGTGATCAGCGGAAGAATGTTTCAACCTTTCTAGTCCAGGTAAACTATATCTTCATCTTGTTATGTGTGTTGTAATTTATCTCTTTTTTTATTTTCATCTCTTTTTGTGTCTCTTATTTCATAGTTGTGTTTCAAGGCCTATGGCCTACTTAAGAATATTCTGTGTCATTTGAATGTGTTTCAAACATAGGTGGTCAGTCTTTTGACAAGTAATTTGCCATTTACATATTAGAGACCGTATATAACACTTTTTTTCAAATTATGTGGTCATTGCGAACCTAAGTCTTGTATACTCTTCTAAAGAGTAGAAAATTTATGTAACTCAACCTTTTAGATGTATAAGAAAAAGAAAGCAAAAGAGAAAAAGCATAAAGGAAGCAATTACGTAAATCATGGTTTTGTTTCCATGAATGAACTGTATTTAGCACAAATCATAGTTGGTCTCAGCACAATGTTCAATGAAATATTTGGAGACCAGGATTCTCCATCTAATTATCCTGTTGGTTGTTTTGACCTGCGAATGTAAACAGGCTGGTATCGTGAAGAAGGAGCATATCAAGATTCATGGTTTCTGAGTGGTTGGTGTCTTAAGTGTCCAGTCTTACCTGCCTGACTGTTTTGGGCATAGATAACCCGAATTGTGATTGTGGATTTCTACGTGTTCGGATGTATTACCATGTGATGTGGGATTATGGATTCTAGAACATTGTGTGTTATTTGCTTTCAAGACATATGAAAAACCATTTTAATGGACTCCTATTTCATCTTATTATTTCATTTAGTGTTTCCTTGAAATTAAATTATATAAGTTTAAGAATAACTAGAAAAAGTTCGAGTTTTCAAGACTCTAGCTTTACCCCTACCAAAGGAAAGAGGAATCCATTGGTTAACATCATAGTTAATTTTTTTTATTCTTGTGTTGTACTAATTGAAACTGATGAATCACATGTTCAACAAATTCATTCTAATAAGTTGTGATGTGTTTTCATTATAATATTATATTCCCATTAAGCACTGTAAATAGAACTTTAAAAGTAACCTTTTAAGAGATAATTAATCAAATGCCCGCATAGATTGATGTTCTATTTAGATAATTCATTCGTAGATAAAACGTGTAAATGATGAAGATGGTTTTATGGATTCGGTCGAAAGGCCAAGTCTGGCACTAATTTTAATTTATATTAAGTGATTGGGTATATAAATTTTAATTTAAGTATATGTTTTAGTAAAATAATATTGTTTTGAACTTTTTCAAAAATTTAATATTTTTTTTAGAAACAACAGTGTGGCGTATTAGTTTACTGGTTGGTGTGATTTTTAAGTTTGTGAGTTTTAGACTAATTGGGTTAAAGTTATTCAGTTTAATTTATATCATATTCTTTTACTTAGTTTACTCTGTTTATGAAATGTTTTTATCAACTCAAAAAGATTAGATTTATTTTAACACTAGAGAGAATAACTGATAAAAGAAGAGGTGATTTTTTGACATTTTGAAGAGGTTAAGTACCAAAAGTAATAAAGGAATAAGAGAACTTAGTAATTTTTTATTACTGGGATTTGAATCATACTTTAAAATTAGTTTTTTTTTTACCTAAATTCATATTTTAAAATTTGTTTAAATAATTGTATTTAAAATTAAAAAAAATAAACGTGTGCATTTATTGATATATATAACGTTTGTGTGTATTTTTTTCCTCAAACTATACATTTTCGTTAACGATGATTAACGGTATTGGAATGGAATGTGATTAGTAGATAGGTATTATTTGTATTGGTCTTTATTTATAATTGTTATTGAGTAGTGGATATTCACTTTATCAACATGTTTTAGATAGATTGTTTATATTTAGTGAAATTAAAAAAATATGCTTTAGATTTTACCATAAAAAATATAATCTATAATATATTTCTAAATTGTGAATTACATACTGAAATAGAATGAATTTTATGAACATATGTAATTTAAAATATATTTTTAGATTTCTAATCTGAATTCTTGATTATATAATTTATAATGAATTCTTGATTATAATTTATAATGAATTCTTGATTATATAATTTTTAACGTATTTTTGAAATATATAATCTGAAAACATATTATATTGTATAATCTGAAATAAATCTTGAATTTTGTATTAGAGATATATTTTCAAATAATATAATTAATAAATATTTCAATTCAGATAATTTAGAATTTTTCTACACTGAATATGTGAAAAGAAAAGATTTGGGTGCTATAAGAAATTCTTTATCCTTTTATGGATTGAGGATGAATTTGAGGAGTCTAGTGAGATTGTTTTGATTAAATTTGAGAAATTTAAGAGGATAGATTTAAAAGTAAAGTACGATTCATTGGATTAAGAGAAATAAAGTAAAAAATGATAAATTTAAAAAGAGGGTGAGATTTTTTAAATTAAGATTGTTTGGATTAAGATAAATAAAGTGAAAAATAATAAATTTAAAAAGAGGGTGAGATTGTTTAGATTATAACATAAAGTGAAAAGAGTGGGAAGATTGTTTAGATTATGTAGTTGAATTGTAAATTTTGAAAATATAAATTAATATTAAATAAATTTGAAATTAAAATAAAAATTATTATAAAACTTTAATAAATAAATATAATATTTCAAAATAAAAGTATATTAAATGAATTAGCAAAATTTAATTTAATTTATGTATGATTTAATTTATTTGTTTATTTATCATTAAACATATATTGATAAAATATAAAATTTATTTTATTGTAAATTTAATTACTATATTAATTATTTATTATTTTAAAATAAAGGAATAAATATTTGTTATGTTTATTCAATGTAATAGGTTATATTGACATGTTTAACCGACTAAAGGTTAAAGAATTAACTTTCTTCACATTTGAGAGAAGAAAGTCCTACAAGGAATTTGTCTCATTTTTTTTTTAATTTTATATTTTATTTTTCCAATTTTCCTCACATTTCTTCGTTTTCCAACTTTTCATCGTTGGAACCAAATACTCCTTTAATGTGTGTTGAGGTAGGTGTACCTCAAATTTCACAATCCTAGTTTTAGATTGAGTAATTAATTCTATTTTCAATCAGAAATTGAAGCATAGAATAGTTTTACCATTTTCTATTTACTTAATATTACTATACGTAACTTTAGCTTTACTTATTCATAGTTTGAGTCATAGAAATTCACAATTTGAAATTAAATAGAAATTTGTAATACTTTATTTGTGCTATGATTTTCTATCAATATACAATAATATAATATAAAATATTTATATTAATCACTAAATATGGAAAAAGTAATTTAGCAACTTAGTAATTAACAACAATTTTACAACATTATATAAAATAAAACTTTTTTTTTTAAAAATTGATAAAGAATTAGTAATTTGCAATAAATAAAGATAAGAGAATTTGGTCAACCAACATGAATTAATATATGAATTAAATATGTTTTATATTTATTTATTATAATATGAAATTGATTTTTGTTTTTAGTTCGAACTTTAGATTTCATGGATTTTTTAGAAAAAATTATATGGAAAAAGATTTATTCTAATAGTTTTCTTATTACAAGTAATTAGAATGTCTAAAGTTTGAATTAGAAACGCAAATCAATTTCATGTGAAAATACAGGAAAAACATATTTAACCTTTAATATATATATTAAAGAGTTGTGTAAACATTTATATGAGTAGTTATTCTAAAAAAAAATTGACAATTTTTAAAATAATGGTAAGTTTTGGATCTAATAGAGATACCTTCTTTCTAAGACTTGAAATGAAGAAAAAGATGAATGACACATCATTCATTATCCAATCAAAATACTATGATGAATTTCTAAAAAAATTATTAGGAAAATTGATAGGAGTCCACAATATCTATGGCAACAATTGTTATCTTGATAACAATGGAAGAGGTAAATGATTTCACAAAATATAAATGTTTAATCAGATCTTTATTTTATTTGATAATTAGTGTACCTAATGCTATGTTTAATTATATGTGCCTCTGTTAGATATTAATCATGTTGTAAAGAATCTTATTTTCTATTATAAAAAGGATATTGAAATATCTAAAGAAGAAGAAGTATAGATTTTTACTTGTGATATTCATATGGTGCGTTTTTAAATATGATTGGCTATTATGAATATACTTAATTAAATGTAAACTTGATAGGAAAAATACTAGTAGTATTAGTAATTTATTAGGGAGTAACTTAATTTCATGACAATAAGAAAAAAAACTTATGAGGTTTTATCCACAACTAAAGTGGAATTCGTAGTAATTAAGTGTTTTTACTCTCATATTTTGTGGTAAAAAAACTATAGTTTGAAATTGGACAATACCATTATATTAATCTTACTAAGAATCCAATTAAACATTCTATAATTGTGCACATAAAAATCAAACATAACTTAAAGAGACACCATATTAAAAAATGTGATTAAATTTGTTAATACATGTAATCAAGTTGCTGATACAAATTTTATCAACTAGACTAGAAATCTTAGATTTTACATCTTTTTTAGGTTGATCTACATATACTCATTCACTTATTGCATTTATCATAATTATTATTATATTATATATATATATATTCTTTATTGCATACATTCTAATAAATTTATGTTAATTAGAAGAATATATGATGATATAATTTGTGTTTCATTTCAATTGATCATGATTTAAATATATTTTTCGTGACTTCAATTTAGGGTTTAGAATTTATGATTTAGTGAGAAGTAATTTTAATATGTTAAAAATATAATTTTAATCTATTAAATTAATTTAAAATGGGCGTTTGAGTAATTTTTAATCAATTAAAATGAATTAGAGTGAATTATTTTTTAAACATTCTCTCTATTTCAATAAATCAATTCATCATTTTAATGGAATAAAAATCATAATTATTTTTTTAAGTGTTTTTTTTTCCAATTTTAAGAAATTAAAACCTATTTTTAATAGATTAAAGTCATTTGTCTAAAAAATAATTGATTAATTGGTTTATTTTTAATCTTTTATTTTTTTTTTTACTTCATTTAAATTCTTGTACTTTTACCCACGGTTCAATTGCTATGCAAATTTTGTTTTATCTTTGTCTTAGTATTTTCCTTTTTAATGGATTAAAATAAATAATTCTTAGTAATATAATAGATTCTTAAATTTTTATTGGAAATCCAAAATGAATCACATTATTATTTTTAATTTTTTAAAATCACATTATTTCACTCAGTTTCCTCATCTAATTAATTCATTTTATTTGTAATTAAACCCATGAATCATACTTTGTAAATTGGTACAATTCATTTGCATTTTCATGCCACACTTCCTCTTTTATTGTATATGATTTTTTAATTTTTAGAATTTATCATATTTTATTGTTTTCTTACTTACTTTATGGCTTCCTCCTCAAACCCACCAAGAAAAAGAACCAAAAGCTTTGGACATGGTGGCATATTAAGTCCCTCTACCACTAAAAACATCATTCTTTTTATACATTGAGACTGGTAATATATCAAATGTGTTGAACTTTGCATGGCTAAAGGATGAGAGATTCACCAATTTGATGAAATTGTTGAACCATAAGATTTAAAAAACATATGTTATTTTTGGTAAAATTTACTCTAAATTAGTGAAGGTCATTTGTTTTAATCTTAGGTTTGATAGGTCACTCTTAAGTTCAAAAGTGAAAGGACTTGTTGTGTGGAAGAAATTGGCTTGGTTGACCTATAAAGGTGCATAAGTTTGTAAAGGCAACACATGTGTCATTAAAGATTTTATAAGTGTAGTTTCACAAGAGTTATTTGAAGTATTCTCCTTATCAAATTAAGAGTTTTAATGTTGATGGATTGAAGTTTGAATTTATGGTGTAGGCTTTTATAATAGCTTTGCAATTCATACCCAATGGATAAATCATACTGTTAAATAAGGGAGGCTTGGTATAAATATTTTTTCATCAAAACAAAGATAAATATAAATTTGATTTGTATGATCAAGGATCACATGCTTAAGTCCTAAAGGCTTCCTAACTACTCAATTTTGTATGTTGTTCCAGTTTCTAGGATTTTGAATCATTTCAAGGTTAACATTGAAGAACCATATTATGAAATTTTCAAGAAGATACATGAAATTAATAACGTTAATTTTCATAGATGAGCTTTGAAAAGGTGGATGACTCATGGTTTTTGAAGGATGGAGATCATAATGAAAACCATGGTGTGCAAAGTGTTGATCAAGAAGGTGTGGATGTACCAGTACTAATTCGAAAGTGATTTTCAGAAATATTGATTTCATTGAGTATCTTCTCCAATCATCATAATTACAATAAACTATAACAATCATGGTAAAATAACAATCTTCATGGTTATAAGTGCAAGTTGGTCACTTTCTCATATATATTGTGATTGTCCACAGACTCCTTTAGCAAAAAGGAATTGTAAAAAGTAGGTTGAGAGTAGAGCTGAGGCATCTAATAACTCTAGAGTCAAATGTGTATGCCAAATATTGGACAATTTCACCTCTTTCCATTTTTCCTTAGTCCATCTAATATTCTTTTGACTTTATATTAGAGAAAAGTTTATTTAACATCATCTACAATAAAAAAAACATATACTTAACAAACACTTATTGTTCTTGCAAGGGCCTAGAAACAATCTTCTTTCTTCTTAGGCTGTTGACTTCTCAGTCTTCTTTCTTAGAGCGAGCTCTTAGTCTGGCCTTTTGGCTTGTACCCCTCAGTCTAGGCTTTAGGCTTGGACCTCTCGGTCTGGGATTTCGGCTTGGACCTCTCGGTTTGGGCTTTCGGCTTTGACCTCTCACGAATGGGTGTGTGTACCTGCAAGACGCTCTGATGTCAAAGTCAGAATCACTTTAATATGATGATCAGATAAAATTCACTCTTACTTACCTCTTGGGTTGAACCTCTATTTATAAGACTCTCTTATTGGGCTTAAAAGTTACATGGATCTTTTCTTTTTGCACCTAACATTTTGTAAACACACATCTGTATATTTGGATCTGTCTTCGGCCAAGACTTTCGGTACAACCTTTCGATTGACCTTTCGGCCCAGACAATACACTTATAATAATATAAGAATATTTTGAATTAAAAAATAAAACAAAAATAAATAAAATATTAATTTATTGAAGTGTGAGATATGTGTTTTCACGATTGACAGTCTCAACATATCAACACTCTTTATATTATACCCTAAATGTATCGTTGTAGCTACCACACAACCTTAAAAAAATACAAATGACACAAACTTTCACATTTTAAAAGTAAAAAATACAAATGACACAAACTTTCACATTTTAAAAGTTCATTACCCATCTAGTAATGTACGCTTTTATAAAATTTTATGATTCTTGAACCAAACCATAAGTTTTCATAACAAAATATCCATTTTTCACATTATAATTTCTAGAACCTTCATATACGTGGAGATAAAAAATAAGCCACTGAAACACTCAAAACTTTATTAGATCATAACTTTTGTTAAATAAATCCGTTTGTGAATTATTCGTGAACTAAACTATAGGTTTTCATACCCAAAGAATCTATTTTTGGCATTAAAATTTTAAGAAAAATATCACATCATTACATTAGAAAATATGACACTATAAGAAATCATTGATTTACCGATGAAAAAATATCGATAAGTTTGTGTTCGTCGATATTTTTTCTATTACCGATATATTTGTGTTCGTCTATAACTACTGACGAATTTTACCTATTGATCTAAAAATTCATAGAAAAAGTTTGAATAGTAATTAATATCCTTTGATAAAATTTGTAGGTAATTGGGCACGAAACATTATTTATCGATAATTGGTTGTCAATATTATTTGTCGGTAAATTTCATAATATTAATAATAATTATAATATTATTAATAATGATAATATTAATAATATTAAGGTATAATCACCTTATTCGTCCCTACATTTAGGGTCAATATTCAATTTAGTATAGTGGTTTTTAAAAGAATCAATTTTGTCCCTGTGTTTTTTAAAATATATCCAAATTGGTCATTTCTCTTAAATCTCACCTTACGAAATCAAGTTATGCTTATGTGGCAGAAAGATGTGCTTATGTGGCAGAAAGATGTGTGTTTCTCTTTCAACCCTGCCTTCAAGTTCTCCATCACCGTTGGGTCAATCTCTGTCATCCCCAACGTCCTCACTCCTTGTCCATCGCTCCACCGCCGGCAACCGCTAGGTATGTAAGCGGGTGACACATAACTATGTTTGTTCTTCATATTGCTTCTACAAAAATTAACCCATCAATCAAACTTCTTCCAACAATTCCTCTAAAAGCATTTTATGAACAAAAATCAGGGAAGATAGCGTGAAACCGATAAACCCGAGCTTGATCGCATTCAACCTAGAACGAAAAGCTCCAAAATTTGATTAAAATTGAAGTTCAGCATCAACCCAGCTAAAATTCAAATTATCTTTGATAAAAAGATTAAAAAAAAGGTGCCCCATTACTTATCATGGCAGATTTATAGCACCACAACAATGAACAAACACTGTAAGTTGAGTTTTCATTCTAATTTTAAAGCGAAAGCATCAAATTGGAAGAAATCAGATCTGACCTAAATGTTCGTTCTTACAAAAAAACACAGACATCAGTAACCAAAGAAGGGTGAATTATAGACGAAGAAAAAAGAAATAGGTTTTACCTTGGAAGGTTGAGAAAGAGAAATCGCCACTAAGCGCGATAGCACAACCATGCCTCGTGAAGGCGGAACGTGCTTGGTGCTCCAACCACCGCTCTTTCCCGGTTTAGAGGGTTCGGTTTGGGATTTGAATGTGGAAGGGTCCGATGAGGCCTTCCAGCTCTTGCAGGGAAGGAGGGGGATTTTCAAGGCATGAGAGTTTGCGTGAGGAAGGACATTGTTTAGTTCGAAGTCCGTCTGAGCGTGACGACGGAAGAGGAGGGAACTGGGTGGGTTAAGGTTTGATTAGGGATTGTCCTTGACCTAGTGTGTGTTGTCCCTCTCTTTGCCACATAAGCACCTCTCTCTGCCACATAAGCATAACTTGACGTCATAAGCTGAGATTTAACAGAAAGGACCAATTTAGATACATTTTAAAAAACATAGGGACCAATTTAGATACATTTTAAAAAACATAGGGACCAATTTAGGTACATTTTAAAAACCATAGGGACCAAATTGATTTTTTTAAAAACCACTACTAAATTGAATATTGACCTTAAACGTAAGGACGAATAAGGTAATTATACCTAAAATTAATAATAATAATAATCACAATAATATTAATATTAATAATAATAACATTAATAATAAATATAATAATAATAATAATAACAATAATATTAAAAATAATATTTAGGATTTAGGATTAATAATAATAATTATTATTGTAATAATAATAATAATAATAATAATCTATACCTATATATAAAGAGGATTCTCCTTGTAACTGCTATTTTGGTGTAGATATTTACTTTTCCATTTTATCCTTATATCAATATTTTATTTTATTATTTTAGAAATATATAATAAGAGGATTTTTGTCATTTTATTGTTATCTTGGGCATTCCTGTCAATTTGTTTTTGGTATTCACTCTCACTTTTTTAATTCTATAATCTGAATACCAAATGTAACTTTCTTAACACTTCCCTCTCTATAAAAAAAACTTCCCACTTCTCTCCCTCTTAATTGTCCTTAATTAGATACAATATTAATGTATCTTAAACCTCACTCCCTCCTCTCACATCCTTTTCTCTTGGAGACACACACATTCTCAATTTTTTTCTTTTCTCTTTCATGTAGATATACTTACGTACTCTCATCCTCATTCTTTTTTTTTTTCTATTTTTTATGGTTTTATTCCAATTGTTTCTTCTTCTTCTTTATATGCATTATGTTTTGTATATAGAATTTTGTATATAGTTTTTGTATTGGTTACAGTTGTCGTCATCATGAATTTTGGTCCCTTGGTTGAATTAAGATCTCTTCGCCAACGCGCTCTCTTCTCCACTTCCCTCACTCACTGTGTTTCCTACACCCGTAAATGAGTAAGTTTCTCAATTTCTATTTCATAAGACACAACAACTGTAAATCTAACCACATTTTGTTTTCTGTGTTTCAGATATCCACATGGCATCTGTTGCTTATTTTTTCATTATTTCCCCCTAAATCTTTTTTTTTTATTAAAGACTCAAATGTTCCTTTTTTTTCTTATCAAGAGCACTAAAATGATTGTTTAATAAATATTAACCATTCACTACTTCTTTTCTGTCTCCAAAGATAATTTTTAAGCCTTTAAAACTAAAAAGAGATAAATGTTTTATTAAGCTTATTTACATGTTTTTGTTTTGTTCTCAAGCTTCTTGGATACGAAGGTGTATAAGTCATTAATCAAGAGGTGTAAAGAGAACCTAGAGGAGGAAGCACAAAGATGAAGATGGAAACAATAATGTTTATTTATTTATTGACTCTCTTATGTAAAGGAAAGAGATGATTACTCGAAGATGAGACAATCATATATTTGTATTATTCAGATGTAACATTATCAGTGACACTAAAATTATTAAAATATTCTTTCTCATTTGTATATTTAATTCGTGAATTTAGTTTATATAAATCTTATTAAATATATAATATACATATAACATCTTTTTATTCAAATTTTAATATAAAACATAACTATATATAAATAATAAAATAAAAAATGCGGATACACAGGCACAACAAAACCTGTGTGTCCATAGTATATATAAACTAAGTTAGTATTTCAAATATGTCGAGTTAGAAAGTAAAACATGAATAAATGTTTCATTATTTCAAAGAATTTATTGAATTTTTTAACACCAATCAGTTTGATTTAGAATCTGAATTAAATATAAAAATTAATTATGTAATTTAGTTTTATTTTAATTAAATAATATTTTATAATTCAGTTTTGGATTCGATCTTTTAATTTTATAACCATAATTTTTTTTTAAAAATTTTAAAATAAGAGCATAGTATGTTTTTTCTATTATTTTTCATATAAGAAATGTTTTATTGTTTCTCTTCCACTCAAAAAACATAAAACTTTATTATTTTTTACTTTTTTTTCATATTTTAACTTTCAGTCCCTAGCAATAAAATATTGACAATTATGTAAAATATAATAAAAATAATAATAATAATATTATTATTATTATTATCATTAGCAATATTATATTTTATACTTTTATATTATATAACTTATTTTAACTTTTATAGTATTTATAATAGTCATTTTACTATTTGGATATTATACTTCAATAACTTTGATATATGATAGGTTTTTTTTGTAAGTTTATAATAATTTTCCTATTACATATTTGAGCTATTTTATGTTATTTTAAATTTGAATATTTTTATAATCTTGTAAAATAATTATAAATATTATTTTTATTTTAATATATTTTACTAATAATTCAATAGTTACTATATTTTTAAATAATATTAATAATTCTTTATGAGCAAAAAAAAAGTTTAAGAGTAAAAAAAATTAATTAATGAAACACATTGTCATGTAAAAAATTGTCAAATAATAATAAATGCATAACAAAAATTGTCTTATAACCCATGGTACTAATTCTCCAAGTGAAACAAACACATACTGATTGTGTATACAAATAAAAATGTCACAAAACTTAATGCAATGTGAGAATCATCACCTAAAGCAACTTTGAGATGTTGCTATTTGTGATCAAGATTCATAAAACAAGTCAATTTGAAAATCCAGTTTCTCCAGCATCAGGTCCCAATGTCGGCGTCGAATTTGGAGATGAATGTTTAGCAGCGGCAACAACAACGAAGAAAAGTGATACAAGGAGAGCAACGGGGAAGGAATTGATGGAGAATGATTGAGATGTCGTGGCTATGCAAAGTTTAGAGAAAAAGAAAATGAAGATAGAAGCGTTAGAGATTGTGTGAGGTTTTGTTTGTATTTTGTGATGAAAGACTAAAGAGATGGTGATACTATTTATGTCTACAAACGCTTGTGGCCTCACGGGAGCATTTGGTAGGTTTGTCTAAAGAAACCAAATTATTGCTTCTTCCCTGCTTTTCAAACTTTTCCTTTCAATAACGGCTTTTGTTTACCTCTAATTACGTATTTTTCTATTTTTCTAAATTCTAATTAACTTCTTTGATTGTTAGAAATGATTGTCACAAAACATAAAGAGAGACAATAAAATTATTACTTATCCAAAAGAAATACTTTTATCTTTCAAAGTAAAATAAATATAAAATTATGATAAAAAGAAAGTTGTCTTTTTTAAAATATAGTGTATATTTGATGGTAAGGTTTATTTCACACTTAATATACACAGTTAATGCTCTCTTATGTGATATATATATATATATATATATATTTTTTTTATTTATTTATTTATTTATTTATTTTTTTTTATTTTTTTTTCTTGTATCAAGCCTACAATACTTAAAATGTCTCTTCTATTCATTTTTGTAGACACATGAGAAATAAATTCATTCTTACGAGTATTATCCCAAATTTTCCTGATTTTGATGAAGATTTCTTGCATTAACTAAATAAAAGTATGGATATAGATAATATCATGACATGAAACATATTCAATTTGTCTCCATACCCATCTCTAATTTAAATTAATAAAATACCGTTAACTTATTTCCATTGTTTTTTTTGTTAATTTTTCATTTCATTTTAAAAATCCTTCTTTTGTTACATAAATTTTTATTATCCCTCTCAATTGTTCAATTCATTTAATATCTTGACTATGATTTTCAAGGTATTTTCTCTCCTCATAACCTCAATTTCATCTTTTTTTTTTTTTTGTGTGGCATTTCAAGAAACATAATTTATAGAATTATATCGTTTATAAAGTATACATTTGATATTTTTGTTTCTTTTTTAATATTTTTTTCATATGAAAATGTATGACAATTATTTTTTAATGTTTAATCGTTAAAATTTTAGTTTATTAGGTAATATTAAAAAATTATATTTTTTTATTTCATTACTTGTCTATACCAATATATAAAGAGGATTATTCTCGTAACCACGTTTTTGGTGTACACATTTATTTTCCCACTTTATCCTTATACAAATATTTTATTTTGTTATTTTAGAAATATATAATGAAAGGTTTTTTGTCATTTTATTATTATCTTGCACATTCCTGACATTTTTGTTGTATTCAGTCTTATTTTTTTTAATTCTATAATTTTGAAAATCAAACGTAACTTATGTAACTTTCTTAACAACTCCCCACTTCCCTTCCTATAAAAAAACTTTCCACTTCCCTCCTTATAAAAAACTTTCAACTTCCCTCTCTGTTAAAAACTTCACTTTTCTTTCTTAATTGTATCCGTTACAATATTAATGTATCTAAAGCATCACTCCCTTCTCTCGCATCTTTTCTCTTGGAAACACACCTTCCATTCTCACTTTTTTACTTTTCTCTTTCTCTTTTCTTTTCTCTTTTTCTGTAGTTACGTACTGTCATCATCATTGTTTTCCATTTTTTTTTTGTTCCAATTGTTCCATCTTCTTTACATGCATTGTCTTTTTGTATATAGGATTTTGAATCTTAGGCGTTGAATCCGAGTTGTTAGTAAGATTGGCCTTCTCTTTAGAGGATTTATTAACTTTATCACAAATGTTGAATGGAAGTTCACCTTCAGAACACTCTCCGACGCAAGTCAGTAAAAGTATAATGATATCAGAGTTGTAGTAAGCGAATATCAAGTATTGAGTGAGTTAGTACTCCCTGATTATTTTATTTATAACTTATAAGTTTATGAGGTATAAATAACTATTTTTCGGTTTTTCAATCAGACTTTTTGGTCATAATGGGTGATTATATTTACATGACAGTAAATACATAATTGGTTATATTTACATAACTATAAAGATATTTATAGCCATAAGAATATTTATTAGTAACAATGGGATATTCAAATAACTGCAGTGGTTTTTATCCACTTAGTGGGTAATAATTGTTCCTTAAATATAGGACTGGATAATACATAAGTCCCCATGTTTGAAAATTTGCCTTTAGGAAAAGATTGTTCAGAAGAGGGGTGAGCACTAATATAAGCTATTTAGTGTGGGGAAAGAAATTCATGTGAACAGTGAAAATCATGTCTCTCTTACATGGAAGAACGCCTCAGAAAGACCCATTAGCATTGAGTTGTCCAATTTATCCTAGATTTTGGCAAGTTGAAGGTAAAAAAAATAAGCGTACCAAAATAATAAAAGATCAAATTATATTATAAAATAAAAGTATTTAGTATATTTATAATAAAAATATAAATATTATCTATATTTATAATAAAATAAAAATATTATATATATATATATATATTAATAAAATAAAAAATATTATATATATATATATTAATAAAATAAAAAATATTATATATATATATATATATTAATAAAATAAAAAATATTATATATATATATATATTAATAAAATAAAAAATATTATATATATATATATATATTAATAAAATAAAAAAATATATTATAAAAAATATATACATAATTGATTATGTATAATATAGTATATAAATTTAATTATATATTATACATAATCGATTATTATTTATACCTATATATAAAGAGGATTCTCCTTATAACGGTTATTTTGGTGTACACATTTATTTTTTCATTTTATCCTTATATCCTTATATGAATATTTTATTTTATTATTTTAGAAATATATAATAAGAGGATTTTTGTCATTTTATTGTTATCTTGGACATTCGTATATTTTTCTTTGTATTCACTCTCATTTTTTTTTTAATTCTATAATATGAATACTAAATGTAACTTTCTTAACATTTTCCTCTCTATAAAAAACTTCACACTTCTCTCTTTCTTAATTGCCCTGAATCATACATAATATTAATGTATCTGAAACCTCACTCCCTTCTATCACATCCTTTTCTCTTTATGACACAAATTCTCACTTTTTTTCCCCTTTTCTGTAGATATACATACGTACTCTCATCCTCATTCTTTTTTTCTATGTTTTCTAGTTTTGTTCCAGTTGTTTCATATTTTTTTACATGCATTTCATTTTTGTATATAGAATTTTGTATATAGTTTTTGTATTGGTTACAGTTTTCATCATTAAGGGCATCAAGTTTGGTCCCTTGGTTGAATTAAGATCTCTTCATCCAACGCGTTCTCTTATCCACTTCCCCTCACTCATTGTGTTTCCTCCACTCTTAACTGAGTAAGTTTCTCAATTTCTTTTTCATAAGATACTACAACTGTAAATCTAACCACGTTTTGTTTTATGCGTTTAAGATATTCACATGGCGTTTCTAATATCCACATGGTGTCTGTTGTTTATTTCTTCACTATTTTCCTCCTAAATCCCTTTTTATCAAAGAATCAAATGTTCTTTTTTTTTGTCAAGAGCACTAAATTATTGTTTTATAAACATCATTCATTCACTACTTCTTTTTTGTCTTCAAAAATCATTTTTTTAACCTTTAAAACTAAAAGGAGATAAATGTTTTATTAAGCTTATTTACATGTTTCTATTTTCTTCTTTGGCTTCTTGGATACGAAGGTGCAGAAGTCATTAATCCAGAGGGGTAAAGAAGACCCAAAGGAGGAAGCACAAAGACGAAGATGGAAAAAATAGTGTTTATTTATTTATTCCCATTTACTCTCTTATGTAAAGGAAAGAGATGGTTACTCAAAGATGATGCAATCATATATTTGTATTTGTTGAGATGTAACATTATTAGTGATACTAAAATCATTAAAATATTAATTCTCATATGTATAAGTACTGATCAGGAGAGCTCGGGACCTCGGTCCAAGCATTTAGGTATGGTCAGCTCGGTTGTGCAAGTTGTGCTCAGCTCGGCCTAGGCCAGGTATGAGCCCGAAGGTGTGTTGCGAGGTCAACCCAATTTTTCTAGTAAGTGTACGTAGAAAAGATAATTAAAAATAACAGAAGAAATAATATAATTGGTTGAGGTATATAAGAATAACTGAATTGGTTAAAGTATATTATTAAATGTAAGTAAAAAGCAGTTAAGAATGTTTGTACCCAAAAGTAGCAGGTACACGGTGAACAAATTATTGTTGAATGATATTATTGATGTTGAATATTATATTCTGGATGTTGAGATTATATTCTTATTGATGAAAATTGTTGAAGGAATGTCTATAAAAGGGGCTTGAGACCCCAAGTAAATGTACGATTTTCTGAATACTCTAGACTGAAGCAATTTTATAGTTTGAATGCTCTCACTGACTTGATCGTCGAAGTGTGATCAATAGGTAGAGTCTGTCCCAATGGAGTAGCATTTCGAAGCATCAAGAGGAGATCAGTCAAAGTGGAACTCAACTCGGAAACCGACGAAGTTAACCGGCAAGAACATTTGGCACTCACCGTAGGGCCCGATAAAACTTGATCCCATCAACATTTGCAACTAAGCACACTGCGGGATGAGAAACACGAGGCAAGGACGGTTGGGATCTGAAGGAACCGAGGCCCCAACCTTGCAACAAATTATGGAGACCATGAGGGCATTCTAGGAGGCAAACGAGGAATTTTGTCAAGAGTAGGAGCTAGCCTGAGAAGAAGCCCAGGCATTACAAGAGCGGTTACGAGAGGAGCCTGAGACGACCAAAAGGGCCTTCAGGAAAGCCTTATGGCAAAGATTGCAGCCTCCCAAATGACTTTGGAGAAGCATGAGAAGGCCAATGAGAAGTTGCGTAGGACTAATGAGGAGTTGTGGAGAAGCTTGCGCTAACAGGTTCGGTGTCCTGTCCGAGAACGTTCCCTAGATTTGTCGTCGAGGGACAACCCCAAGTCGTTCTCCCAGAAAATTATGGACGAGCCGGTGCCACCCTGTTACATAGCACCCAAGATCGCCTTGTTCACTGGTGTAAAAGATCCTAAGAATCACCTAAAAGCGTTCAGGGCTCACATGATCCTCTCCGGGGGGTCTGATGCAGTTCAATGTAAGGTGTTCATGAGTACGTTAATAGGGACAACCCTGCAGTGGTTTAGCAGGATTCTGGATGGTCATATTACTTCCTTCCCCCAATTCTCCAAAATGTTTAAGGAGTAGTTCTCAGCGAATAAGGTCAACCCCCCAAGATTGTGGAAACGCTCAAAGCATACTTGAATAGATTATGTTCAGTCTCGGTAAGACTTCAAATACAGGATGAGGAGATGGTAGTTGTCGCCTTCAAACAAGGGATGATAGCAAGCCCGTTCAGTGACTCGTTGTCAGGAATCTGGCAGAGATGTTATCCGAGGTACGCCAGCGGGCTACTGCCCACATTGAAGCTGAGGAGGCCGTGCTCAGGGAAAATAGTGTCTCACGATCAAATCAACCCATGCACTAGGTAAAAGACCGAGACCATTTCAGCAGGAACACCGAAGCCTCCGCTGGGAAGAGAATGGATCTGAGGTATGTTCTGTATGTCGCTAAGAAGGAGAAGCCCTTGACAAGGGCCAAAGAGAAGATGGCGATCAGGCCCAAATTCCGAGTATTGTGCAAGGAGCTTTTAAGCATGTCAAGGGTGGCAGATAAGCTGAAATTTCCCCAAAATACATATTGTTTTTTAGGGTCACGGAGAAAGGCTTGGTGCGAGTCACATGGCATCTGGGCATAGGCCGAATGATGCATAGCCTTAAGTTACCAACTGGCCAGTTTGGTCAAAGAAGGTTAATTAAAGTAGTATCTTGAGGCTAGCCAAGAGAAGCTATGAGGAGAAGTTGCAACCGGAGATCAAACACATGGAGCTCCAATCCATGGGAAGTTAAACACTATCGCGAGAGGATTTTCTGGAGGAGGAAACTCAACTTCCAAACAGAAACGATATGCACGAGCAGTAATGTCCTTAGATACGAGAAGGTCTAACTTTCTTGCAGATTCCCTCTATTTCACAAGTTCCGACCTGAAAGATGTTTTCCCCATGAGGATGATCCGATGGTGATATCTGTGGTGACGATAGGACGAAAGGTGTATAGAGTCCTGATCAACCAAGGAAGTTCGACCGAAGTGATATTCTGTGGGACATTTACGAATTTGCAAATATCCCCTGACCAGTTGAGGCCTTATGATGGTAGTTTGGTCGGCTTTGTAGGAGCCCAAGTGAATGTGCGAGGATATGTGGAGCTGAGGACTACTTTCTCAGATGAAAATGCAGCCAGAACGATTACTGTCAAGTACATCGTTGTTAATGCATCCTCTGCATACAACTTGCTTTTGGGGTGATCTTCACTAAATAGGTTAGGTGCGGTAGCCTCAACCTCCCACATGAAAATGAAGTTACCCTCGCCGGAAGGGGGTTGATCGTTATAAAGGCCAACCAGAAGACGACACAGAAGTGTTATGAGAGCAACTTGAAGAATTGTAGGGGAGCTTATGCAGTTACTATCCAGTCCGGAGAGCCAGGATGCATAACAAAGGCACCAACTAGCAATGAAAGGCGACCTGGACCTAATGGAGAGGTTTAGGAGAAAGAGATAAAGGGGAAGAAGTTCAAGCTCGACACCACATTCGGCAAAGGATTGGAGGATAAAATAGCCAATGTTATCTCGATGAACATGATCGCTTTTGCATGGTCATCCGCTGACATGGCTAGAATAGATCCAAACTTTTTTTGCCATTGGCTTACCATGGATGAAAAGGTCAGGCCCATGGTCCAGATAAGAATGAAGTTCAATAAAGAGAAATGTCTCGTCATCCGAGAAGAAACAAGAAAGCTTGTGGCAGCTAGCCACATTTGGGAGATCCCGTACCCTGAGTGGTTGGCGAATGTTGTTGAATCAAGTGTGTTCAAGCTTTTAAGAATCCAAATCCTTTGAGTTTGATGGAAGGATGGAGGTGCTTGTTGTTGCTGAGGTGTTTTAGAATAGGATATGTCGTAGATTATTTGTGTTAATCCATTCTTGATTGAATCCAAAGCTTAAGCATTCTCAAATCTTTTTAATTGAAAGTGTTTTTCAAACTAAGTGAAAAACAACCCGTTGTTTTGTCGAAACAACCGATTGTTTTATACTTAGGTGTTTTGAGAAAGGTTGAAAACTGTTTTTAATGGTTGACTTGCTGTCAAACCAAAACAACCAATTGATTCGAGCATTCAACCGATTGTTTGTTTTGGGACCATAACAGAAAACGGTTTTGTGCTTTGACTAAGCTTTAAATGATTTTATAACTGAATGCGCTCCAGTTTTAAAAGCTTTGACCAGTCTTTTAAAGCAATAAATAGTTTGTTAAGCTTTTGTAACAAACAAATAAGATTAAATCTTAGAAAAACAGATTTGGGTTTTTCACTGATTTTGCTTTTGAAGAGTTGAAGATTGCTTTTATCAAGAGAGAGTGGAATAGGATTTTCATCTTGTATTGATTTCAGATCATTCTGTAACAAGTGTAATCCTTTTGTACTTTGTGTAAACTCTGTTGTGTAAGGCTGAGAAGTGTTGTGTGCTCT
>Ga0123342_1005002_pt1 | contig 19658 bp, 11 predicted proteins | sample Turbeawhitnodule_FD_89960 | JGI IMG/M metagenome (GOLD analysis project Ga0123342, IMG submission 89960) | Root nodule microbial communities of legume samples collected from Mexico - Turtle bean Mexico white nodule | ecosystem: Host-associated > Plants > Roots > Nodule | place: Mexico: Nepantla... | reverse complement strand
TCCTGCACCTCCATATCTTCTTCTGGCACCTCCATACACAACATGAAAATACATTTTTATCCTTCTTGTGCCACCCCATAGAATAACTTCCGGATTATGTAATCCGAAAACGCATTTAAAAAAGGACTTCCGGATTACATAATCCGGAAGTTAAAAAAGACTTCCGGATTATGTAATCCAGAAAGTAATCATGCATTTGAAAAAAGACTTCCGGATTATATAATCCGGAAGCTAATTACAAATTTGAAAAATGACTTCCGGATTATGTAATTCGGAATATTACAGAAGGGCATTTTTGGAAATACGAAAATCTATGGAGGTGAGAGAAGAAGGTATGGAGGTGCAGGAAGAAGCAGCCGTTGGAATGTCCTGCTAATTTCCAGGCCCAGCCCAAAAACCTGTTTATATGGTGTTTAGGAAGTTTCTTCCTACACCCCTATATTTTTCTTCCTACACTCCTACTTTTTTTAAAATACCGAAATTATCCTTTCACAGTTTTATGTGATTCCAGAATAAAGGTTTTGTAAACAAAAAATATTTCCAGAACAAGGATTCCGTAAGCAAAGAGTATTTCCGGAATAGAAAATCTGAAAGACAAAAAATCATTATGGAATGTTCTTTCTGGAATACATTTTTTGATTTCTGGGTTGGTAAATCTGGAATTAATAAAATGTGTTCCAGAAAATATGTTCCCAAAATATTTTGGAAAGAACAATTAGGAAGTCATTTTTAAAAGGAGTAAAACAGTATTCTTCAAAAAAAGAAGGGTTGAGGAAGAATGATAGTGTTAATCTAAAATAAAAAAATGCAAAACATCCATAATTGAAAAAACCATTTTGGATCCGCCAATCCGTAATTCAAAATATGCATTATGAATTCAAAAATCCATAATTGAAAAAAAATCATTCCGGATCCACCAATCCGTAATAGAAATTAGGCTTCCAGATTCAGCAATCTGGAAATCAATAATTTATGCAAACTTTGCTTCCGGAACATCCCCTCATCCAGAATGTAACATGATTCACTTCCAGATTGATGAATCCGTAACACACTCCCAGATTCCGAAATTGTAGGGGTCAGTTTCGGAATTTACAAAATTTTGGGAGTGCAGGAAGAAACTGTGTTCTCGTAATCCTTTTATTCTCGTTCGATAAACGCAAGTCCTCTTCCATTGAGCTAAGATTTGGCAAAAAAATTTGGAAGATAAAATTTAGTGGGTCAGATTGATCCTATTTAAAAAATAAATAAGTTAACAAAAAATAAAACAAAATAAAAATAATTAGTAAGATCAAGTTAAACAAGTTTGATTTTTTCAAATCTTGTTCGTTAGTTTCATTGAGCTTACATTAAATTGTTCGTTGGTTCCATTGACTCGCCTGGTATAAGGGTAGACCTGCATCAAAACTTTTTTAAAAAATAGTTATAGATATAAATGTATCTTAATGAAATTCCATTAATCATACAAAGGATTTGTTGTTAAACAATTGAATTATTTTGACTAGTCTCCCTAAGAACACAAGGAACAATTGTCCTAGCAACGAAAGTAGGAACTATACGTAGGAGGAGGAATAACACTTAGGATTGACTTACCTAATTGTGTGTTATTTGTAGGTATTGAAGTGAAATTTTAAGGTATGTGGATTATAAGGGTTTTACGGAGGAGGAGGACTGACACTTAGGATTGGCTTACCTAGTTGTGTGTTATTTGTAGGTATTGTGAAATTTTAAGGTATGCGGATTATGCGGATTGACCTGATATGTACAAACTGAAAATTATGCAAGTAGGTCTAAGCAGCTTAGTGGGTTAAAATAAACAATAAACCTCACGTTTTTTCTTGTTGGGTTGCGAATCATTTTTTTTTTCTTCATCTTAATGGTAAATTTATTATTTCATGAATTTCATTATTAAAAAAATATCTATTATTTTATCATTACGACCTCTAACTTTTATGCATTTTATCGGAGTTAAATTTTAAGAAAAAAGTGTTGACATTCCTTTAGAAAATAACATGTTTTAGTATAATTTATGTAAAATAACATTATTTTGTTATGAACATAATAATAAAATACATAAAATTTAAAAAGAAAAATACGATGTAAAATCTAAAGAAAAAAGATTAAATGATAAAATATGTGAAAATAATTATAATTTAGTGGAAAATGAAAAAAAAAGCCTTAAAATGATAAAATTTGCAAAAAAATGATAACTGAGTGGTCAAATATTCAATTTGTTTACGTTGTTTTTTTAAAATTAATTGCTTAATACTTTTGTAAGATATCCAATTTTTTTTAGGGATAAAATATTAATTGGTAAAGAATAAAAGGTTTCCAAATATTTTATACCAATTTCTTTTTTATTTTATTTATATATAATTTTATTATTTCTAAAGTCTATCTAAAGTGATGGAAACCATCCAGCCACACGCAACCCCATATTAAAGAAGAAGAAGAAGCATTGGATTTGAGGACAAATCCTTTTCAAGAGAGAGGGGATGATGGCAGAGGTCTAAGCCGAAGCCCAAATACAAGTTCAAGTTTGAACTCAAGCCCAACACATAGAAGATTTGGGCAAACTAAAGTTTTTTAGTATAACATAAAGGGAGGTGTAGATATAGATATAAGAGCTGTAGATATAGATATAAGAGCTGCAAATGTATAAAGATAAGTCACATCTTCCATGTGACATAAAAAGAAGGTGTAGGTGTAGATTTAGGAGATGCCAAAGAAAGAAACCAAGTCACACTTCCTTTGTGACTAGGAATTGATGCCAAATTCAAATGCTTCTCATTTGAATTTCCCTCCACTTTCATTTGAATTTTCAGCCCTCTAAACACTATAAATAAGAGGACTTGACTCATGTAATATCAAGATTAATCATATGAGTGAGTTGCTGCCAAATTTGTGCCAATGTCGCTCTTGTCTCCTACTCTCCCTAGGATAGACATTTGATCTTCTTTCTTCACCCTCCAAGTGATTAGGCCTCACCTATCACTCACCATACATCTCATGCACCTTCAAGGATACCACACCTCTTAGGAGATCCTTGCACACCTCTTTCATAAGCTTCCACCACCATCCATTCAAATTTCATCAACATGAAGGCACTTCTTCCATCACTTGGTATCATGAGTTATGGTCTTCAAGAGATAAGTGCCTTCTCTTGATTTTAATTTTGTGTTGTTCTTAATTTCGCGTTGTTTATCATATTCCTTACATGTCTTGCTGTTTTAATTTCATTTTTGATTTATGTTGATGTTTGAAAAATTCTAATTGGTGCATTTGACTCAAATTGTTCTTGAGTTTCCAATTTCAAACTGTTTTTAGGTTCCTAATTGTGGTGTTGTTCTGTTTTTGCTTTATTTGAGTCTTTATTGCAATTTTAATCGGTTCATATTGTGTTGATTTGAGTCATTTTGATTTTTGAATCCAATTGTGTTTTGTCAAGTCATGTGTTTTCAAGAATTGTCATCAAATCGTAGTAGTACTTTTCTTGATTGATTTGGTTTCTTGATTTGATTTTGAGTCCAGATTATAATCTGAATTGCTTGATCCTTTGGTGCATTTTTCTTTTAGATTTGAGTTCATGCTTGAGTGTTAGATCCACACAAGTTCTTATATATCAATTCCATTGTGTTTTTGAAATTTCTTAAAACTGTTTTTAATTCCAGAATTAGGCTTCCTCGGTTTTTGATTATGTGTTGGTTGTTTTTGCTTATGAAATTAAAATTCGTTGGAGAAAAATTATGAAATTCTGGAACTAAACAGATTGAAGTGTTAGAAAAAAGTGAAGCCAAATTCCAAATAGAAAAAAATGATAAATCAAATACAATCAGTGTGTAATTTTGACGCGGAAAAAAATGTTGAAATAACATCAGTTTTAAAAAGTTTATCAAAATTAATTGGTGCATTGTTTTGGTGTGAGTCCAGCGCCAAAATTTAGCTAAGATCTTGAAATGTTTGTGATTCAAATTTCAAATTCAAATTCGAACTATACAGCTTAGCATAAATATTTTAAGTCACATATTTTGTGCCTCAAAATTACAGTAATACTGTTTTGGTTTTATTAATCAATTCTAGTGTCATTCTTTAGGTTCAATTTGTGTGCCACCTTTTGTTGAGTGCCTTATTTTTTGATTTTCATATTCATTCAATACTCTTTCAAGTTGTTTCATATAATTACTTCCTTTGTTGTTGTCCAATTCCAAATTGATTTGTTTCTTTCCTTTGAAATTTGTTGACCTCTTTGATTGGTGGTAAAATTGTCAAAAGCGGTGCTACATTAAGTTGGAGCTAACCTTTGTGGTGAGTTCATAGTCACTTAGGAGGTGCTATTTTGAAGATTTAACTTGAATATATTTAAGAGGTTAAACAAGAGTGCAACAACAAGTGAGTTTACAAAATACACAAAGAGTGGGTGCCAATAGCAAGAGTAATAACAAAAAGGAGTACCAACAAGGAAAAGAAGAGCATAGAATAGGATTTCTAAATTTTCTTTTGTAATCCAATTTCCATTGTATTTATTTTGAGTTGTAATTGTATTAAACTTTGGTTAATTAGTAGAATAATTATGCATTAGGCGGTGAGTGTGTCTTCAATGGTTCTAAGTGCGTAGAAGCCTCACCTTAGGATACGTCTAGCTTAAAAGCTTTCTAGTTAGCTATTGTGTTTTTGTTAATTGCTTTGCATTTTTTTTCTTGCATAAAATTGTGTTTTTCATTCTTAATTGTGATCTAAGTGAATTACTTAGAAAAAGATTTGTGAAAAGTCTTGAGGGATAGATTTTGGCAAGGAAAGGCTTGGTATTTAAGAGATCCAAGTGATCCACCTCCCTTTCCTAGGAATCTACCTTCATTACTCTCCTTCTCTTTTTGGGGTAAATTACTTATAACACATAACTTTAACCATGTCTCAAATCTCTTTTGAAAAAAATAGCACAAGACTTTCAAGCACTTTCATATAGACAAATGCAACATGAGACCCTTCTCAAAGAAAGGGATACTCAATTTGCTTTAATACAAGATGAGTTGAAAATGGTTAAAGAAAGGAATGAATGCAACAAATAAAAAAGATCTTCAAAATCATCTAGCTCTAGGTTGATTGATACATATGATAAAAAAAGTTTTAGAATGCATGAGTATTATCAACCTCAACCTAGAAGAGTTAGAGAATAAATGAAAGAGCTTATGGAAAAAGGAAGGTGTTTTTCCAATTGGGTTACAATTCACTCTATGGTGTTTTCCTCTCAATCTGGCACCCTAGGGTTGAGCCTCTAGCCCCCTATTTATCCTAGTTTTCTAGGGTTAAGTCGCTTCCTGTGTCGCGCTAATGGGCTAAGTGATAAAACATAAAAAAGTCTAATCTTTCTCTACATCTTTTTCCATTCTGCGACATTCCAACTTTCTCTTTTTAGCTCAAATTGTTCTCCTTTACTCCAAATCTTCAATCTTCCCTAAAAATCTGCAATTAACACCAAATTTGGGGAAAAATGCTTTTATTCAAATAAAGCTCATAAATTCATAAATTATGGATTATTTTATATGTAAATTAGCAATAAATTCTCATAAGGGCCTATATTTTAATATGAAATATTACTGAAATTAAACACTTATTACTCTCCCCAACTTAGAATCTTGCTTGTCCTCAAGCAAAGTAAATGAATATATTTGAATTTAAACACACCCTGGAAGGTCGTCCAACGATGAGACGACTTGTACACGGCTAACAGCTTTCGTGTAGGAAGCCTTTGCAGGAGCTTATCGAAGAGAGAATCAATCTCTTACTTCTCGACACTAGGTGCCGAACGAGTCCACTCCTTAAAACAGGTAGGATTCCTAGTCCAAAGCATAGGAAGCCTAGACTAACCAGCTCCATCAAAAAAGTACTTCGTGCCCTCAGGTTCAATAAAAACCTTGAAGAATTTAACTTTGAAGTTCTTATAAGAGGTGGTGAAGGCATTAAAAAGAATGTTACCCGACCGACTGATAAGCGAATGCCAGCTAACAGACTCGGCCGGGTGGGAGGTATAGTAACTTAGAAAGGTGGCAAGAGTGGGAAACAAATGAAAAGCGTCACATATAAGACGAAAGGTCTGAAGACATGCCCAGGTGTTTGGGTAGAGTTGAGAAGGAGCCATGTTGAGCGCCTGAAGGACATCCATCGTGAAATCATCAAACAAAAGGGAAATGTGTAAATCGGAAAATAGACAAGAGTACAAAAAGAAGAAGTGACCCTCTGAGGAAGACCGACCCATACATATGGTATCGGTTGGTCGACAATGTTCAACGGCCAGAATACCATCACAAGCATCCGACTTCAAAATCGGGTACCTCCCCAAGAAAGTGGAAATGGAAGCCCAGTCCAAAAAAGAAAAGGTAAACGCAATAAATTTACGGTTTACCCATTCAAGCCCCGAGAGGGGGGATGACTGCTCAGGGGAATCCAACCGGTCGGAAACACCTTCTGGATCGTCCCCCCGGACAACATTCTCTAAAGGGGACAATGTCTGAACTGCCCCGACCGATAAGGGCTCGATTGTGGAGGAATCGAAAGAAGAAGAAGACGAAGAGAAAAACGAAGATGAAGCAGAGGAGGACGAGGAAGAAGACATAACTGACCTTTCGGAGTGTAGTGTAAGCAACACGCTAGATTCTTGTCTTTGGCAGGTAGGATTTGTTTGATAAAGTCAGTATTGTCTATCATTTCATTGTTTTACCTATCTTTATTTAAAATGTCGATGGTGGTGGCAAATGAGCTCGTGAAAATCCAAATGGATTTCCGATGGGGGTGGGGATCCGATGGAAGAAAGGTCGCTTTGGCCTCTTGCGAAAAGGTGTGTGCGGCTCGCGAGGACGGGGGTCTTGGGATTATTGACTTAAGGACTTTCAATTTGGCGTTACTTGGTAAATGGGTATGGTGGTTGGGGTCAGATATGGGTGGTTTGTGGAAGGAGATTATTGTTTCCAAGTATGGGGGGTGGAGAAGTCTGAGAGAGGGAGGGAAAGATAGTAAAGACTCTCTTTGGTGGAAAGATTTGAAGGAGGTCTGGAGCTTGGAGGGTTGAGGCCAAAATTTCGAATAAGCCTTAATCTGGAAGGTGGGAACTGGAAGGAAGTTTTGTTTTGGGAAGATAATTGGGTGGGGAGAGGGGCCTTAAAGACGGGTTTCTCGAGGTTGTATTCCCTGAGCGTGACAAAAGCTTTTATGATGGCTGCATTTGGGGGATTGAACAATGGAAAGTGGGTCTGGAATTTTGTCTGGAGAAGGAATCTATTTGAATTGGAGAAGCAATTAGCAGAACGACTTTTTCAGGAAGTCCAAGGTGTGAATTTCAACTTGGATAAGGAGGATAAGTGGGTCTGGAAGGAAGGAGAGGAGTTTGGGTACACGGTTAAATCGACATACCTCCGTCTAAGGGAGGATGGAGTAGGGGAGAATGGGACGGTGTTTAAAAAGTTTTGGAAGAGTAAAGTTGTACCTACTGCTTTGGTTACGGCTTAGAGGGTGTTGAAAAACAAGTTAGCCACTAAGGCTAACCTGGAAAGGCGTGGGATCATTGCTGCAAGCTCCACGTGTAGTCTTTGTGGGGTTGAGGAGGAGACTACCACCCATTTGTTCTTTGAGTGCAGATTTGCTTGGTTATTGTGGAACCATTGTTGTGCATGGTTGGGCGTGCTGAGCGTGTTTCACAACATTCCATTGTTAAATTTTTCCCAGTTTAGTAACATGCCTGATTCGGTGAATGAGGTTTGGAAGCATAGAAACATGGTTATTTTTAATGGGGGAGTAGTGGATGTTCTAGAAGCTTTTGCTTTGGTTCAATTAAAGGTTTGGTCATGAGTTACATCCAAGTCACAGTTTGTAAATTTTTCCTTTTCTGATTGGTGCATAGATTCGTTGGTTTGTATGAGAATGATCTCTTGACGTATTCTTTCAAGTTGTTTGACTGTTTCCCTTAGATGTCTTCCTCTAGTTTAGCTAGGAGAGTTCTGTTTTGGCAGACTTTGGAGTAAGTCTTGTGATGAAGATTATGAGTGAGTTCTTGTATAAGGGTTGAATCACCCCTAAAGTGATCATATTTATTTATTGTTTATTGCCGATAAAAAAAATCAAAAAACTAGAGGAGAAGTTCTAATAGTTTCCAACCCCGTTTGAGAACAATAACATCTTTAACAGGTATTATTAACAATTTTTATATTTTATCTCTATTTTATTCAAAATATTTTCATATTCGGAGGTAAATACTATTTTCCTCTTAGAAGGGATTTTCTAATTAGGAAGCAAAAATGAAATAAAGGAGAAGGTGGATGGTGGTGGCCAGAAAGAAAGCATGTGCACTAAGCACTCCATAGCATATAGTCTAGCGCTTCACATGCACTCTCACCTATATATATGTTTATTAGTGCCTACATTTCTACTGTCTTTTCTTCCATCATTCTCACCCTTCTTTCACTGTTTCATCTCCTACAAAATTTTCCATCTATATGCTTTATACCTCTCTCTCTATCATATTCTTTCAAGATAACTCTTTCTATATCGTCCACATGCATATCATTTCGTCTACTTAACTCATCATCACATATAATTGGAGAGAGAGAGAGGTTTAAACCTTCTACTTTTTCTATTAACAAAGCGGTGAATCACAAGTTATAGAAGAATAAGACACCAGCTTTTTGTTTGAAAGAAAATGGAAGAGAAAAAATTATAAAAAAAAATGTAAAGTTGGTGTCAATGATTGTAAAGAAGAGAGAAAAAAATTAAAATGACAAAACTCTTACTTTAACTTTTATTCATTTTCTTCCTACCTACTAAATGGATACTAAATAATTTAACCAAACATAAGAAGGAGCTTATGTGCAGGGTTAGGAAACTCAGAGTCTTAAAAACACTAACACATTCTCCATCAAGCAACTCAATTTAATCATTCTCATATTTATTTGTGTTTATTTCGTATCACTCAACCTATAGCACAGACACAGATACGATACAGATACAGACAAGAAGATACGTAAAATCTCTAAAATATAGGACACGAAGACACAAATCTATATATTATATAATTATGAATTATATAAATTGACAATAAAAATTTATGTGTCCAAATATGTTTCAGATTATTTTTGGAGCATAAATATGGTTTTCATGATTGATTCACAAGGATTTGTTTCATATTTTTATAATCATTTATAACATTTTATACAATAAAATTTGAATTTTTAGAAACTTAATGTATTTTTCCTTTTTAAAATTGTGTTAGAATCATACTACAATTGTCAGAAATCTAACAAATACTTTTTGAATTGGAATCTTTACGGATACATGTCATACGGGTGTCATACGAATGTCGGTATCCGATATAGCACTCAACAAAACGTAAAATTAGTTGATAATGAAAATTCAGGTTTCATGTATAATTATTTTTAAACGAAAAAATTACTCTTTGACAACCCAAAGAGATAAAAAATATATTTGTAATTAAATAGCATGAAAAATATTATAATAATAGTGTTATTAGTTATAAATGAATGGAGAAAAAAAAAGTAATTATCAAATAAGCGTGTACGTGTGAATGTTAGAAGATTTTTAAAAAACTTTGTTTTTAAAATAACAATTTTTGATCTCTCAAAACATTTTCCTTATCTAAATACTACTCCGAGTAAATTGGTGAATCGGTGAGACAAGGCTCTGTTTCCAACAACGCAAGTTGCAAGCACAGAGAAACGAAAACATCATGCAGTATAGTACAAACTCACTGTTCCAGCACTTTTTGTCTTTCGAGGAGATAACATAAAAGAAGAATCACCATCATCATCATCATCCAACAAGGTCACAAGTCTTTGGTGTATTCCTAAAACAGCCGTGAGCATCATCAACATTTTCTATTATCTAGCTTCCAATGATTCCATAAAATATAGCATATCCACAATATCACTTTCTATGTGAACCATGTAATACTTTCATATTTTGCTTTCCACAATATGAAATATCTGTTATTCATGAATTGATTGTGATCGTGTTTATATAAGACGTTGTGGTATTATTTTTAAAAAAAGTTCTAACATGATAAATTTCTCTTTAAATATCTATTTTTTTGAACTTTTATAATTTTAATATAATTTTACTTATTAATTATTTAAATAGATAAAATTTTAAAAAATTAATAAAATAAATAAGTCATAATAATGTGTCAAGATTTCATTATTTCATTGAAATAATGAAAAATTCATAATGATACAATTTCAGTGTATTTAAAATAAGATCCTATTAATATAATCCAACTTAGTATAATCAAATTTCAATAAAATTTACATCGTCAATTGTCTCTTTTAATAATTTTTAAATTTTTATTTATTTTATAATTAACTTGTGTAATTTTATTAAAATAATAAAAAAAAAATTTTTTATAAAAACCTTTGATTTATACTTATCTTATTAAGAAAATAATGATTATCAAATTATACGTAATTATTATATATAATTATATAAAATTAATTTAATAATGATAGAATCATGATTAACGGATTGGTGTATAAGAGAATAACAAATTTTTATTAAATAAAAAATCATCATTTTTACTTACCATATTTTTATATACAATTTTCTTATATATCCTTACGAAATAACTCAAAATTATACGAGAAGGAACTTAGGAATGATAAAAACAATTTGGTGAATGAAGAAGGAAATAGAAAAAATAGATAGATTATTGTGTTGTGGTTTGGTGTCTAATGCACATGGAGTGGGCAAGTGGGGAAGGTAAAGGGTTGGTCTGCAAGTTAATTAAAATGATGAAGTGAGGATGAAGTACAAGTGGGTAGACATGTCCCACACCCATCTTTCATGACACAAAGCAAGTGGCCACAATTTGGTTTTTTAACAATTGTACTTTCTGCCCAAGTTGATTATATCATTTCATGTAAATCTATAAAGAGTTGGAAATTATGGCCATGTATGTTCCTTTTCATATCCAGTCATTAATCCAGACTCTACACAGCAAAGATGAAGAAAAATTGAGTTAAAAACATGGTTGTTGAGTGATCTCAATCTTGTACAAACCACTTCTGCTTTCTATACAAGAGTCAACATCCCAAAACCAGTGCACAGATATTATGAGAATGTATAAGACCATCAATATCAAAATAGACAGCAAGTTCAATTCATTACATATAATTCAGCCATTTTCAATTTCAAGATTAGTGGAGGGATTATTAACTTCATATGATCATTTCTAACTGAATGATTATATACCTTTCCTGTGAAAGAGGAAAGATTTCTTTCTGCTATCATCAAAAGTTTGATACTGCTTTTTCCAAAGAGTGATTGTCATGATTAAGTTCATTTCATAAGGTTTCTTTTTCTTTTCAATCAACTCTTAATAGTGAATGCTGCACAAATTCAAATTTAATCTAAATTTAAATATTTGATTAGATTTATAATCTAAATTCATATTTTTTTATAAAAATAATTTAAATATTTAAATTTAAATATTTAGATTGAATTTTAAGTTCACATTTATATTTTTATAAAAAATGTATTTTAAATCAAAATTATATTTTATAAAAACATTAACATAATATTAATATAATAATAGATAAAAAAAGTTAAATATTATATAAATATTAAGAAAATATAATAAAATTATAATTTAATAATACTAAAAAAATAAAAAATAATATAATACATAAATTTGTAACATTCAAGATATTATATTTATTTATTGTGAATGCAAAAAGAGCTTGTGATGGGAGAGCACAAATGAAATTCCAAATGTATAAAATGTGGTTTTCATTGATTGCTCAAGAGACGCCCCTTCCAAAATTTTAGATTGAAAATTTAGATTTTTTAATTTTTAAAATTTGTATAAATAAAATGAAAATCTTATCTAAAAATATTATAAAACATAAATGAAAGTAAAAATTAGATTTAAATTAATAAATTAGAATAATGTAAAAATGGAGTAGTTTAACAAAATTAGATTTTTTATACCTCCTTAATTATTATGTACTTTTTTTTTCGTTTTCAGTCTTTAATCTTTTCTGAATTTGTTTGTGCAATAGATATGGTTTAAAAAATAACATTAAAAAAGAAGTTAAAGAATAAGATTTTTAAATAATTTTGACGAGGCATATATATACTTTCGTACTTTTTTAATAAAATTGTTCTAGCCAACTCGAGGTTGGACGGAATCTAGATGATCTCCTAGTAATTCAATATTCAGGAAACGAGGGACTCTTCCTATGGTTACACTTTGACGCTCAAGTCAGTAAAAACATAAAATATAATAAGTATAGGATAAAATATGATATAGGATAACATATGAGTTGGGAGTACTCGTTCTATTGTGTATTAGATCATCTTTTATGTAAAGCGTAATTTGGTATATATAGACCAAGTTGTAATCTAGCCTTAGAACCTCTCCAAATGGTCTAGGATAAGTGTACCCTGTAGCAGTGTGTAAAGGCTTGTTGATGTTCCCTCTTGATATATATTGATCATCCCTACATAACGTTAACACAGGATATTTAATGTATGAACATCTCCTACCATTAAAGATCGGATCACGATTCATATATCATACGTCGAGTCCAGACCCATCACTCTACAAAAATCATAAGAGATGCTAGAACTTGTATAAATAAAAAGATAAATTACAAACTTTCGACTAATAAATTTCATACGTTATTGTTCTTTCTCGTCTTTTTTTCTTCTTAAGCTTTTATTTTGTTTTCATCCTTTTTCTTATGAACTTTGAGTAAAGATGTTGAAGTAAAGTTTTGAAATTAAATATTGGAAATGAAAAAATATGGTTTACACAATAATTGTCATTGATAACCATTCGCAGATAAAACCAAGTGGAGAACGTTATTTTGAAAAATCTGTCGAAAAGAAATTTTGAATGTTGACATATATTTATGTTTAAAAATGATATTTTAAGAAGAAGAAAAAATGAGATACTCAGAACAACTATATACTCAAGAACAAGACAATCACAAAAAAATATAATATTTTTTAGCGGTTTGATCTCCATTTTAATTAGAGTTTTTTAAGTTAAAAGAAAAAGAAAAAAGGATCAATATAGGAGTAACTAATGATGATGGGTGATTTTGTTATGGAGAAATCCATTGAAGTAACATGAGGTGGGATCCATTGATTCTTAAATAAAATCGACTAAGAAATATTTATGAAGATTAAACATAATTAATTAAATAATGAATGAAACCGTTTTTTTGAAGAACTCAATAGGGATAAATATCAATGAAGAAGGAAATTATTTGGAATTTGGTTGAGGTCGGTTAATAGAATATTGAGACGTCACATAGATATGTGTATTTGTTCCACCTTGTAAATAACAATTGATGTAAAATAAGAAAGTAACATGCGTCATCCATGTTAAGAAGAAATAATTGTTAATCAATTATAAAGGACTTGGTACGAATTTTAATTAGGTATGAAAAATATATATTAGGTAAGAATCGAGAAAAATAATCTTAGAGTAGAAATTGTACCATTAAAATGACATATGAATATTTTATTATTAACGTGAAAATATTATATAAATAGAAATTTAGTTATTTAGGTTTCATTTGAAAATAACATCATCTCTCTAAAAACTCCTTTTCCTTTCCTCTGTATTTTCTCTAAAATTTCGACCTCATCGCTCATCAGATCAACGATCGGAGTCCGCCATTAGACTCTTGACAGTGAACTCTACAAGATTGACTGATCAAAATCTTAAATAGAGTAAGTTCATTATTGGCTCATTTTCCTTTGAGATAGTTTTAATCTGGTTAGGTTGTCTTTTAGTTTAAGTTTGCATGCGAGATTTTTATCTTCAAAATTAGTCTCTGTAGCTTAGGGTCCTAGTGGTATAGTTAGATTTGTGATCAGGACTTTGTGGTGCATGTTAGAGTATTCTTAAGCTTTTGGTGAGTTTAGAGCTCTTAGTGAGCATATGTTAAAGTCCAGGTAAGGGAAGCTAGTTTAAAATTTTCAATAGAATTCTAGGTTAGAAGATTTAAATGTGAGTGTGACATGGTCACCAATTCCAAATTTTGTTGCAAGATTTCTTGTTTTGAGTAGATTGTAGTTTGATTGAAATTGAAAGTGTTGTGATTGAGAATTGGTTGTTTGATTTTAAATGGTTCTGGAATTAGAAATCATATATATGTATAGATGGACATAATAACTCAATGATTCAATGAGAGTGATTGTATCATGTTGAACAGGAACTGTCAATGTAATGTGTAGATTTATAAATTTATGAATTGAATGAGATGTTGATTTATAATCTAATAGGTATATTAAGTTATGCAAAAAATTTATGCATATTTCGCTCAACCAAGATAATTCTAGCTCAAGCTAAAATTTTGAGTGCTCTCAGGTTGAGTTTAGCTTAAGCTAGCAAATTCTAGCTCAAGCTAAAATTCTGGGTGCTCTCGGGTTGAGTTTAGCTCAAACTAACAAATTCTAGCTCAAACTAAAATTTTGGGTGATCTCGGGTTGAGTTTAGCTCAAGCTAGCAAATTCTAGCTCAAGCTAAAATTCTGGGTGCTCTCGGGTTGATTTTAGCTCAAGCTAGCAAATTCTAGCTCAAGCCAAAATTCTGGATGCTCTAGGTTGATTTTAGCTCAAGCTAGCAAATTCTAGCTCAAGCCAAAATTCTGGATGCTCTAGGTTGATTTTAGCTCAAGTTAGCAAATTCTAGCTCAAGCCAAAATTCTGGATGCTCTGGGTTGATTTTAGCTCAAGCTAGCAAATTCTAGCTCAAGCTAGACTCTCTAAAAAACAAAATAAATATGAATTTTTTTTTCTATATATATTTATTTTTAAAATGTTAGTTTATTTATTTATGTATAGTTATAAATTATATAGACTTTTATTTCATGTATATTTAATTGAAAATCTCTTTTAATTAGATATTTATATGATTAGTGGATGAATTGTGGTATGTTTTGGAAATTCTAAAGTTTTGTATGATTTGATTCTTTGATGTTGGATTTTTTTTGAAGTTCAAAATATGAATTTTAATCAAGACATAGCATTTTCAGGAAAGAAAATACCATGTTAAGATTGTTTAGGATGTGCATTGACTAGGGATTCGTCTAGAAGGAGATATCCTGACTCTACTGAGATAATGAAATCATATAAATGAAGTTATTCAGGTGGTGAGAGTCGAAGGAGGTTCATATTAATGGGTAAGTTGTTTGAAAAATAACTAACTTGACCTGTTATATGAGTTAACCCTGTCATACTAGGAAAGAGATGATAGTGAGATTATTTATGCGCATAGCTGTGTGGATTTCACAGTGAGATAGTATGACAGGTGCAAATCTCTGAGTCTGAGTCAATGCACGAGTCTTCCGGAAGTAGAGTCAAGTGTCTATGTGTTATGAGTCAGTAGAAGTCTGACATGAGAAAGATGAATATTGAAATTGTTGATAGACATTTATGGTTATGTGAAATGCATGAGAAATGATGGATTTATGTGGATGTTTAAAGTTATATTTATGTTTTAAGTTTTAAAAATATCTAGCTTACGCTTTGTTTTGTTTTGTGGTTGTTTTTCTTTGATATGTGATAATCGTGTATTTTACACACGGGAACAGATGATGTTACATGTGATAAAGTTTATCGGTGAGAAGATGGATGATGAAAAACGTTTATTTTCTTTTGAAGTTTTGTTTTTAATTTTATGTAAATATTTCAAGTCTTATGAAGAGATAGATATTTTGAAACATTATATGAAAAAATTGTAGATATACTTGTATTATGTTTATATAATTATTTTAATATTTTATACAGATTATGATTATTAGATATGGGAAAATATAGGGATGTTACATATTACATTCTAAAATTTGTTAGATTTTCGAATAAGATTAACTAATGTCATTTTTAGTACTTTTTAACATTCTGATTTTATTTTGTTTTCTTCATTTACATTGTATTTATTTTTGCTTCATTTACATTGCTTGTTTCTTACTTCTAAACTATTTTTGTTTCATGTTATTACAACTTAGGTTTATGTTTTTGTCAATTCCCATTTGAGTCATTTTTATGGCTTCCAATTCGCTGCTTTTGAAATATTCACTTTTATGTTAATTTGAAATTTTCATTTTAGTTTATTGCTTCTTTTCAAGTTGATTCAATGTTTCTTTTCAAAAATATTTTTTCGAGTTGTTGGAGATCCCACATCGACTAGAGATGAGTGGGTGCAAACCTCATCCCATGTGTCGCCGGTTTTATGGGGTTGAGTTAGGCTTAAAGTCCACTTTGTAATATCATATAAGAGTCATTTAAAAGTTTATCCTAGCGAGTGTTTGTTAGGCCTATCGTGTCATCCGCTTTCAGACCATTATCGGACCACCCATAATATGTTATCCCACGCACGAGCAGTCACTCTCGAAGTGAGAGAAGTGTGTTGGAGATCACACATCGACTAGATATGAGTGGGTGCAAACCTCACCCCATGAGCCGATTTTATGGAGTTGGGTTAAGCTTAAAGTTCACTTTGTAATAAATATATAATTCAATTTTATAAATTCAATTTTTATGTTCTCATTATTCAAAATGATGTTTTGATTATTATAATTTTAATAATAATATTTAAAAAACAATAATATTAGAATATGACATATCATAATCATATGTTTAAAAAGGATGTGTAAAACAATACAAACATACATAGAGGACCAAATCAAAACTCATAATTTAAAAAAATTATACTTCATTAATTTAGATCAATTTATAAAGAAGAAGGAGAAACTAATCAAACAATCTAAAATTTTATTTAGGACTCCGCTTCTAAAGTACAACACATTTTTTTTAAAGTGTGAAAAACATGAAAATTTAAAATTCTAACAATTTCATCTTTCTCTTAAGCATTAAGGCATAATAGAGGGATTTGTAAAGGCTGCCACTAATATAGAATTACTCTCAATCAACAAATACCAACATTTAACAAGTGTCAATTCAATGTTCAATGACTAACATGACACTCATAATTTATAAGAGGTAAATTCCTTGTTTAGTATAACTAACTCGAAGGTACTGTCAAAATTCCATAAACATATTTCTAATATGTTTATACCAACAACAATATGATTTTAGAAAAAAATAATCATAATTGGTAACTTCCTTTAATGTTAACTTTTGGACAATTTTATCTTTAAATAAATAAAATTTATTTATTTAATAAAACAAATAATTAAATATTTTTTCTTTATTTCAAAATAACTAAATAAATTATATGTATATATATTTTAAATTATATTATACTTTTTAATTAATTATTCATAAAAATAATAAAATGATATATATTTTAATATAATAAAGATGTGAACATGCAGGAATTACATGCGTTTTCACTATTTTTTTTAAAAGAGATCCAACTTTTTATAAATGTTTTCGTGTCTTCTTTCAATAAAATTATTTTACTTTTTTATATATTAAAATATATTATTACACATTTTCTACCTAATAATAATAATAATTGTATAACCTATTAACTAAAAAATAACTATTTACCTTTTATTCTTTCCCATATAAATATATATATTTTTATATTTTCTAGAATTATATTATTTTAATAAAAATTGACTTATATGTCCCATGTGTTTTTGAAAAATGGCTTATCTTGAAAACTGCTTTTTTCCATGTTTCAACTATAGGCTCTTTTATTTGTTTTAGAAAAAAAAAACTTATTACTTTTCATAGTTACTTGTATTAATTATATTTTTAAATTTAATATCTTTATTAATAAAAGTTTAGTCAGTTTTTTTTAAAATGTAACAATTTAACCCTTTTAATGTTTAATAAAGTTTCTCGTTTTTTAAAAGTGCAACAATTTGTGATCATTCTGTAAATTGAGATTGATTAGTTTTTATAATTTGTCATCATCCATTAGTTATAAAATGCAGAATGCATAAATTGTTTAAGTGAGGAATCAATATGTCCAAAAGCTAAACACATCAAAGTGATAAAGACAGATTTCAACATGTCTAAGAAGTCAACTCACATTTAAAACATATTGACAGTTTTTGTTTATAAGCAATGCAATTTATAATTAATGGATATGATAATTTATAAAATTAAGGATGACAATTTCAAAATACTACATTGTTCCATTTTTTTTAAATGAGAGACTTTATAAAATATTGAAAGAGTTACATTACTATATTCTTAAAATTAAAAAATTATTAAACGTAGAGGGACAAAAAAAACAAAAAATTAAGTCTACGTAATTTATAGTGTCATATTTTAACTTTTTAAGTTTTATTTTCTTTGATCGAATCTTTTTCTGGATTATAGTTGGCCAAACTTTTTTTTTGTTGTTGCATTAGTTTCAATGCAAAAGATTTGTCCTCTCATTTCATCCCATTAAACATTATATCATGATTTTTTTAAAGAATCCCATTTCCCTTACAAGAATTATCCTTTGTTATTACCTAAATAATTATGAGAGATGCGTCAGATAATAATATATATATATATATATATATATATATATTATTAAATAAAAGATAGTTAATCTTTATATTATTTTTATATATATATATTTATATTTTTGTGATCTGTATTTTTAAATTCTCTATTTTAGTTAATATAAAAAAATATTTCTCTTTTTTTTACATGTCTTCATCCTTTGTTTATTGTTATCATGTTATTTATAGTTTAGTTTGTTATTAATAGTGACTATACTCCAATGCAATCTTAATAGTGACTATATCAGGTTCTGAACTCATTTTTTAATTCGATCCAATTGGTACCTTTTTGCAGTGTCCCAGTTCTATCATGATTTGTTGTCTTTTGTGATACGTAACTACAATCTCTTCTCTATTTATGTTTATGCTCTACTTTAGTTTTACTCATATACTCGAGTTTATTTTTTATCATCTATTTTATTTTGCTATTTGATTTTGTTGTTATTTGATATTATACTGTGTAGTTAAATATAACTAGTGAAAAGGAGAATTTTTTGCATTCCATTAGTGTCTTTTGACAAAATTATTCTTATTAGAATTATGTAATTATTTTTTTAAAAGCAATAAAATGTGGGGTTATGTTGATGGAACTCTTGCTCAATTGTACGATGTAGAGGAGTTGAAAATCTGGGAGGTAAATAACTCAAAGTCATTACTTTGATTAATAATTTTGTTTTGCAATCGATAAGGATGCAACTTGTAAAGTATGATTTGGCTAAGGATGTTTGAGATTAGTTGAAAAAGTTTTACATGCATTCTATTTTTTTGCAAAGCAATATCTATAGGAAATTGATATTTGAGCTCTTAAGTATTTTAACATGAGAATTCTGGAATTTTATGGGATTAACTGGTTCTTCATGAACTTGATGAATTGCAAACTCTAAAAGTATATATAGGTTTTTTTAAAGTAAAAACGTTTGATTCAGTTTTTAATGATCCTTTTAAGATGATTTTGAAGGAAATCGAGGATGATATTACATCATCATCTTCTTAATCTTGTTAACAAGTATTTGTTGGGAAAAACGGATAATTTTCCCACTAAATCAAAACCCTAATAGAGCTACCCGACAAATAATATTGAATAAATAAAGCGGAATAATAAAAGAGATAAAGAGAAAAAAACACACCAGAAAATTGTTAACGGAGTTCGGCCAATTTAGCCTAATCTCCGAGCACAGC
>Ga0123342_1005001_pt1 | contig 19664 bp, 6 predicted proteins | sample Turbeawhitnodule_FD_89960 | JGI IMG/M metagenome (GOLD analysis project Ga0123342, IMG submission 89960) | Root nodule microbial communities of legume samples collected from Mexico - Turtle bean Mexico white nodule | ecosystem: Host-associated > Plants > Roots > Nodule | place: Mexico: Nepantla... | reverse complement strand
TTATAACACATAAACTTTGTGATTATAAAAACAGATTTTTTTATAAATAATAAAATATAAAAAAATATATATATATATATATATATATATATATATATATATATATATATATATATATATTTTACATATTTTTGTTTCTCAAACTTTATTACATACACTTTTTTACATAATCTTTTTTCATTGTATTAAATACACATTTTCTTTTTCTTTTTAGACAAAATATAAAACTTAAAGGGGACTCGAAAAGTGTTTTTTTATACTCTTGTATTCTTTTTTTATCCATCTTTATATTCTTAATTGGAATAATATAAATTAGTTTTTCAGATCACTACCATAAATATAATTATTAGCAAAATTGATAAAAGATCTTTCATGAAACCTAGGATAGTATAATAATCGTTTAGATATTATCCAATTATGATTTATTATATATGATTAATTAATGACTTTTATTTTTTTTCTAATATAAAACTCGTGTTATACAACGTTTTCTATGATATGAAATTTAGTATAAAACTAAAAAGAAATTGGAAGACTAGATCAAATCCATATAAAAAAATTCAAAATTAACCTAAGCAACTATATTAAAAGTTTAAAAAAATGAAAAATAAAAAATAAGAAGACAAGGAAAGAATCTTCTCATATCTCAAAGACAACATAGAGAAAATTCCAAAATACCCTAGTTTATGTTCAACAGTGCTAATTAATGGCTTTTATTTGATAATTTGTATAATAATTATGTTAAAAGTCACATTGAAACGTGATTTTCTTGTTGATAAACCTTGTATTTTTTTTAATACTAACAGTGAATAGCTATTCAACTCTAATTGTAATAAGAATTAAGATAAGAAAATATGCTCGTCTTTTCAAGGGTGTGAAAGAGATTTAATTTATTCAAAATTATAACAAAAAACTAAAGTGTAGTTATAAAATTGAAACAATTACTGGGTTTTCAAAGCTAAATTTATTTTAAAAGCGATCTCGTTCTTCTTTTATCACAGAACCCATTTAAAAATAATTCTGCACCAGTTCAAACCAATTACTATGAACAAAAAGAACTTCAGTTCAAGTCAGATTTATATTATGTAAAGGCTTGAATTAAAAATTAGTTTATAGCAAATGGAATTTGTCTAAACCCTAATCTAACTGGGGAAGAACAACAAAACTGATTTAGTAGTTTCAGAATTCAATGCATTCAATTTGGTTGAAATTAGATTTGGAGATTGAGTTGAGTTTATCCAAATCAAACACAAACTTGTTTGTAGCACATATACAGAACAGATTGAATGGGGGTAAGAACTAAGTATCAGTGAAAAGCAGTTATAAAAATCAAGAATGAGAAGATAAGAAAATTGGAAAGCATAACTAACACGTAAGCACTTGAAATTACCAATGCACCAAAGCCATTATGATTTTACCATCATACTAATAATGATGAAACAATCTTTGTGTAAGTGCGAGAAACAATTCAAGAATAAAACCCCACAAACCCATAATCTTTCTTGCACATTTAAATGAGACATAACAGAAACTCCATAAGCATGTTTTTCTTCGTTATTAGAAGCATTATATATGGGCGTTAAAAATGTGGCACGCGCGTTACTTCAATCAACTATGAATCAGCAATGGCTAAACAGAGTCTAATTAATTTTACTTATAACAATAATCTAATGAAACGAAAGTAAGATAATTAGATAAACATGAAGATTTGTTCAGCAGAGGGAATAGTAATAAAACAGAGGAAACAAAAGAAATGGTTGAAATGAAAAGCATGTATTTTGCATGAGAACGCATACATCAAGAGGATGACATACATACAAGTTGCATGCATCAGAAAATTTTCCTTTTCCATCTGTCTCAGATTAAAAAAGAGGAAAAAAGAAAAAAAAGAAAGAGTGATGGAGGGAGAAATTTCTCTCCCCGATTTCGTTTTGTCTCGAGAGGAACAAAACGAGGGAGAGCGAATGGGATCGTTCCACGTGTCCTAAAGGACTCTCCCAGTGGTTTTTTTTTTTTGCGTTAGATCACAAGTGCAAGAAACGGGCGAGTTGGGTGGGGTTCACCACGCCGGGGAGCTGGGTCCCACCACCCTTCAACAAACTCGCCACTTCGGCGTACCTTTCCCGCTCCTCCTCCGTCCTCTGGCACGGCGCGGCCGCCGTGGGTTCTGCTTCCTCGTCGCCGTCCTCCGTCGACTTTCCTTTGGGTGGGGCCCACGGCTGGCCTAGTAGGGTCCCCTTGGTGAGGAACTCGTGGGCCAGGTAGCCCGCTAAGAGTTGGTTGGAGGGCTTGGGCTCCTCGAAGGCGGCTTTGCTGGTGGCGGTGATCGGCTCGACGGGCCTATCGGGCTTGAGTATTTTGGTGGTGGGTGGTGGGGGTATGGGCTTGGGCCTGTCAAATGGGTCATCTCTCTCTTTGCGCTTATTGGTAGGTGTCAACACACGACGAGGGGGGAGACGCATCGTTTTGGTATTCATGGCTCTCTATCCGCATGCCACGTCACTACCAAACCACCCTCGAAACAAAACTGACACAAATAGTTTTGTTTTCAAATAATGAAAAAGAACGGTAATTATGTTATCTATCTTCGGGTGAAAAGTGAGGGGTAAAATGGTAAATACGGAAACTAGAGGGGTAAAAGGGTAAATTGACACGAAACGGATGGGGCACGCTATGGTGAAGACGATGTGATGGGAGAGAGAGAGGGAGGACAGAAACTTGTGGCCGGAATCTGGCAATTATCAAAGATTTAATAAAAACAAAATAAGAGATGAGGTAGAGAGAGAATAGAGAAGAAGAGAGAGAAAGAGAATAGAGATAGAGAGAGAGATTGTAAGAGAAAAGTGTGAGAAGAAGAGAATGCGCTGCGCGGAAGGGACCTCGTTATTTATAGGGATGCTTCTCTCTAATTGCCCTTCTGAACTTCCGCTTATTACTAAACTGCCACATTTTGACCTAAATTACTCAATTACCCTCCCGTTTTATTATTATCTGCCCAAAGTGAAGATGAAAATTTTCCCCCTTTTAAGCTTTTCATGGCGCCGAGGATTGGTTCAGATTGCATTTGCTCTCCCTTCCGCCGCGGCGGCGGCGGACGGCGATTGGTTCAACGGAAGGAGGGTGACTAATTGTTTTGTTATTTTATTAATTTTTTGTTAATTGATGAATTGTTAGAATGGTTTGATTGATTGGTTGGGTCCGGGTCTCAAGAATGTAATTGCTATTCAATTGAATTGCATGAGACACGAGAAGGTAAAGAGTTTTCTCATTTGAAATTACTTGTTTTGCTCACTCACTGATTGATTTTGCAGTAAAACCAACCGTTCTGGATTCAAGTTTTATTCGTTTGAATGTTTAGATTAAAAAAAAAAATCGTTCACCACTAGTGATGAGGAGAAGATAAACCTCTCTGGTTGGTTGGATTTCGTGCTACTCTGTGCAGAAGATGCATGCTGAGTGACATATGAATAATAGGGTCTGGAAAATGAATTCCCTCAAAATATTGCTTCAGACAGATAATCGAGAAGTTATCATATCACGTCTATTAACCTTGTTTGGTGAAGCGTACAATCTATCTTACTTGAACAACCCTAGTTTTATTTCGGTGACTATCTTATAAAACCCTTCTTTCTGTTGATTAGATAGAATGTTGGAAATGCAGAGAGATCTGTATTCATTATCACACTTAGGTTCAAATAAAACTGGACAAATTTTGACTGATTTAAACCTTCAAAATTTTGTTGTGGCAGTTTTCAGTTCGGGAGGCATGCAGATTATTTTGATTTTTTATTACATACAGGTCATTTTGATCTGTTTATATACTGCCCCGCACAGGAATTCGGCTTCTTTACTTGTCAGTTGTCTCTTGTTATGATGGCTGGTGGAGTCATTTCTTAGCACTATTTTCTGTTGTGTTAGTTTTTTATTTTTCAGATGAATAGTGAAACTTATGTACTCTTATTCAAAGGTGGGATCTGGAACTGTAGAACCTAGAGCATGGAACTCAAGGACTTGGCATAATTTTATCCCTTCTGCAGGTAATGACCATAGACCAGCACTTCCTGGTTCATCCACTATCATGGCACGCAGAATATTCAGCAAATAGCATACTGAATCACAGATAGTCACTTCTGTTCTATCTTTTCTCCTCTCTCAGAATTTAAGGGAACTGGTAATTGAGTTTTGGGGGCTATTATCCTGTGATTTAATCCCAGAGTTTGCCACGAGACTGTTAGTAACTAATGTCATGAACTTCCATAAGTGTTTTATTATTTTTTTTAGTTTAAATCCTTGGATTTCAGGCAAAGGCTGGTGGATATGATTGTTTCCCATGAAGCTGATGAATTTAAAGTAGCAGATAATTTGGTGATGATGCAAAGGTTTATCTAAATTGGTTGGCTGCACTGTTTCGGACTATGTATCATGCCCAAAGTTCAGATGCTGGAGAGATTTTGCTTTTATGCTGATCAAACTCTGAAACTTTTATTCAGCGGGTATGATTTTTATATGTTACCCTGTTTCACTTTCCTGCAATAGGTTATCTATGTATAAATTTCTGTTTTATTAAAAGAAATCCTGTTTTCTTGTTTTGCCATGTTAATCTGTCTTAGCGTAATATTCATTCTAAAGTACTTCTTTTTTAATTATAACTAATTTAAATATATATTTTAGTTTTGTTTACAATTTTACATTAAATAAATTAAAATAAAGTTTATCTAATAACTCTGAAATAAGCAAATCGTATGTTTGAATATAACTTTTAATCAACTATCTAAACACGTTTAAGTAAAATACTATTCAGCACTAGACGCGTAGCCATACAAATTTCGTTCACCCAAAAAACCCTTAGAAACTAAATTTAATGAAAATTCTAAAATAACATGATAAACATCTTTTAAACATAGTTTTCTTTCTGAAAGTAATCTAAATGCTTATTAAAACACAAATTAACATGTTGATGGTACGACTAGGATTAAAAAATAGAGCTTAAATATGAAGCATTACCTGTATGAGGCTTTTGACTTATGGTATATGATTTTGATAGTCAACTTCTTTAACCAGTATAGAATGCATAATTAGGTTGAAATGTTAATAAAATCCTAATTTGAGTTTATGTAAATAATGATAGACTCATGTTGTTTGATCAAAGTGATTAGAATTTGTTATTAATATTTTGGAAAGTGATCACTACTTACTCCTTCCTAATGGACAAAACAAATGTTAATAAGGTTATCCCTTTGATGAATCAGTTTTTTTAGTAAAATAATCACATCAAAGTTTAGATCTAATCTTTTATGCAAACCAATCTTGAATTATGCCATCAATAGTTCAAAACCTAATTTTCATAAATTTGTAGAGTTTATATTGTATTCAAATTTTGTTCCTATTATAGTTATTCTTTTTAAGACACTTCTAACTTCTTCTTTTTTGTTGAATCTTTTGTTGCTATTTACATTTATGTTTTTAATTTCTGTAATTATTTTTTCCAAAAAATATTAACTATTTGAAAATCCTTGAGAGATTGTATTATATTTTTTTAATGAAAAATAGTCGTTATAAATTCACCACTATATAGAAATAAAAAATGACAACAATTGTTTATTAGTAGAATTATTCATAATTAAACAGAAAAGACTACATTGTTGCATTAAAAAATATTAAGAAATCTCATGTATATATAAATATAATTAAATTAAACAAATAAAATTAGCAAATGATTAATTATATGTAATACTATATTATGATGTATGATTTTGTTAGGTTAATGACTAAGATGGTAAATAGAAAACTTTTACTATAAAGAGACAAGATACTAAATATGTTATTTTAAAAAAAATATAGTACACTACTAATATAGTAAATATGATAAACCAATTCCAATTATATTTTTGTTAATTTTTAAATTCAATTACGTTATAACATATATGTTAAAATTTGGACGAGTCGTAACAACGTATAATTTTGGTGATGATAATAAGTAATGTAAATTTTATGTGTACACTATGCATGTTATCGCATGAAGAACCAAACTATGGATGATATATGCATACATTCAACATCATAAGGATATACATGCATACTGCATAACAATTATATACATACACTGCAGAATGAAATCATTGAACATCTTCTACAAGCAACAGAAAAGCACATTCATACTTAAGGGACTGTTTGTTTGTGGTTTGTTATGCTGAAAAGATATATAAAAAAAATACATACCAGAATTGTTACCTCAAAGTTAACTAACTCACGTGTTAGAAAAATGACACCTCAAAAGGGATAAAGGAACTTTTGTGAAATGAAAATATCTCAACTAAACTTCTTCAAGAAAAGAGATGTTAATCCCAGTGAAGGTGGAACAAACATCAAATTTATCAAAGTGCTGAAATTTTGTTAAACCGTTGGAGGATTTGTTCTTATATATAATTTGTAACATATTAAGTTAGACTAATTTATGATTCCAATCTTATTTATAATTTTCAAACTACTTTATTTATGAAAGTTAGGATAGTGAAAAATAATACTCATGATCTTAAATTTAATTTAATGGGAGTTTTAAAACATTACAACTAAGTGTTGTGACATGATCAACACATGATAATTTATGCATCTTCCAGCAACTTTTTCTTCACCAAATGTTATTTTATGAGTTAAACTTTGTTAAACATTAAATGTTATTTTGTGAATTAAACTCGTGAGTTTGATTTTAATATCAATTATGAGATTGCGTACTTATCATTAGTATTTTTTTTTTTTATATAAACAAGTTATTTAGGATGCATCTAAGAATAATAAAATAAACATTGTTAATTTTGTTATTTTTTCATATATTATATAGGAACACGTTGGAAGTGGGTTGAATATTAGATAAACAATCAAACTTTTTGTAGAAACAAATCAAAAATGGTATATATATGTATGGATTAGAATAATTTAAAATAAATAAGTTTCGTCCAAAGAGTTTTCGTAAAGATAGTTATGAAAATAACTTGAAAAGAATTGTATATGTATATAACATATAAATACTAATATAGGAGAGAGTATAAACAATTGTTTTATATATATTAAGATTTGACCATCACTCACAAAATTTTCCATGCTTCTATATTTTTAAAATTAAATGTGAAATAAGTCTGATTTGTACTAGTCATCCAAAATAACTATTAATTTAGAAAAATGATTAAAATTTAAAATAATTTGACTATTTTCAAGAAGGAAATATTAATCAAAATTATTAAAATGATGCAAAAAAATATTTAAATTTAAGACAATTTCACCATTTTTAAGAATGTAATTAAGCTAGGTAATACATTTATTATTTTAAGAATATCTTTATTTTATAATAATTTAAATATTATAATAATATCTAAATTTAAAATAGTTAGACTGTTTTTCAGATTAAAATATTAATAAAAAATTTAAAGTAGTAAAGTAATATTTAAATATAAGATGATTTAACTAATTTTAACACTGCAATATAATTGTTAAATAAAAAGTAATTTTAAAAACAAAAATAATTATTTATTATATTGACTAAATTAGATTTTATTTTATAGATTAAAACATTATTGGCATTAAAGTAATTTTTCTAATTAATAAAAATTTACAAACTAATTTTAAATTATATATAATTAACTACCAATATTTTAGCTACTAATTTATTTAAATTATAAAATTGATAGTTTATTAGATATTAATTTAAAAATTAATTTATAAATTTATACTAACAGAAAATACTCTCGATACTAATATTTTTTTTAATAAAATAATATTTAATTTAATCAAATAATGAATTATATTTTATCTTTAAAGTTAATTTTTATTTAATAGAGTAAGATTATAGTTGAATGATATATTTATTATTTTATAAAAAATATGATAATTACATATAATTTACTTTTATAATTTATAATAAATTATCAACAAGGATATATTATTTTTAGTATGATTTTTACTTGACTGTAATATAATTATTTTTTAATATTTCACATCGGTTATTTATATTCAAAGATTAAAAAAAAAATTATTAAACGCCTTTCATTTTTTTAAAAGTTATTTTTATGACATTGAAAGTTATATGTAATATAAATTAACAATTATTAGCTTTTTTATTCTCATAAAGATAAAAAAAAAATTTACATATAAAATAACATGTTACTAATGCTTTCTCTTTGCATATAAAACGGAATATATATATATATATATATATAATTTATTATGTTGTGAAAAATAAAAAATAAAGGCAATACATTATTTAATCTTTTATGAAAAAATAATATAAAAACCATTGTTTATAATATTTTTTAAATAAATTATAAATAGTTGTTTATTTATAGGAAATAATAAATATATGACTTATTTGAAATATAGCATAAAAATATATTTATTTTAATTGAAAATAGTTTGTATTACCTTAAATATTTTATATTAAATTTAAATTATTCATAGGTAATGGTAAGAATGTAATCTAAAGATATAAAGAGCAAAACCTAAACAAGTCTATATTTATAAAGAAATATTTAAAATGTATTTAAACCTTTATTAAAAAACTTATTGCATATTTAAGTAATTGTATTTAAATAAACAAATAAATGAACTCTTTTTTTTCTGATAGGAATGCATGTGTCATCTTGTTTTTTATCTTCTTCTTTCTTCATTTTTGGTCAATGTGCATGAATCATCTTCAAAGAGGAGAGAGAATATATGAGTACCCTACATGGCCCAATAATTATGGGTACCCTACCCTATTTCTCCACCTAGTAACTCTCTCACTATGTTACTAATTAATATACTATATCATAATTCTAACCCTAACCCATCCAAATCCAACTAACTTTATAATCTATCATCAATGAATGATCTAATATTATATTAAAACACAATATAATTATAATTTTCAAATTAAATCTATTATTTTTGAAAAAATGTGTCATAAAGTAATTAGAACATACCAAGTAATGGAGGAAAAGTTAGTTTTATATCCTTAAAATGCTACTACCATTATATTAATTTTATTTTCTATAGTTTATAACTTTGTGATTTAATTAACTTTTTTGGGAATTATTTTTATAATAAAGTGAGGCAGTGGCTGCATAAGAAACCATGGACTTAGATATTTTATTTTGACCAGCACAGATATCACGTGACCAAATTCAAAATTCACATCAGAATCTCTCTCACTTTCTTTTTTATTTTAAAAGTTTTCTAAGATGATTATTGATAAATCTAATGTGAATTATGAAAAAGTAGCCACTTATTAATTGCGCCAAAGCCAAAAGCTATTGGTCATTTAGGGTAAGTTTGAATTTTTATTTGAAATACTAAACTATTTTTTTCAGTTTTCATTCATGTGTCAATCTTGGACCCTTTTTTCTTCAGTAGAGTTAATAATAAAATTTATTATAAATTTTAATTTAATTTAATTTTACAATATTTTTTTAATTTTTTTTAGCTTTAACTCAATTTAATTTTCTAATTAAAATCTCATCACACACTTGATCATCGTCATCATTATCTTTCAATGTGACAAATCAATGTCGTTTCATATGCAATCTTGTACTTATGTTGCTTAAACATGTGCATAAGATTAATTTGAAAACGTGTGATGTTATAAAATTAAATTAATAGTGTGTAAAAAGTTACCGATAATAGACCTTATTAAATTTAATAAGTTTTACTATATATTAAAGAACAAATTTAAAATTGATATTATAATTTATTAGAGTTTATGGTTGGAATTGGATGCACGTGTATTAACTTTCTCTCCCTCGATTACATGTGTTAATTTGTGTTTTGTTTTTGAAGAATGGTATTAGTTTAATCATCGCATCTAACATCTAATCAATTGAAAATAAGTGGTGGCTATTATAGTATATTTTCAACTTTGTTCTATTTTTACCATGTAGCATCTTTTGGGTATAATATACCCATGTTAGACAAACTTTCCTAAAAAGTTAAAGTTATGCTCCTATGATTCTAAACTTAGGAAAATTTGACTAATAAAATAATACCAATTTTTATATTTTTTTTACCCTAAAGTATACTTATATAAAATTTATTTTTTAATATAATATTAGATAAAAATATTTTATTAAATTTATCAAATTACACGTTTTCAGACTACTTATATATATTTAGTATTAAGCACGAGTCGATAAAAATCGGCGTGAGAAATATGATGTAAATTAAAAATAAATATAAATCTTAATTTATAAATTAATTTTTAAAAAATTAAATTTGACTTAAAATTTATTTCTAATCACATATTTAAATACACAAATCTAAAATAATAATTAATAAATTTATTAATCAAATAAATTAAGCAATAATAATTTGTAGCACATGCAAATCATATCAACATGTTAAGAATTTAAAACAATAAATGATAATTTTACTAATCAAACAAATTAAACAATAATTATTATTATTAGGACATGTAAATCATACCAATCCAATTCATGTATAAAAAACTCATGATAACTTGATAAATTAGTTAATCTTTCACAGATATAAGATTATATTTAATAATATTTATTAATTAAAAATACACATAAACTAACTTAAGTGTCTATAAACATTTTTACATATATACCTCTCTCGCTCTCAGGAATCGTACCAAATCCACAGAAAAACAAGACAATAGAAGAGGAATCCTCTACAGTACTTATACTTTTAGGGTAATACTTATATTATTGAGATTTTAAATATATTTGTTGTTTCACAAAAATATATATTAATAGCATGTGTAACAACGTTATTTCAAACCAGTATAATAAATTTAGAGATTAAATTGATAAAAACAATTTGAGCAAAAAAAAAAATGGTTTAATGCAATTTGAATGAGTTGAATAAAAAAAGTGATGAATTTATTATAATTGTATTGTAATAAATTGAGGAGTGTGATGGAAGGTGTGTGTGAAGTGTAGTTGACGACGGTTTAATGGAAACCAGCTCAACACATTCAAACCTTTTCCCACTTTGCAACTACCAAAATAAACATTATCATTCTTTACATTTTAATATGCATTTTTAACTTATGTTTTCATTCAAATTATACATTACATATCAAATATAAAAAGTAATAATACAAATATTTTATTAAAATAAATTTATTAAACTTACAAATTAATATCATATTTCCTCTGGTTTATATAGAAGCAATTTGTACATGTAAAAAACAAATATTAAAACACGTTTTGCATAAATATCCTAAAATACTGAATAAGCCTCTAATTTTTTTGTATTAATTTTACTTTTTAAAAACTTAAATATGTCTTTAGATATTTGTTGATAGCGAATAAAGCATTTACGAAAATGACAATCTAGATATAATATAATTTAATTATCTAATCAAAATCAATTTTAAATATAAATGAATACATTTAAACTATCATCTTTGTTATATTTTTCTTTATCATAATACTAACAAAATCTAATAAATATTTTAAATTTAAAAGAGACAATAATATAAAATTAAAATTATATTTAATATATTTTCAATTTTACACAGACATTATACCCTTAAAAAAGTGCAAATAACAATTTCTATAATTGGTCAAAATTTATTAAAGAGTATACAACTAAGAAATATTAAATGAACATTGAGATCATTACAGATTTGTATCTTTCATAATTTTTACTGACATTAGTAGTAAAAAGATTTAAATGAATAATATATATTTGTAACGTGTAAAAGCTAATAATAATTTTAAAAAGCAAGTGTATTATTAATATTTAAAAAGCATTTGAAGAATATTTTTTGTTAAATTGCACACGTCTTATTTTTGAAATAATTAAGGTAAAGAAGTGCACAGTACAGAGTTGTCCTCTCCGCTGTTACACCGGTAATAAAACATTGAGTGGGTCCCATAACAGTAACATTAACCACACCCACCCATACCATTCATCTTCTCTTTTTTCTGCTTCCTTTTATTCTTGTTCTTGTCAGATCTTCTTCCTTCCTCTTCTGTTCCAATTCCATTCTTATTCTCTTCTGTTTCCATTTCAATTTCACTTCCTGTAAATATCATCACACGCAACAAAAGGAAAAAAAAGAAAACAAAAAAGAAGCAGCAGTAGAAAAACAACACAACCAAAGGTTCTCTTTGGATGCCTTACTTTTTTGCTTTCGTTGATTCAAAGGTGCCTTTGATTTGATTGCTCAAATTCAGTAATGGGTGTCGCTGTTTGTACCCTCTGCTTTTCTTGCCTCACATTCAAACGGTGAGAGTTTTACTCGTGTACTATACTGGTTTCTACGGTTCAAGTTCAAACCTTTTTTTCAGCTTACCTCACTAGCATTATTTTGTGGAAATGTTTTGCCTTTTTTCTGCTTTCTTCTGAATTTTGTAGGTGCTGAGGCACTGTGGGTCGGTTTCAATTTTGTGATGCTGGTTCTGCTATCCTTTTTTTTTCCCAGTTTTATTTGGCGTGTGGTTTAATTTTTTTTAAAGGGGTTTACACCAATACAACAGAACGCGGATGAGGAATCTGAATGCGTTTGACTCAAATTTTACTTCTTACTGGTGGGGTTTGTGCTGTTGACTTAAAGGGTATACTTTAGTTCTAATTACTTTCAAATTAAGGGGTTTGTGGTGGGTTTGTTTCCTGTTATGGGATATCGATTCCACTGCATATCAGAGCCTATTCACTAGGATCACTTTGGTTGGAAATTCCAAATCTGTGGTGCTCTATATTTTGCTTAATCTACTTGCATGAACCGAGAGCATTGAGTTCTGAAATGGTTGTTTTTGTGATGTCTGAGTTTTGAATTATGTGTGACATTGCTGGTTTGCAGAGTTTTGAGTGAAGAGGAGCAGTATGGGAAACAAGATTAAAGAGAGGAGGGAAGGTGAAGCTAGGAGAAGTTTGCAGGAAGATAATGAAGTGTCTACGGTCAGGAGAGTCGTTTGGAGGAGCTGATGAAGTGTTTCCTTCATCTGGATCTCTTGCAAGTGCAACCAAGGACTTTTCAGCTAGTGAACACTCTTGCTTAGCTGAACACATTGATAAGAAGCAGGACACTGGGAACATAGAAGAAGCTGAATCATCCTTACGTGAGAGTGGTGTCTTGAACTATGAGGTTGATTTCATCATCCTTACCTTTTGTTGTTACACTGAATAATCAGATATGATTTGTTCTTTCTTATTTACGCTAGGCCCTAGATAAAGTGAGTGTGTATATACATACTTTTTAAATTTGTTATGATTACAGGCTGATTGATTTGTTCTTGGTGAGTTACTTGTGGATGTTTAGACTAATTTCAGACTTCTGTCCATGCTTGTAGTTGTGCTGGAAAGTCAGCATCTATCTTTTGTTATTTGACAGAATCCTTTGTCCTAATTGAACTTAGGACCAAGGAATTGTTTTCTAATTTTCTATACTTCAGTGAAACCATGACTATTATAAGTAGTTTGTGTGATGGTCAATTTATTGAGTTTAATCAATACAATTTTTTGGGACTTTAGGATTTGAGTTAATAATTCTGCAATTGTGTGTGAATTGTGCTGTGCTTGTGTGTTTCTTATTTAAAATTAGTGAATATGGTTACCATTATTATTTAAAGAAAAAATGTTTGTAATGTGCAGGAAGCTAGAGCTTTGCTAGGAAGATATGAATATCAGAAAGGAAATATAGTAGCTGCTTTACATGTCTTTGAGGGCATAGACATAGGTGTTGTGACTCCTAAGATTAAAATTGCCCTTTCCAGAAGCAGAGAACGCCGCAAGAGACATTCTCAAAATCATGCTGAACCGCAAATGTCAATACATTCTGTTGGCTTATTATTGGAATCTGTCTTCCTCAAAGCAAAATCTTTGCAGATTCTTGAAAGGTTTAAAGGTATCCCCGCTGGTTTTGTGATTCATCCTTCATAGAGTTTTTTTTTTTTACTCCAAGGGACTTGTGGGCTTTTATTGCATATTAATCTACACAATAGTAAAACCTTTTCAATCAGCATAATGTCCCCCTGATATACTGTGTTACTTGACCTGATAATTGTGTTATTCAAAATATTTTTTTTTACTTGAGAACTACATTAACTTGAGAGTCTAGTAACCACAATATTTACACTTTGGCAGAAATTGTCTGATGAAAGGATGAGTTTTTTTTTGAAGTTGGGTAGTTTTAGAATCAATGAAACTCTATGGGAAGTGAAAGCATATTCTATTCTAATGTATCTTTCAATCATTCTTGCAGAGGCTGCCCAATCTTGCAAAGTTATTTTGGATATAGTGGAGTCTTCATTGCCTGAAGGCTTGCCTGATAACTTCGGTGCTGAATGTAAATTACAGGAGACCCTGAACAAGGCAGTTGAGCTGCTTCCAGACTTATGGAAACTTGCTGATTGTCCACGTGAAGCTATTTTGTCTTACCGGCGAGCACTACTTCATCAATGGAATCTTGATGCAGAGACTATAGCAAAGATTCAGAAAGAATTTGTTGTTTTTCTTCTTTACAGTGGAGGAGAAGCCACACCGCCTAATCTCCGTTCCCAAATGGATGGCTCATTTGTACCTAGAAACAACATAGAAGAGGCTATACTTATCTTAATGATTTTGTTAAGAAAAGTTACTCTAAATAGAATTGAGTGGGATCCTTCAATTTTAGACCACCTCTCATTTGCTCTCTCAGTTTCTGGAGATTTGACAGCTTTAGCCAATCAATTGGAAGAATTGCTTCCACGGACAATTCATAGAAGTGAAAGGTACTATGCTCTAGCTCTTTGTTATTATGGAGCAGGTAAGGATCTGGTAGCACTGGATTTTCTCAGAAAGTTGTTGAGTAGTAGAGAGAACCAAGACCATGCTCCTGGTTTGTTATTGGCTTCTAAGATTTGTTGTGAGAACTGTTCTCTTGCTGAAGAAGGAGTAACCTTCGCCAAGCGAGTGCTTCAGAACTTGGACGGCAGATGTGATCAGCTAGAAGATCATGCCAATTTCTTTCTTGGTGTCTCACTTTCAGCACAGTCAAAATTGGCTATTTCTGATTCTGAGATGTTTAAGAGACAATCTGAGGCACTTCATGCCCTAGAAACTGCTGCCAGAACGAGAAACCCCCTTGTACTATATCATCTCAGTCTAGAATATGCAGAACAAAGGAAGTTGGATGCCGCACTTCAGTATGCAAAATGCTGTATAAAACTGGAAGCTGGTACTAATATTAAAGGATGGTTGTTGTTAGCCCGGATATTGTCTGCTCAGAAACAGTTTTTGGATGCCGAATCTATCATTGATTCTGCTTTGGATCAAACTGGAAAATGGGATCAGGGTGATTTGTTGCGAACAAAAGCTAAACTTCAAATTGCACAGGGCAAGTTAAGGAATGCCATTGAGACATATACTCAGCTTCTTGCTGTTCTTCAAATTCAGAGTAAAGGTTTTGGTTCTGGAAAGAAGCTATATAAGGTTTGTTGTTGTGAATTGTAATATAACTTATGCTGATAGAATATTTTTGAATCATTGGCCTCTATTCTTGTTATTTTTACTGTTAGAATTGGATGGGTGTGGTTTCCGTGAACTTTAGAATTTATAAGATTTTTCATGAAACCTATGATCATCATGGGTTTGTAGTTAAGAACAAGGAAACGGTCCTGCTAGTCTGTACCTGAGAAAGTGAGATATTAATAGGAACGGTAATAGTGAGGATTTGAACATCATATATTTGGTTTGAGAAGGTAGAATGCATAGAGTTCCTCAGAAGAAGAGTTTTGCTTGTATTATGAAAAAACTGAAGCTTTTTTCCTCTATGCCAGCCAGATATTACCTACCTCCTTGAATAAGGAATTCATTTAATTGAATAGCATCCCTTTCAAGAGGGTGTTAGGTTTATAAGGGCTTTACATTCTTGAAGGTGTCATATTTTCAAATCTACTATGTATCATTCTAGTGTATCTCTACCTCATCTTTTGGAACTCAAACAGTCCTCACATTGTGCCTGAAGAAGTAGTCAAATCTTCTTGGATTGGAAAGCAATAGGATTAATAAGATACTAAAACCCCATTCTCTACTGATTCAAGCTTCAAGCTTTTAAAGAGTATTATTAGTTACGGCGTTAGTTTGACCAACTCGATTTGGTATAAAAGCATTTTTAACTCATACTGGATATACCATATTGCTGAAATATAAATACCTTAGGCCTTAAATAAATAAAGCATGAGGATTTGTTGAACATGTTTATTACTGAATACATCTTATTTTTTTTCTTTCTTTATGGTCTTCTGCTGATCGTCAAACTATTTGGTGAAAGAATGTCCATAGATAGTTGCTTTCTAGGACTACTACTCATGTCCTGGGTGCAATTTATCAGGATGTTCTATTTTATAAAAAAAATGTATTGTTGATTATACCTGCTCGATTCTCAGGTTAAATGTCAAAGCATTTTTTATGAATGAATTGAAGTTAATGATGTTCATGTAAGGCAATAGGATTTAGGCATATGAAATTATCATTAATGTTAAGTTTAAAAATGGCTACCTACTTGTATTTGGAAATTCAAAAATTAAATCTTGCTCCAAGGTAAACATCATTGCATCTGGATGCATTTTATTCGTATTATTTGTCTTTGACTTTTTCATTTTTTTTTTAATTTTACTTGTGCAATAAGACATAATTGCTTCTAGCTGCTTACCTTTTTTCCCTACCACACGACAGGACAATAGAGATCGTGCTAGGAACTTGGAAGTGGAAATATGGCATGATATTACGTATGTGTATATCAGTCTTTTACAGTGGCATGACGCAGAGGTGTGTCTTTCAAAATCCAAGGCCATCAAACCACTCTCAGCATCTAGATATCATGCAATAGGTAATATTATCTGGCTTTATTTCTGAGTTTCATTCTCTTTCCATTTAAAGTTTCTCCTGAGATAGAAAAGAAGTACGCCACAGGTTTTAATAACTGCCAGATATTATTTGATACAGAGAATATTGTTTATTTAGAGTAATCATTGTTTGCATCTATGCAATATGTTGTTGCATTTAGGTGTCTAGAGATCAGAGATTGGATTAGACCCCAGAGGCATTATTCAAATAAAACATGAAACAATGAAATAGATCTAAGATACTCCAATAATGACAAGAAGCTAACTATGTCAATGTGAATAATTAAATATATTTCTCAAAGTACATTGTATAGCAGCTTCAGAAATCAAAACATATGTTGCATGACATGGTATACATATAGTGTGGTTCAGGAAGGAATTTTCATGGTTTCAGCAGATAAAGTTGAATCAGGCTGCACAATTATAGTAAAAGTGCTAAAATTGAGAATGAGCACTGAAAATCTCTCTCTCAGACTTGTGGGTTGTTTGTTTGTTAAATTTCACAGGCATAATGTACGAAGCAAAGGGCCATTACAAAGAGGCTCTAAAATCTTTTGGTGATGCTTTGGACATTGATCCTGGCCACGTCCTTAGCTTAGTCTCCAGTGCTGTAGTTCTTAAACGATGTAGTAGTCACTCAAATCCAGCAGTTAAAAGCTTTCTGATGGACGCGCTACAGCAGGACAGATTCAATGCTTCTGCTTGGTATAATCTTGCCCTTCTTCACAAAGCTGAGGGCACAGCATCATCCTTAGCTGAAGCTGCAGAATGTTTTCAAGCTGCACATGTTCTTGAAGAATCTGAACCTGTTGAACCTTTCAGATGACTCATTCTATACAGGTTGGTCTTCTGGTGGAAGCAAGAGAGCCAGCATGTCTTTCTTTAGAGATTATCCTTCTGTCTCAGGATAGCTAAGAGAGATGCATTGATCATGGTGTGGAGAGCTAGTCCAAAAGAAATTATAGTAATATACTAAACAAAAAAAGATGACAAACTCTCCAAGCAGTTTTGTGATGCAATTGCAATGATTCATGTATTCATATATAATTTTCACTTGTGTTCTTTAGTTGTCAATTCAGAAAGTAATAAATGGAAAATGAAGCATATTCACCCGATTCAGTTTACTTAAGCTACCTACTATATTAATTCCTGTTTAGCCACGGAAGTAGGAGAAATATACACCATTTTTTTTTATTAAATAAGTAAATTTTAAATCTAACATCTTAATTGGATTTGGAATCTCCAACATCTTTCTCTTTCAAATGTTTGATGATTAAGTTTTATAATATAAGCACTATCTTAACACAGTAACCAGTATGAGAACGAATTTTGAACTGTTTGATTAATCAGCAATTTAACCGAAAGGTGTCCAAAGGAAGAGGTTTGATGCTAGATAATTTATTTTAAGGTCATTGAAGGTGCTTAGATTATGATGGTTGACACGATCTTGCGCACTAGGCGTGAATGAGGTGTTGGATTAACAGAATTATTTGATTATGAGTCATAATTATCTAATAAACTTTTATCAGATTTGGTCTATTGTCTCTTTCTGCAGTATCTTTTTTCTACACTTCAATTTCAAAAGAAAATGAATTTTGAGACAAATAATTCGAATGAGTGTGACATGAACCATAAGATAAGTAAATAATAAATGATTATCATGGAGAAATTATAAGGCTTTAGCTAATGACTTTAGATTATTATATTTTTATTATTATTACTTTATTGATGTTATTATAATATGTAACTGATATATTTGTTTGGATGAGAAAGGAAACAAAGAGAAAAAGGAACAAGAAAATAATATAAAAGATATTGTTTCCACCAAAGTCATAACATAGAAATGGGTGATGATGAAGCTCATCAATACTTTGGTCCATTTGGTTGCATAAGTTTTGATAGAAAATTACCAAAAACTAAGATTTGCAAGAAATAAAAATATTAAAAAATTGAAAAATTATCAAAAGTGATAAAAAACGGGAAATTTTCTAAAACATGGTGAATGAAAAATACAACTGGATTAATAAAATACCCAGACTATGGTGGACCATTTATGCATGTAGTTCACGGTGGTCCAATACAATAATTAAGGGTAGTTCGTTTGATGACTAAAATTTCAATATTGTGGATGAAAAAAATAAAATATATTTAAAAATTTAGTTATTTGAATTTAGTTTTAATAGTTTTTTTTTTTATGGGAAAATGATAGTTTGACAACTACAAAAGTTATATATAACTTTCTTGATGTGATGGATTTAGAAATAAATATATATAATAAAAGATAAATTTGTAATTAAATAATATACAAAAAATGTTAAAATGATAGTATTGGGAGTTGTAATATAGTTGTATAAAAATTTTTTTGGTATGTAGGACACTGACACAAGACGGATACGGACACAGAGATACGTAAAATCTCTAAAATGTAAAACACGAGAATACGAATCTATATATTAGATATAAATTGAAATTAAATATTTATGTGCAAAAGTATGTTTCAGATTCTTTTAGGAGCATGAAAATATTTTTCATGACTGGTTCAAAAGAATTTGTTCATTATTTTACAATCATAATAAAAATTTATACAATAAATTTGAGTTTTTAAAAAATTATTATATTTATACCATTTAAAATTGTGTTAGAACCGGGTAGAATCTTAAAAAATCCAACAAATATTTTTTGAATTAAATACTTCACCGATAAATCCTACAAGTGTCGACACCGATACGTTAAAGTGTCGAGCCTAGTATATATATATATATATATATATATATATATATATATATATATATATATATATATATATTTTTTTTTATATAAAATATTATATTTTTTTTAAAAATA
>Ga0123342_1005000_pt1 | contig 19664 bp, 10 predicted proteins | sample Turbeawhitnodule_FD_89960 | JGI IMG/M metagenome (GOLD analysis project Ga0123342, IMG submission 89960) | Root nodule microbial communities of legume samples collected from Mexico - Turtle bean Mexico white nodule | ecosystem: Host-associated > Plants > Roots > Nodule | place: Mexico: Nepantla... | reverse complement strand
GTGAGTTCTTGAAACTTAGAACATTGATCCAATTCTATTAAAAGTGCCTAAGCTATCTCCAACTCAAGTTGATTCCATAAAATGTCAAAGAATCATCTATATCTTGCTATTGGAATCATATCAATATGAAATTTGTTGAACAATCTTTTTCTTCTTCTTAGTTTTATTGTAGGTTTTATTTGGACATGTTACTAGGCTAATTTTTCTGGGTCATGTATTGGACCAATATTGGGCCAATAGAGTAGGGTGTAAATTGAAAAAGAAAGTTTAGCTACCCTAGGTCATCTGGGGTGTTAGAATCGAGGGCCTTAAACAAGAGGGGGGGGGGGGGGGGAATTGTTTTTAAACGTTTTTTGCAAAAATTGAGGGGATGAAGAAAGTCAAAGAAGAATCATAGCCAAAGCAATGAAGGAACACAAGATAGAAAACAGTTTTAGTTGAATTCTAGAAATTCAACTGGTTGTTTCTGTGATTCAACCGGTTGTTTTTATCAGCAGAGTATAAATATAACTAAAAAGTGATATAAAAGAGTTAAAGGAGAGAAAGAATCACACAAACAGTTTTATACTGGTTCACTCTTACACCAAGAGCTACATCCAGTTCCCAGAAACCTATGGGTATCCACTAAGTAATCAAAAACCAAATTACAAACACACAACCACCAAAGAAGTGATCTTGATCCCCTCAAGAACACACACTTCCTTTGGCACACCACAATCAAACCACATATCAGAACACCCTCTGATTCTGTGAACACCAATACTTACAGAATTACAAATGAAGAAAGAAATAGGATTGATCACACCTGATACAAATCAAATCAAAGTACACAGCAAGTCCTACTTCACTCTTAGAGAAATATCAAAAGCCTTAAGCAATCTTGGAGAAAAGTTGATTTTGTAAAGTTAATGCTAGAAGCGTAAAACAGAACATTTATACTCCAATTAGCAGCTGAAAACATTTATTATAAAAGTCAAATCAATTTCAAATCATTTAAAGCAGATTTAACTAACTCAACAGAATTCTGTTAAGAAAATTAAAAAAACAGTCGGTTATTTTGTCGAAATAACTGATTGAATTGGTTTGACAACAAAGTCAACCAAATTAAAATATGCTAAAACCAGTTTCAAAAACGTTAAGTATGAAACAACCAATTGAAACGATAAAACAACTAGTTGTTTTTCTGCTTCCTCATAAAACACTCTTTTAAAAAAGATTTGAATTAAACCAGCTTTGGATTCAAACTAAGAGTGAATTAACAAATTCAAACTACCCCAGAACACACACAACTAAGCTACAATCAGCCTTCAAGCAATCTATGGAGATTTGGAGTCATCAAAGCTCTTCCTCAACAATCTCCCCTTATTTGATGAAGGCAAATCCCTGGTTTGCTTTGTTGAGTTCTGTTTGAATTTGAAGGTACCTGCAAAACAATCAAAACAACAGTACCAGAGAGTAATTCCATCCAGGATCTCTTACACTACTGAACCAGTTTTCACTATGTGATTTCCACAAAGAAAATCAACAAAATCAGTGTGAAAAACTAGTGCAAGTGAGTGTGAAAATCAGAGTTTCCTACACAACTATACATCAATACTAAAACCAATTACAAACAACAATAAACCAACAACCAAACCAGCATATTCTCCCCCTATCTTTCTTCACAAATAGAGTAGAAGACTATAAAAACAGTTTGACAAGAAAAAATTAAGAAATGTTTTGAGAATCTACAATTCCCAACTCATTTCTTAAGAGAAAGAACATGTCCTTTGACAAGGGCTTGATGAAAATGTCTGCCAGTTGCTTTCTGTTTCAATGAATTTCACTTCCCAATCTCCATTACTGACATGATCCTAGATAAAGTGATGTCGGATCTCAATGTGCTTTGTTCTATAGTGTTGAATCTGATTTTTGGTAAGATTTATAGCACTTGTATCATCACACAGCAAAGACACCTTGCTAACTTGTAGTCCAAAATCTTCTAACTGTTGTTTGATCCAAAGGATCTGTGGACAACAGCTTCCAACAACAATGTACTCAACTTCTGCAGTTGACAAGGCCACCAAAGCTTGCTCTTTATTGTTTCAGCCTCATCAGCACTCATGTAGCAACTTGTAGACATAAGTGTTGTTGCAGCTTTACACTTTTCCATCTCAAACTTTTTTAGAATCTCTTTGCAATACTTAGATTAACATAGAAAAATACCATCCTTAGTTTGCCTGACTTGCAATCCCAAGAAGAAAGACAACTCACCCATCATTGACATCTCAAACTCCCCCTGGATGGTTGTCACAAACTCTTTACACAAGTTATCATTAGTAGCACCCAAAATAATATCATCAACATATATTTTGTACTAAAATAATAGCAGAATTGGACTTCTTAATGAAAAGATTCTTATCAATTTTCCCTCGTTCATACCCATGAGAGAAGAGGAAATTGTTAAGTCTCTCATACCATTGTCTAGGAGCTTGTTTCAGCCCATATAAATTCTCTTTCAACTTATACACATGATTGGGAAGCAAATGATCCTCAAATCAAGGTGGTTGTGATACATATACCTCTTCATTGATGATTCCATTCAAGAAGGCACTCTTCACATCCATATGGAATAGCTTGAACCCACTTATATAGGCAAAGGCAAGCAGCAACCTTACAGCCTCCAATCTGGCTATTGGAGCAAATGTTTTATCATAATCAATCCCCTTTTTGCAACTAGTCTAGCTTTGTTCCTTGTGATCACTCAAGATTCGTCTAGCTTGTTCCTGAATACCCACTTGGTTCCAATGATGTTCATCTGATCTGATCTAGGAACCAAAGTCCACACATCATTTCTGGTAAATTGGTTAAGCTCCTCATGCATAGCAACAATCCAACTTTCATCCTTTAGAGCTTCACTAATTGACTTAGGCTCAACTTCAGAGACAAAGGCCATGTGCTTGCAGTAGTTTGAGACAGTTCTTTTGGTAGACACACCTCTTTGAATCTGTCCAATAATGTTTTCCACAGAAAGATCCCTAGGAATTCTCCATTCTTGGGGTAATTCATCCTGCTGTAGAAATTCAACCGGTTGTTTCACAGAAACTATCAGTTTTTTTTCTGAACAGTTCTCCAGATTCTTCAAGGTAGTGATCTGCTCATTTTTTTCTGCATTAACAAATTCAAACTACCTCAAAACACACACAACTAAGCTACAACCAGCCTTCAAGCAATCCATGGAGATTTGAAGTCATCAAAGCTCATTTTCAACATAAGGTTCCCAAGTAAGTGTCTAGGGTAAAAAAGAGACATGAAGTTTCTAGGTGGAAGCATGAAACATTCAAGCATGGCATGGGAAGCATGAGGAGTCCACCTAAGGATAAACATAGGCAAGGAAGGCATGAAGGTCCACATGCCACCTCCTCAATGAAGAGGTTTTCCTCCAATGAAGAAGAGCCACTTGTTAACCTCTAATTTGAGAAGATATACTCCAATGAGAGGAAATCATTTGTCACCATGAGAGTGGGGAGTTTTTAGGGTTAAAAACTAAACCTTGCCAAAATATTGTCTCACTTGAATCAAGTTCAGCACAAATATTGTGTCTAGCCTAGGAATCTTTAGAACGTGGTCTCACCACTTCTAAACTTCTACTTCCACATGTCAAATTCATCTTTATAATCTGAATTCCACCTTCATAGAACTTTTGCATTGCCTCCATTGAATCCATACAAAATCACAAACTCTAAAACAAGTAAGGATTCAATACGGTTTTTTATGAATTATACAAACTGCATTATGTAATTTAGATATGCACTTTAAATAAAATACATTTGTAGTTAAGCTAAATTACATAATTAATTATATGTTCCCATAATCTATTAGCTATTGTGTGTGAACGTATCTTCTATGTAATGCCATACAAGATCACGTTACAGACCATGAATCTCTACATGCACAATGTAAAAATGAAGGAATACATTAGGCTTCTTATGCATTTCTAACTGGCGACAAAAGCACAAAAATGGTGCAATTTTGTCCTGAAATTTTGAGAATAGGAAGAATTTTTTTTATTACGAAAATAGGTATGTCGTGAGACAGAAACACGACTTTGAAAAATATTTTGTCAAGAAGTCATAACACGACTTTTCTGGGGAAAAATTATTAAAAAGTCATCACCCATGCACAACTTCAGTTGTATGACATTTACATTGAAATCGTGCATGCAGAGCACGACTTCAACTTTACTCATATTTTTTTTAGAAATTGTTTATTTTTTGTTTTTAAAAAAATTTGAATAATTAATTGAATTATTAATTTGACAAATTTTATAAAATTAAGAAGAGATATAGTTAATTTTTAATTAAAATATGGTGTTAAAAACTTAAACCATACCCTATAAAATATAAACTCTAACTGAAAACGTAATAGCTAAACCTTAACCCTTAACTCAAAGGTAAAAGCTCTAAATGAAAATGGAAACATAAAACGTAAGCAAAAAGCCTAAAATATACAAAATACTTAAAAAATACTAAAAATAATTATTAGTAAATGGTTGATGTTTTGCAATTTTGGTATCCACAATCCCATCTAGGGATTAACCATCAGATTCCAAACCTTATTTCGAGTAACTTTCATTTTTAACACGTCTCAATACCAACTCTCTATCAAAAGTTATTTTTTTATCGACAATGAATAAAAAATAAATTAGAAGGAGTACTTGGGGTGTTCCAACCCATATACAAAAGAAAAAGTTTCAGCTTCAAAGAACTGGTTGATCCAAGACAGCCAAACCAACAAAAGAAAAGCCACAACCTATCAGGTTTAAAACCCCATAGATACATCCTAATATATTCCCCTTCTTGAGCGCGCCCTACTAAAGCTTCCCAGCTTACCACAAAAAGTCCTAAAACACCAAAACTAGATAAAAAAATCATATGCCTATTCAGCAATATCAAACACCCCCTACTTCTATGATTTCCCTAGTTGCATGGACCTACTAAACATGGCTACCAACTCTATAAGCTAGTTGCAGCCAAAGGAGTGGGATTCACATCTTCAATTTCTGACTTTGTTGAGCCACACAATTTTCCCTCCCCCCTTATATGTGAGCATAAAATTATATTGCTCTGATTCCTACAACAACAAAACAAAACACCTTCCCCAGCAAAAAAACAACAACATGGATTTATAGTAAGAATAACTTAGTGAAAAACTAGAGAAAATAAGAGGAGAGAGAAGCAAAACCAGTAATCCCAGCTAAAAGAAAAAACATTTCTAGTTAAGAGCTTTTAAGCATAATATTGGACTAAGAGACCATTCAAAAAAGGAGAAAATGATTACTATAAGCACAAGTCTTGAGTTGGGCCATATACCGAATTTGCTCAACGCCTACTATCCTTTGTTTGAATACAATCAAGTTTCTATGATCCCAAATGTTCCAAACAATTGTCGTCCACATGCCCTTCCAATTCAGATTTTGCTTAGAATTTACATGAGGCAGATAAAAATGCTCATAATTCTTATATAGATTGTTGTGTTGGACAAACTGGGTATGTACCTGTCTAAAATAAGAGTTCCAGACAGCTAGAGCTATAACACAACCAAGAAAAAAGTGGTTTACAATTTCTACATCTTGAGAGCAGAGAGATCATAAAACACTTTCTAAATTAATCCCTATATTTAACCCTCATAGGGACTTTGCCTAAAAATATACTTCAGGCTAGGGCTTGGCTAGGGCTTGAGCATTGGGAACAACTTTTACATACCAGAAAATTTCAAAAAAATATGTTGTTTTCATCCCTCGTGTCATTCTTTAAGATTTTGTAGGCTAACCTAACTGAGAAGCTTCCTTTCTGTTCACCCAGCCATGTCCATGTGTATCCCTCTTTAGATTTACATTGTTTGTTTGACTAATTAATACTTCTTCTTGTACTCTCTCCCACTCAAATCTATTCCTTATCCACTGCAGACTCCAAATCCAACCTGTTTCTATCCAACTCCTTACTTCCCCCACTCTCTTCCCTTGGTCTATTGATATAAAATGCAACCTTGGAAAATTATGTCCAAGGTTATCATCTCCTACCCATTTATCTTCCCAAAATCTAATCCTTTCTCTTAAACCTATTTTCCAACCAATTGTTTTTCCAAACCATTTTTTATCCTCCCTATCCACATGCTTTAGTTACATCTCTCCACCACCAAGACTTAAGTCTATTTGGTATACTTCTATCGTGAGCTCTACCAGGCTTCTACTTAGACAATAAAACTTTTCTCCACTTCCCATTTGTTTCAGTTCCTAGGTGCCACATCCACTTGGCAAGTAAAACTTTATTGAATGTTTCAATTTCCTTAATACCTAAGCCCCCCTCTTCTTTTGACTTACAAATAATAGTCCAACTTACCCAAGCTATTTTGTTAGTGACACTCACTCAACCCCACAAAACGTTTATATGAACCTTTGTAATTTCTTGACACACAGAGATTGAAGCTCTGAAAATGGAAAAATAATAGAGTAACAATATGGTGAGAACAAACTTTATCAAACATTCTCCCTACCATAGACAAATACCTACCCTTCCAAGCATTGAGTTTTCCTTTAATTTTATCTAGATTGGTTTCCAAATTTTTTTTTCCTCGATTGCCTTTTCAATTACTTCCCTTTCGGCACCTATTGATGTTATCTTTGACTTATGAAAGTTGACCCTTAAGCTAACACAAAACACCTAAGAGTGAATTTTATAGTAAGTACATTTTGGTGATTAACTTAGCAGATGAAGAGGGTGTCATTCGTAAACTGAAGGACACTTGCTTCTATCTCATGATTTCCTCTTTTTAGACCCTGAAGTAATTCTATCTTTAGTGATTGTCTTACTAGCCCCGCCAAACCATCTACTACAATGAAAAACAAAAATGGTATCAAAGGTTCTCATTCTTCAACCCCTAGTTGGTTCGAACTTTGGAGTTGGACTCGCAACTAATATTGAAATCATGAGTAATTCCATGATGTCTTTAATCTAGGACTTCCTATTAAAACCTAGTTATGACTATTTAAAGTTTTTTTTTTAATTTTTGTCAAATTTTCAATAATTTTAACAATTTAATTAATTATTTTATTTAGAAAAAAAAAAAAACTATTTTCTTAGAAAAAAAAATCAATAAAGCTAACGTGTAGTGTAAATTCCATACACTAAGGTCCTGCATGAATATGTGTCAACTTTTTCGCAATCATTTCTTTCAAAGAAGTCATAGATGGATAGCATAACTTCCTCACAATTTTATTTTTTCAAAATAGGATTTCTTATTCACAGTTTACCAATTTTTCGTAATAAAAAATATTCTACCCATTTTCGTAATTTCATAACAAAATTACATTATTTATGTGCTTTCGCCTCGTGATGGCTTTTGTTCTATTTCTTGATGTACGAGTCCAGCTTACTTTCCTTCTATTTTTTTACTCAAGAGCCAGACCCTCCTTAAACCCTTTTCTTACACGTCCATACTCTCACTTCGTGGTTAATCAAGAGATAGAAACATGTGACCCTCAACTTCACCTGTTAAATAGTTTTCACGGAGATAATGTTAATCTCGAGTTGTGAGCTTAATCAGTTTTCACATGTGGTGGTCATCAAACACATTCAGATATGATGGTGATAGAATATCTAGTTGTGTTCATCAAACACATCTAGATGGAAATTTTAGCAAGTTTTTCCACAGAAAAAACAAAAAACTTGTTTATGTAAAATTATCATATAATTTTATAACAATATTAAGAGAAGAAGAAAACATGTAACATAAAACGTAGAAACAGAAGTTAAATAGTGAAACAACTCGATTTCCATAACTTAGCCAACTTATCCAACGCAACACGTGAAGTTCCACCTTCAACCAATGCTTCCGCAGCACTTAGTTTCATCTTGAAAACCCTCTGACGAATATCTTTCCCTGTTTCCGATTCCATGAGTTCCCTCACTCGCTCCCCCAACTCGGTCCTACTCACAAACCCATCTTTCTCCTCTTTCACTGCCAAAGCCACCTTCATTTCCTGCACCATTAACACCCTATTCAGCTTCTGCTCCGCGTACAGTGGCCACGCCACCATTGGCACCCCTTCGGACACGGCTTCCAGCATCGAGTTCCACCCGCAGTGAGTCACGAACCCCCCCACCGAGTGGTGACTCAGAATCTCCATCTGTGGGGCCCAGTCCCGCACCACATACCCCTTCTCCTTCGTCCTTTCCAAAAATCCTTCTGGCAACAACTCGTTCAGACTCGGTTTCTCCTCCACCGAGTCACTGCCTTCCAATTCGGTCCTCACGACCCACAAGAACCTTTGCTCGCTCTGCTCCAACCCAATTGCTATCTCCATCAACTGCTTTGTCGAGAACCTCCCCATGCTTCCGAAACACAGCAACACGACGCTCTGACTTGGTTGTGACTCGAGCCAACTCAGACACCCTTTGTCTTCTTCCCCGTATGGTTCAGAAATCACGGGACCAACACAAAAAAGCGGTGGCATGGTCCTATCATTGTTCAACGCCGCAATGGCTTTCTCTTCCATCGCTTCACACGTGTTTATTATAATCCCAGAACTACCCTTCATGGATTCCTGTATCTGACTGAAAATCTGACTACTGTGGCTCAAAGGGTCGCGGGATTCGTTCGGAAGATCATCGATGGAGAGTGCAGGTAACCCTGGGAAGTTAAGTTGAAACGTTTGTTCTTGTACCTGTTTTGGGAGAGTGGTGCCGAAATGAAAGAGCACAACGAGGCTGAAGGCTGCGGAAGTGAAGTAGAAGAAAGTGGGGATGTCTGTGTTTAGATTTTCAGTGAGGGTTTTGGGGTTGCTGAAGTTTAAGAAGTCCATGACTAGGGCTTTGAGGTTGGATACTTTGGCGAGGGATTGCAGTGCAAGGGCAACGTTTTGGGTGCTGTGGCGGGAGAGTTCGAGGGAGATGAGGTGAGGGGGGAGGGAAGGGGTGTCGAGGGGGAGATGGGCGAGGGGGACGCTGTGGAAGGTGATGGCAGGGATGGTGGCGGAGACGGCGGCGATGTATTGGGCGTTGGAGTTGCAGGCTAGAGTGACAGTGGCGTTGGGGGATGGGGTGAGGATGAGGATGGTGATGGAAAGCGAAGGGTGGTGGGAGAGAATGAGCTTGCCGAGCTCCACCATGGAGACTAGGTGTCCCCTACCTATGTTAGGGTACAGAACAATGGTATCCTTCATTTTGGACAAAAATGTTAAGTTGAGTTTTTGTGTGATGGAGTTTTTAAGGGAGACTCTGCCTCTATTTATGGACAATAATGAGCCATCTCTATTTATCTTCACTCACTTTTTTCACAAATCATCATGGCTTCACAAACGAAGCTATAAAACAAAGGTTAATTTAATCTTTACAATTATATTAAATATGTTACTTACCCATTTCCTTAGGGAAAGCCAAAATAATGTTTGACAATGAAAGGATATGGATCCAATACAATAGTTATATATCGAGTCGAATATCTTGCCCAGCCTGCTTAAAACTGAAATAAGAAAATAATTTATAAATTAATTATATTTTTAATATATATTAAAATAAATTAAAAATTAAAAATAACTTATCTCATCCAATCTTATTTTTAAGGGGTCATTGATTACTTGAACAAAATCTAATTAGACTCATCTGTTTTGTTATTTAGAAATCGACAATGATACTTTATTTTTTTTCATACTCTCACTTGACAATAATATTATTTTTTCACACTTTCAATAATATTATTATTTTATTTTAAAATTTTATTTATTTTTATTTTTATTAGTTGAATATAATATTTTATTATTAAAAAAATTGTAAAGTAGAAGTAAGAGAAAAAAAAAATGTTAAACAAACAATATTATTGGTTATTAAGTGAGAGTGTAAAATAATTAGAATGTAAAAGTATTAGTGTCTCTTCTGAAATTTCTGAAATTTTTATGTAATTTTGTAAGGAACACTATTTTCCTCTATTTACTAATTTTCTTAACTAATGCTCTCAACCGAACCCAAATGTTATTATTTAAGGAAATAATGTGCTATTAAGTACTAGTGTAGTAAAGAGTGTTTTCTAATTTATCTTTAAATTAATTATATTTTATCCTAGTTAATAATGTATTTATTTGAAAAATAAATTATTTTAATAATATATTTATTATTATTACTTTAATATATATATATATATATATATATATATATATATATAAACGCTATAACTTATAGTAAATAAATCCGTTACTAATATGTTATTAAACCGTGTAATGATGCGTATCTAATGTTATTTAATAGTATGACAATACAGTGTCATTAAAATAACATTACTTTGGATTCAAATATAAACATAACTTCACAGCTAATTAAATTTATTTAATGTTGTTATTTTATAAAATAAAGAAAAACGTTTTTCAAATTACACGATCATTTATTCATGTGTTGGTCATTACTGAAATTAATATATTATACTATAATTTGTAGATATTTTTTTTAGACGTGACTATATATCACTCTCAGCGAAAATTCTTCTAGATCAAATATTTTTTCTAAGGTGTAAATTGATTGAATTTTTCAAATTTCAATCTAAATCTAGTCCTTCAACGTGGACCGAAGACCACTTGACCCTAGGTCTAGGCTTAATCTTCCTGGCTTAGGATTTATCTAAGTCCAACTTACAATTAAATCTCATTAACTTCGCTTGACTTAACGTGGACCCAATCAACTTGGGTTGACTTGGACCCAATCCAACTTAGTCTAACATGGACTTGAACTAACTTAGTTTGACTTTTGCCTAACCCACCTTAACTCGACATTGACCCGTGGTGACTTGGGCCAATATAGACTTTGCTCGACTTATCTCGACATGGGTCTGACCCGAGACCTGAGTCTCACAAACTTGGTCTAGGCTTGATTCGGCCCAGCGTGAATCCAAGTTGTCTCAACCCAAAGTGGGCCTAGGCCGAGTCATCCTAAAGTGGATATGTTTCGATTTTTCCATAGGTGGACCAGGATGACTTCACCCAACTTGGACTTGGGTTTATTGAACCTAACGTGGATTGATTCAACTCAGATCAACCATTCTCCACTCAACCTAGGTTTCATTGACTTGGCTTGACTTGGGCTAAGCTTAACTTAGCCTTATGTTCTTGACCTCATGATGAAGAACCATCCTTGCTAAAAGCCACATTTTTTATCAACTAAAAGCAGAGGATCGACTTGAAGATTATAGTAGAAATATTTGCCACAATTTTGCATAAATTTTGTATATAATAGAATAATACTTTTGGGCCTTGTATTTTAGGCCAATATAGTGTAGGATTTTGGGCCTTGATAGATCAAGAAGAAGGCAACTGCATGGCGCCACTCAAAATCCTCCAAGAAGGCACCATGTGCTCTACTCAATGTGACTATTCATGTTTCTCCACTCTTTAGGCACCACTTCAAATACCTCTTCAATATCCTTGTAGTGCCACTTATATTGTTACTAATGAAGAGTTTTCTAAGCCCTGGATTGCCACATGGAAACTCATTATTGGAGAGGACTAGGTTCCACATGTTATGAATGAAGAGTTTTTGTAGAACTTGGATAGTCATTTCTAGGAGATTTCTTAATCTATAAAAAAGAGGTTTTTTTCTTGTAATTTCTAGACTTGAATGATATATGAAATTGTGTTTATGAAATTCTCAACATAGTTCTCCAAATCTCCCTTTTATGATGCTCTTTTGTATTCTAGAAACTCAAGGAAGTTGGCATAACCGCTTTGTTGACCCTTGCACCTAAAACCTCATGCCCAAACCACTTCTCCTCCATGGCCATTCGGTGCTTTCCTCTATGGATTTTTACAAGCTTCTGCTTCCTTCCATCAACTCTTCCCACACTCAAGGACAATTGCATCACCTCAATTTGGCCTGACATGGATATAACCTAATTTAGTTAACATGGGTCTAGCCCAACCTGACGAACGTGACAAGATTTTGGTCCAGCCTTACTTGACTTGTGCATGACCTAACAATGACTAACTTAGATCTAGTCTAGTCCACTTTGACATGGGTCAGTCTTAACTTGAGGTTGAACCCAACGGAACTTAGTCTGATATGGGTTTAGCTTGGCCCATCCTAACTTGGGTCTAACCTACCCTAACTTGACTTTAACATAGCTTAGTTCAACATGTTTTGGGTTTGTCTCAGTCCAACCTTACATGACTTAGGTCCAACTTGGTTGACTTGCATGAGTTGGGCATTAATATTTCATAACTTGAAATCACCATAAACATTAATCCTAAAAAGAACTAATTTTAAATTGGAAATTTATTACCACAAAGAAAACCATGGAAAATATGTAACATGATTTGGGGAGAAGAATCAGCAAACGCCTCAGTTTTGCTTTCCCATACGTACCAAAAAAATCCAAGATACGTCGCCTTCATTTTCACAAAGAAGGAAGCTATAAGAGTAGAGTTGGTTGTGACCGAAAAGATTAAAAAATGAAAGGGTAGCGTGAGAAAGGGCGAGCTATGAAAGGGTTTTAAAATAAGGAAAAAGAAAATAGTGATGACAGAGGGTGAAAGAAAAAATAAGAAAGGTGAAAGAGAGTTGGGGTGGGTGAGAGAAGAAGGCAGAGTAAATTTTAACAAAAGGACATGCGTGATCCTTATAGTGTGCCATGTCTCAGAATAGGAAAAAGAAAAGAGTGATGAGAGAGGGTGAAAGAAAAAGGGTAATGATACGTTGACAATCCACATTTTTTATACAACCACATTACAATTCCCAATACTATTATTTTAATATTTTTTCATATCATTTAATTCCAAACTTACCCTTTATTATATATATATATATATTTCTAAATTTATCACATCAAGAGTTGTATACAACAATAAGGATTGCCAATTTATCGTTTTCCAAAGAAAAAAAAATAAGAAAGGTGAGATAGAGTTTGTGCGGGTGAGAGAAGAAGGCAGAGTAATTTTTAAAAAGACACGTGTGATCCTCATAGTCTGCCACGTTTCACTTCCACGTGCTAATCTAAGATGTTCAAACTCAATATTATCTTTTGAAATTTATTTGATTTATTAAAATTGTTTGTATCTGTATCTTTGACACACAATGAATGTGTTTAACATACTTGCATGTTACATAGTTTTTATTATAAAATAATATTTTTTTATGCTAATTTATCTTAGTTGTTTGAATTAACAATGTAAATATAGAACTATTTAAAAGACAAAAGTAAAAACTTTCTTTATTATAGAATTTGGCATTTTAATTTCATCTTTCCTTATAATTATTTTTGAGACTGTGGTCAATAATATGCTTGTCACATCCTTTCTCTCCTACTCTCATTTTCTTTCCTTTTTTTTTACTTCTCATAACTTTGTCCTTTTTCTCACACCTTTTATGGTTGAGCACCAACTTGATGCCGACATAGTCTCAACCATAAATAGAGGGAGGTACCATTCTGATATAGTATGAAAGTTCTTCTTTTAAGGAGTTGTGTGTACTCATTTTTCTTCTTTGCTTGGTTGTTCTTGTTTCTATTGCCATCATGTAAAAAGAAACAACTCTTCTCTTCATATTTCTTGCATTTTCTTCACCTAAGCAAAAGTCTTGCTACCATTTGTGTATCTGTCAATCTTGAAGTCGACAACTATTATTCTTGGAGCAAATCGATGGTGACAACCTTTAGTGCAAAGAAACAACTTTGAATTTAATGATGGATTTGTTCCTTAACTTATGTAATTTGATTCATCTTATCCTACTTTGTGTCGATGCAACTATATCTTGGCTTGTTCATTATGTTTATGTTCTGATTTGCAAAAATATTTTATGGATAGACAAGGCTGAAAAAATATGGAGTGATCACAAATCTTGTTATTTACAAGGTGATCTTCTTCGCATATTTGAGTTACAAAAAAAAATCATCTTCTCTTAAAGAAGGAGTCCTCTCAGTTACTGGGTTATTTTACCAAAGGTTATATGGGATGAACTTTAGAGGTTTAAACCAGATCATGTATATATGTTTGCATGATAAAGTGTTTCGTGATGTTCTCTCAACTATTGCACAACGTAAACTAGAGGATTGGGCAATGAAATTTTTTCATGGATTGAATGAGCAGTACAACAATGTGAGATCTCATGTTATGCTTATGGATCCTATTCCACGCATATCCAATATTTTCTCATATGTTTCTAAATAAAAATGACAAATCATTGGAAATATGTTTTTGCTCATCTTGAACCCAAGGTTAATTCTACTACCACAACATCTTCTTGCAAACATCATGGTCATATTGGGCATATTGAAGTCGCTTGTTATGACAAACATGGTCTCCCTTCAACTCAAGATAACAAGAACTAAAAATACAAAAATAATATGTACAAATTATGGAAGGAATGAACATACCATTGATACTTGTTATAGGAACCAAGGATTTCCTCCTAGATACAAGTTCCACAATAGCAAAAACGATGTTATCAACAACATTGATGATATCAATGAAACTGGTAATGATTTGAATCAACAAAGTGCATTAGGAACTCAAGATGTTCGATTATCTCCACAACAATATCAAGGTCTTATGTATGTTATACAATAGTGAAATAATAAGGGCATTTCTGGATTAACATAAGTTAATCAAATCAAATATTCCTCAAATTATAACTACAAAAGGTAAATCGAAAGGCAATTTGTATTCTATCATTAATCTTTCAAAATCTCAAAATATAACTTCTTGGATTGTAGACTCAAGGGTTACTAACCATGTTACTTCATTAAAAAAAAATCATATAAATTTATCAATCCTATCATTGTTAAATTTCCAAATGGTACACATGTTTTTGCAAGCACACTGGAAATGTAAAAATCAGTGATTTTTTTTACCTAATTGATGTGTTGTACATACCTACATTTACATACAATACAATTTCTATGTATAAACTTGTATCATTTCATAATTATGAAATCATTTTCTGCCTTGCTTCTTGCAACATCCAAGATATAAAAACCAACAAGATGATTGGTACAAGTGATGTTAATGTTGACTTATTGATAAGTGTCAGATTTCAGTAATGTTTCATATTAAAATACAAACACTTATAGATATTAATTGATAAAATAAATATAAAATAACCCCTAATTTATGAATTTATACATTTTTACATAATTTATGATTTTAATTTGAATAAGAACGATTTATTCCCAAATTTGTGTTAATTTCAGGATTCTAAGAAAGGTGGAGATGAGATTGGGGAAAAGGAGAATATACAAAGCTAAAAATAGAAAGATGGAACGCACTAGCACTCACCCAAACTTGTCTAAGCGAGATCCCTGTAGAGTATCTTGCCCAGGCAAGATCACTCCAGTGACGTTGGGCCTTTTTTCGTACAACTTGCCGAGGCGAGTCCAATGATGCCCAAACGAGAAGTCACTTAGCCTAATCCCAACTAGGTTAAATATGAGGCTTGAGGAACAACCCTAAGTATCAGTGATTGAAAGGATCAACATCATCGAGTGGATTGGAATCCAATTGGGGTGAATAGAAGGTGTTAGAAACCCTAGAGGAGGCAGCTGTTAAGGAGAAACATTCTGGATTTTCTTTTCTTGCTCTCCATGCTTGTAACAACCAACATGTGTGGCTAATTCTACCCTTTGGGATTGGGAGTAATATGTTCAAACTCTTATGTATTGAGGTGATATTTGAATATATTATTATGTTCTTAATTTATGATTGGTATTATCATTTTGTTTGTAATGCTTGTTTACCATGATCAAGATCCTTAGATTTGACCGAAAAGTACTTCTAAGTTTCTGACCCAAATGATAATGCTTAACATATTTGAACTCTAGGAAGAAATTTGAAATGTTAATTGCTATCAACGTCTGATCGTAATGATAAAAAGTTTTTATAAATATTCGAGGAATCAATAATTAGGAGACATTTTAATAATTTTATATGCGAGGAATCGATATAAATGATTTTGTTACGGGTATCAATATCAATCAAAGGATAGAATATTATCATGCAAATTAAAATACAAAAGAGTAAGAAGGATGAACCACAATCCCTATTTTTCCAATTGAACCAACAAACTCTTTGACTTGTTTTCTTTTTAATCATTGCAATCATAACAAACTCCAACAAACTTTATTATTTTGATTTCAATTTAGTGAATCTTTTACTTGATTATTCAACCGTTCCTTGTGGGTTCGATATTTGTCCTTAGGGACAAATTATTACTTCTGACAACACAATGCACTTGTCGTAGAAAAGTCATCACTTACATACTCTTAATGTACATGCTATTCAATCTTGTTGTGTGAATTCTATTGTTGGTGCTCTACAATGTAATGTTCAAAACCTTGATCTTAGCCATGCTAGAATGGGACACTTATCTGTTGATGGACTTTTTATGAAACAACAACTTTCCTTTTATATTTAGTAATAAAAATATCATTTGTAATACTTGTCATCTTGCTAAATAAAAAAGTTTCATTTTCCTTCTGGTTATTTTTACATCAGTTATTCGTTTAACTTGAATCCTACAAACATTTGGGAACCATGTTTTAGTACTTCTAAGCATGGATATAAATACTTTCTTATCATTGTGATCATACACATTTTACTTGGATACATCATATGAAAGATAAATCTAAAGCTCAATTTAATTATCAATTTTAATATTTTTTTGTTAAAACTCAATTTGAAAAAACATAAAGATAAATATTTTTAGAACTAGTAATGGTGTTGAATTTAACATGAAAAATTACATTGATTATGAGGAAGTTGTGCATTAAAAAACTTGTGTTGAAACACTTGAAAACAAATGGAATAATTGAGTGAAATTATCAACATTTACTCTATGTAACTCGTGCTCTTCTATTCTAATATAATCTTACTCCTAAATTTTTGTATTACACTCTTAATCATGTTGTTTATTTGATAAATTGTATTCCCACTCTCTTTCTTAATAATGTTTCACCTTTTGAAAAACTATGAAAAACCTTGTGACATTACCAATCTCAAAAAAGTCAAATGTCTTTGTTATGTTAATACTATCATTACACAAAGAAAACTTGATTCAAGATCCAATCCGAGAATATTTATATGGTTTAAAGAATATAATGATATCTCTCTTAAATCTTGAATCACATAATATTGAAGTATTTCAAAATGTGAAATTGTTTTAGGATTATTTACCCTATATAAATAATTCAGCTTAAAAAATCAAAACTAGTTCTCTCTTATTTTTTTTTAGCTTACTTGTATCATCTAGTTTTCATAATGATATGTTTGACATTGCTATAAAAAATCATAATCCTACTTATCAAAAACATGTTACCTTTGAACCAAATGAGGATGAGGATAATAATAATACCTCCTTTATTGCTTGTTAAACTAGGTGTACTCGTCAGTCACCAACTGCAAGACTATTAAGTCATCCTAGCCTCAACTAGATTTAAGCTTCAATCAAGTATCAAATATCCAATTGAATATTTTGTGTTTCATACTAGTCTATCACCATCTTTTAAACATGTTATCGTATCCATTAACACAAAAGATTGGCCTAAAAGATATGCATAAGCTTCTAAAATCAAACACTAGTAGAAAGTGATGGATGAAGATATCCTACTCTTTTGAGACTAATAACACATGGACTATTACATATTTACCACCAAATAAGTTTACAACCGATTGCAAATGGATGTATAAAATTAAACACCATGCAAATAGAATTATAGATTGATATAAAGCTTGTCTTGTGGCAAAGGGTTACACTAAGTTGGAGGGATTGGATTTTCTCGACACCTTCTCTCGTGACTAAATTAACCAAGGTTCACCTACTCTTATCTTTGGTTGCCAGGAACCTAAAACAACTTGACACGAACAATGTCTTCCTTTATGGTGAACTTCATGAAGAAGAATATATACAAATTTCATCAAGTATAAATATTATTGCATCTAACCAAGTATGTAGGTTGCATAAGTCATGTATGGACTTAAATAGGCTAGCATGAAATGGTATGAGAAGCCTTCTACCTTCCTCATTTCAAATGGTTATTATCACTATTCTGCAAATCATTCTTTCTTTCTAAAATTTACAAATTATGTTAGCATTATGGTCATTATATATGTTAATGATATCATTCTCACTAGGAATGATATTGTTAAAATAAAACATGATAAATCTTCTTAACAAATATTTTAAAATAAAAAAACCTTGAAGATTTGACATATTTTCTTGGTCTTTGATGAACTTTTTATGACAAGTGTACCGATTCAAAATTAATAATTTGTCCCTAAGGATGAATATTGAACCCACAAGGAACAATTCTAAAATCTCTAGTATAATATTCACTGAATATAAGAAAATGTGTAAAATTTTGTTGCAAATGTTGTTTGTATCATGAATTTGTAAGAAATTAAATAAAAGCAAAGTAAATGATTTGGATGAATCAATTGGGAAAATTGATATTGGAGTTCATCCTTCTTACTCGTTTGTATTTTCAATGAATAAAAACATATAACATTCCATCTTGATTGACATTGATGCACATATAAAAATCATTCATATCGATTTCTCACATACAAAATTATTAAGATAGTCTTCGAAATATCGATTCCTGACATATTTATAAAAACTCCTTATCATTAGGAACAAATGTTATAAAACAATTAACATTTTAAATCTATTACTAGCATTCAAATATGTTAAGCATTATCATTTAGGTCATATGCTTAGAAGTACTTTCCAGTCAAATCTAAGGATCAAAATCATGAATCAAGATTTAAACTTTAATAATAAAATAACAATACCAATCATCAATAAAAAACAAAATATTATAAATAAATATCACCTTAATACATAAGATTTTGAACAAATTATTCTCAATCACAAAGGGAAGAATTAGTCACTCATGTTGTCATTCCAAGCATGGAAAGCAAGAAAAAAGATCTAGGGTGTTGATAAGTGTCAAATTTTAGTAATATTTCATATTAAAATATAGGCACTTATGGGTATTAATTGCTAAAATAAGTAGAAAATAACCCCTAATTTATGAAATTATACCTTTATACATATTTTGTGATTTTAGTTTAAATAAGAACTATTTATTCCCAAATTTGTGTTAATTTAAGGATTATAGGAAAGAATGAAGATGATTAGGCAAAAGGAGAATAATATAAGCTAAAAACGGAAAGTTGGAAGGCTCGACACGCTCCAAGCTCACACAAGCCCACCTCATCATCAAAGCATCTCGCTCAAGCGAACTCATTCTCGCTTGAGCGAGAATGCTCCCACAACATTGCGTGTTTCGACATTTTACTCACCCAAGCGAGCTCAATCTCTCTTGAGCAAGAATCCACTTAACCCAAGTCATTTAGGTTAAATAGGGGGCTTGAGGCACAACCCTAGTGTGCAAGATTGAGGGGAAAACACCTTTGAGAGGATTGTAACCCAATTGGGAGAATAAAAGGTGTGAGATACATTAGAGGAGGCAATTGTCAAGGAGAAACATCCTGGATATTCTTTTCATGCTATCACTGCTTGTAACATACATCATGATGGATATCCACTAGGAGAGGATTTTATTAATGAAGGAAGAGGATTTTCACCTACACATTTGAAGTTCTTCCTTCTAGTCTTCTCACAAATTAAAAGAAGTCAAAGAGAAGATCAAGC
>Ga0123342_1004999_pt1 | contig 19673 bp, 15 predicted proteins | sample Turbeawhitnodule_FD_89960 | JGI IMG/M metagenome (GOLD analysis project Ga0123342, IMG submission 89960) | Root nodule microbial communities of legume samples collected from Mexico - Turtle bean Mexico white nodule | ecosystem: Host-associated > Plants > Roots > Nodule | place: Mexico: Nepantla... | reverse complement strand
CTGATATTATGAATCGTAAATCGTTTCGTATCGTGAATCGTAAGATTCATAAACATTAAAAAATTTAATATATACTTAAATATATAAGATATGTATACATGCAAGATACAATAAATTATATATTTATATATATATATATATATACACACCACACAATTTCACCAAAACAACCTCTATGGTGCATACATATTATTAAACAAATTATGTCTATCTTTTTTTATTTACTCATTTTTTAAAATCCACACTGATTCACACAATACAAAATCATTTCGTTTCGGGATTCAGCGATTCTTTGTGCGAATCGCATGATACAGCTAAGATTCAGGGACAAAAAAGATTCTTCACAAGATTCGTATCGTGGGAGGGTGAAACCATATCGTTTCGTATGATACGTATCGTGAATCGTAAGATACTAACTACTATGGTCTGAAACATAATAAATTGGCAAATTTAGGAACAAACCTGTCTTTTTGGGGAACTCAAAGCCTTTTGGATTGACATAGGTACGTGGATTTGGTAGAAGATGGTTCCTGAGATATTCCTTGTGTCCCTGTGAAGTATTAGTGAAGAGATTAGGTAGAAATTAAGTTAGACGACCCTGATCGAATAACAAACTGTAGAACTCAGCAAGGCACTCACCTTAGTTATCACACAAACGTCAACATTACTTCCACTTCCCAAGTCATTAAATATACCAGCACATATTGCCTCAACAACTATTTTTATGCCTTCATCCCTCTAAACCACAACAAAATGTTTTATATCAAATTAAAATTTCAACCAAATTTCAACATGATAAATTAAAACATCGTCACATCAACAGTATCAATTATCAATTATAACAAATATAATGAGCAATTACATTTAGAATTGAAATAGACATATTTGGTTTATATATTGTGATCTACGGAACTGTCATAGCAGACTTGGCAGTTCGCAGATGTGGCACCACCATTCAACACAAATGCACACCTCTAAACAAAGTTGTTATTTATAACTAAGTTTGTTCATAATATGTTTACTTACACTCAAACTTTCCTTGTATTTGGACTCAAATACAGACATTGCAGCAAGTGAACCTGATCCCATTGTTGCAAATGGAAGGGTGTCAGTAGACCCATGAGGATAAATCTGTAAAGCAAGTCATCAAAACTAATGTGGAATTGAACTATAAGCATTCAAAACAAGGAAATTTTGAGTATAACAGAAAAGTTTTAAGCAATGAACTAACTGTATGCAAATGAGGTCCAGTGATATCAACCCCACCCAGCACTAAAGCAGCTGAGACATGACCTTGATAACTGCACAATAATTAAAAAAAAAAGTCAAATACAGAATCTAGTGGTCGATACAGAGAGAAATTTAACTGATGAGCAATTTAACTGATGAGCAAGTTCTAAAACTCAACTTGAATAAGTGTTTTTTAAGAAGGGTCAAAGCTGTAACAACACGTGATTCACTGCCAGTGTGATAACGATGTAGTTGAAGCTGTGAGCTAACCATATCTACAGGAAATAACAAACTTCTCATTTTCAAGTGAACACAAAAGTTAATCCATATGCAACTATCCATAAGTCATAATGCAACAAATATGAAAGGAAGATGCATTTAAAACAAATACCTGTTACAGCCTCTGTATCAGCAGCAGTGCCAGCTCCACAACAATATATGTTGGGTGCCATATAATGAATTTTCTCACAGTTTTTATCAGCCACTATAGGCCCTTCAGTTGCTCTAGTATCAGCTCCAAGAATGACACCATCCTGAGGCAAGTTTATTATATGGGAAAATTCAACTTTAGATTATAACATACAAATCAAATATTAAAATATAAGTATGCAATCAACATAAGCACAAATACCAACTGGTACAACTCCCAGTTAGTGGCCTTTACTTTGTAGAAGAAGCAACTTAGTTTCAAATTTATAATACAAAATGTGCATATTAAATGTAACATTAAAATCAAAGCCTCATCAATTGTACCTCAGCTAGATGGACCAATTTAGAAATGAAAAAAGCTAAAGGAACCCACTCAACATCCACTGTTGAGTTCGATATGATAAGCTGTTCTTAAAGTAGGCACTAAATATTACAAATTTTCTGAATCAATGCAGGAGCTTTACTACATTATTTCTTGTCAACTGTTTGTAAATGCCACCCAGTCCAATCATCCATATATTCAAGAACAAAATTAAATATTTTACTATAAGATATTTTTAGCATCAATAATCAAATTTCTCAGAAAAAAGAGAGAGAAAGTGGACTAATAGTCCTACTCAATAGAAGATTTCCGAAAATAACAAATAAGATATCCAGAGCCAGTCTAGGCTTGCATATTCTCTCCCTATAAAACAATGGACAATTTCAAAGCTGGTGAAATTGAGAAAGAGAGGGCTTTATTTGAAGAAATAAAGGCTCGGGGTTTAACTCCTGATGTTCGGAGCTACTCAATTTTAATTCATGGTCTTGTGAAAGCAGGATTTTCAAAAGAAACATACAAGTTATTTTATGATATGAAGGAACAAGGACTACATTTGGACACCCGTGCTTACAACATTGTTATTGATGGATTTTGCAAGTCTGGAAAGGTCAACAAAGCTTACCAATTACTGGAGGAAATGAAGACAAAGGGTCTCTAACCAACAGTTGTAACTTATGGTTCTGTCATTGATGGACTTGCTAAAATTGACAGGCTTGATGAAGCGTATATGTTATTTCAAGAAGCAAAATCAAAAGGTGCTGATTTGAATGTAGCGGTCTATAGTAGTCTATGTGTTTGGGAAGGTTGGAAGGATTGAGACATGGAAACCTCAAATTGGTGAAAGAAAACATTTACAAATATCTTTCACAAATAGTACTTACACAACTGGCTACTTACCCTGCATGTAGTTATCTTCATTTATGGCACTGTCCATAAAGAGCAACTCAGCCTAATATGTCATCTGCCTCACAATTATTTGCCATCCAAGGGCATTTTAGGAAACCAAAAAACAATAGGATCATACCACCACTCTATATAAGGAGGTCACTCCCATAGACCAACCACACCATCTCATACAAAAACTCTGTCACCAACCCTCCCCAGTGCCATTTCCTTTCTTTTCTTTACTCTAGCACACTATGGATCAACTTAAAAACCAAAATATAACAACCTTGTCTCAGAGCCTAAAAGCTCACTACTATATCTACTTATGTTTACCCAATTGTTCATTTCAGTATCTGTGTGTTTCTTCCTCTTCTCACCTTCCTCCTTCCTTAGTTTTCCTCCATTACTTCAAATTCTATTTCTCTACATTCCCTTCCCAACTCTTCACACACAACATAGACAAGAACAGCATATGTTTCTCCTTTGCAATGATCTCCTTGTTTTTGTTGGTATAACTAAATCTCTCTCCTGGTCTAGTTCTGATGATAAGCCTTCTACGTTTATTAAAGATTATGTATACAAACCCTTCTAAAGAACAAGTAAACTTAAACAAAACAAATAAATCAGAGCGATGAAATGGGAGATTCCAAACCTGAAAAACTAATCCGACTATAGTGGTCCCAGTTTTCAAGAAGGTTGGGGCCTTGAGACCCTTGTTTTCAAGCATTGCATTTCTTCGGCATAGATCAAAATTGAAGCCACCCTTGGGAGGAAGATCCAACGACGGAGACATATTCCAAATGCAAATCGATCCTGCAAAACCAATTCAGTAGAACATCAAGTAACTGCTCCCAATTCAACAAAACATAACATAAAAATGCCATATTCTAAAAATCTAGGGTTTTGAAAACTGAAAAGAGAAAAACAAATTTGAAACGATGCTCACCGTAAGGAACTGCACAAGCTTTTCAGATGAACGGTAATTGATTATCAGAAGAAGCTTTTCTATGTTTATTCTACACATTCTTTATTTTCAACTATTAAAATAACACACAAAAAATACTTAAATGAATAGTTTTGCTAAAATAATAGGGAAAGATTTTACTATATTATTAGAATAATGTTTTTATTTTATATTTTCTATTTATATATTTTATTTTTATTGAGTGGAAGACTTTTTTTTTCTTCAAGCATTTTATCTTTTTATCATTTTCCATTTGATTTTTCTTTTCCTTTAAGGTATTTTTATTGCTTTTTAGTCGGTATATAATATTTAAAATATTGTGTTTTATTTTTTCCATTTATATAAAAAATTATAATATCAAATAAAGACAATTTTAAAGATCATAAAGATATTATTTAATTTTTACATTTTGAACCAAATTTTAGTATCATAAATAAATCAATAATATGTTTTCTAAAATAAAATTCTAATTAAAATGATTCACAACCAAAATATCCCAATTAAATTATAAAACTTAAATAAATAAACAAATTTAAATCATCCAAATTTGAAACTAATATTTTTTTCATTTTTAATCTAATTTAATTTTTCTTCAATAATACAAATTTTAAAAAATAGCACATCAACTATTTACATTTACAAGTTACTTTACATAAAATATTGATCCATCATGGTTTCATTTCACACACAACATTGGATACAAGTTGTAGTTATTAATGATTGAGATAAATCACCCACAACATGTGCAATGGAAGAAGTGACTAGTTTATAGTAATTGTTAATCAATTATTATATAAAATACACATGTATAGTGGTCTTCTTCTTTCACATGTAAAGTGAAAGAATACATTACATTAGGAAGGACACACTTATGAATGATAATTTTGATGAAAACAATACACATTGAGTTAATGATAGAAACTTAAAGGATATTGTAACATTGCTAATAATTATTCATATATGTGTGTTAATAAATGTAATTGAATTAAGATAAGACTATCCATTTATTTTAACCATTTTGTATTTCACTTGCAACATTTATTTTCTCCTAAAAACTAGTAGTTAGACTCATCAACAACCATGTGTTACTTGTCCAATAAACATGCACTTGCATGTATGTATCAAATCCTTTTACCAAACATAGTAAACGTCAACAAGAAAATAGGGTAAGCTAGATATTTTAAAACTTTCAATAAAAAATTAAATATAAATCATCCAATCACAACTATATGAATCATCACACTTCTTCATTCATTCCAAATATACAAAACAACCAAGTGTCTATAAATATTTCATGTTTTATATCCACTCATACGAGAAATCCACTAATATAGTTTAATACCACTCTTTCCTAGAAATCCATTGCATCCACATATAAACATTTGACTCTACTTTCGAAAGACATGTGCATTGATTTAGACTCAGATATTTGCACATGTCATACTACTCCTACTGTGAAATCCATACAGCCACATATACATATGAATCAATTCATCCTGTATGACAGAGTTAATCCACGCGATCCATGTTGACAAGTTATTTTTCAAACTTCATCCTTAGCCATATGAATATCTTTCAACTCTCAACATCTGATCATCTTCATTTATATGATCCCAACATACCAGTAGAATCGGGATATCTCCTTCTAAATGAATTCATAATCAATGCATATCCTAATAATCTCAACACGGTATTTTTTTTCTTGAAAATACTATGTCACGATCTCATTTCGACATGTTTCATATTTCATCTATTTCCTCAATAAATCATTCAATCACACATAAATTATACTTTTTAAAATAGTTAAAAATATCAACATTGATCACATATATATGCTTAAATTTACATTGTCTTGATTTTTATATAGAAACATATATGATTTAAATCATAATTAGACAAGAAATTTAAAAATCAATATATACATTTAACCAATCATTCAAATTGTTTAAACTTCAAATTATTTTAATCAAATAACATCTATTTCAATCAATAAAAAATTCGACTGTTATTTTTTAATTTATGAATTATTTGACTTGAAAGTATATTTTGGATGATATAATTTAAAAAAAATTTATATAAAAAATGACTTTTAAATTGAAAAATATAAAAGTGATTTTGAATTCACAATTTAAATAAGTTTCTTCCTAAAATCTATCTAACACAATAGACAAGGGCGACAATAGTGGTAGCAATAGCAAGCGACAGCAACAACAAAGGGTAATTTGGTCAATTAACCAATTTACAGGAGTGCATATAGAAACTATAGAGGTGCAGAGACTTTTTTTGAGTGATCTACAAACCACCCAAACCCAAATGTGTAACTCTAGTTATTGAAAATAATTTTATTTAGTCTACCAACTAAACAATTCAAACTTATGAAAAATATAATATATAATAAAAATATATTAAAATAAATTGCATAATTAACGAGAGATTAGTGAAATAATATTTAAGCTAATTTATGACAAAATTACAAGATAATATTCTAATTGCTAATTTGTGATGAAATGGTAAGGTAGTATTCTAAGACTCCATCCAAGACAAATCAGTGAAGAATGAATTTCTTGTTTACAAAAAATGTGATTTGATTTAATAAATAATATTATTTTTCTCATAAATCACTCACTAATCAAAATTACTTAATAATTTCTTCATAATAAACATTCATGACAAGGTATTTTATGTCTATAGCAATGTCTCTATTAGTATAACCAAAAAAATATCATTGCATTAGATAATAGTATAGAATAATTTTATATATCATTAACATAGTGTACATAATTTTTCCAATTCTTCTTAAACAACAATTTAAAAGCTTTCACTAAAATGAATACACAATTTTTTTTAGCTTAATTTCTTATACAATAATTATAAATAATTCCACGTAAAAACCCTTCTCAAATGTGTAACATAAAAAATCATTATATATATATATTCTTTCAATTTTTTTATATTATACTTATATGTTAATTATTATCATATTTTTAATATTTATTTTATTAATTAAATATCATACTTCAAAAAATTAATAATAACATATTTATTTTATTTTTTCTATTATTATTTTAAATATTTTTATGTTTAACTACCTATTTTTATTTTTAACCATTATGGCAATTAATATAATAAATGTCTCACATATATTTAACTATAAATTATTCGTGTTTTAAAATTAATTGAAAATATTTTAAAATATAAAATAAAATAATATAATATATAATTTCAATTAAATGCAGTCTCTCTGTAACTGACCCTATTTCCATTTTAGCATTTATGTGACTAAGTTGAGCATGTACAAATTAATGTATTAATATCTTCAACACAATCTCTAAATGCATTTATAAGGGGACCAAGGGCATTAATTGTAAAGTGGCATTTTGTGTGGGTTTATTATCTATCCTTTTTATCATCAATGGTGAGAGAAAGACACATGGGTTCCACAGATAAAGATAGCCAAGTACCATGTACAATTATTAAATTCCTCTTACATTAAGATTTTATTTTATTGTTTTTTTCTATAGTACAAGGAGATTAGAATTTCACTTAAAAATTATAAATAAACATTTCTTCTCATGTTGAGATACATTATGTAATTATAACCTAAAACAAATTTTTGACTTTTTTATTTTCTCTTGTACTCATTGAAAAAAAACAAATTATAACCAACTGATAAGATTGTTGAAACTTGAACTAAACAATCTAATTGTTGAAACTTAAGATACAATTTATCTTAATGGTCTAACTGAGATGTTAAGTTTCGTAACAATCTAACTAAAAAGTTTAACTGAGATGTTAAGTTTTGTAACAATCTAACTGAACAGTCTAACTGAGATCTTAAGTTTTAAGTTTTGTAATTTCTAACATTATAGCTTCTAAAAAAAATCTGATAAGAACTGATTATTTAACCATAATGGTATTATCCTTGAAGGAATGAGAAGCAGAACAGTAGTAGTACTTGAAATATAATTCCTTCCTCCACAAAAGTAACATCCATCAATGTTAATTCTTCCAGAATTGAATTTTGAAGTTTCTCAAATTAAAATCTCCACATCCCTTTGAGCAATCCACACAAGTATTTCCTTTTTCAAATCCATTAAGCATGCTCATGAGATTTCTTACTTCCAAATCCCAACACATCTTGATCAATGACTAGGAAGCAGATTTTTCAAACCCAAATACCAAAGAAAGGGGCAATAAGCTTAAAAGAGAATATATTGCATGAATAATACACACAAAATCACACATTAAACACAAGAAGATGAGTCTCCATTAGGTTGTTCTAGTAAAACAAAACATATATTGAGAGCTGCCATAGTTCTTCATATTACACCTACCTACGTGTAAGAAATGAAAACTTGAAAGAGAGACAGAGAGAGTTGGATGAGAAGCAAAAATTAATGGACAAAAAGTATTCCTCTTGCCATCTTGATGCTAATGCGTTGATTCCTCGCCAAAAACCTCAGTGTTGCACACAGGACATTTCTGAAAAAGAGGCAAATGGGAACAACAAATGGTAAAGACATTGGATTCATGCAATTAAAAATATGTGTACCTTGACTTAATGGTAAAGACATGGGATTTAAGTGAACTTGAGAATAACAGTGCATTTAAAAATGTGTACCTTGTTAATGCTGAGCCACTTGGTGATGCATTCACTATGATACACATGGCTGCATGGCAATTTCATTTGCTGGTCTCCTCTTCTGTATGTCATCTGACAAATTACACACCTGTTTCGAAAGCAAATTCATTGTGAGTATATCCTGAAAGTAGAAAATAAAGCTGGAGACTAAAACCAGGAAAAAGGTGAGATAGATACCATAAAGAAATGTGACATACACATCCAACAATTTTACACAATGTTCTGTGCCAAGCTCTCTTCATCACATCATTTATTACAGTTCAAACTTTTTCTCAGTTGTAAAATTTGTTATGTAATTTGTTTTACAGATATTATTTCTCTATCATAAGTATGCAGGTAGAAGTCCTAAGAACCAGAAAAGGGAAATAACATCAAACTTCTATGATCAATGTAGTTCTACATATAAAACTAGAGAATAATGGATCAAATTCTCTGGGAATCGGATTAAAAGTAGGAACTCTAGTCGTTGTAATTATGACTATCGAAACATTGTGTACTGTCAACCACAGTGCAAGAAATAATCTACCATTACATTTCCCAGGGTATAGGGGAAGGAAGGAAACGAATCAAGAATCGAAAATGGACAAGGTCAATTGATTTTTATCATTCACCTCATTTTCCTCAACAATATAATATTGTGTTTGACGCTCATTCAAATTTTTATCATCCATATTTCCATGTATTCTGTAAAAATGGTTGAGAAACAGGAGTTTACCTTTTCCCAGAATTTTTTCTTTTGAATAAGCTACCAAATTTGTACTTCGAGGTTGGAAGCATATCAATAAGTTCTTGTGAAAGACCTCGGCTCTGAGTCCCAACTGCCTCTCCCAAGTCCAGTAGTTCCTGTCACTTACAAAATATCATTTGGCTATTGATTCATATGATCTATAATTCAAATTCGATTCAACAACAAACCAATAAAATTGAGAGCTCAAAATATTGAAATACAAATTAGCAATAAGTTAAACCACCATGCCTAACTTCAATCATCAGATTTTATTAGACATATACAAAGTGGATCCTTTCTGCAATGCAAAGTCCAAAATCTTTCGGGCAACACCCTTTTTTATCTTAATAATTATTCAAATAAAAATTGATAACATATAAAAGCATCATTTCTGTTTGATTGACATTCTTTGGACCTGTTTTGTTCATGTGCTTTCAGCTAACAACTTAATCTTTTGAGTTGGTTCTCGACATGGTACTATCAAGGCTCCTATTATGACCAAGTGTCTAGGTGATCTGTATCTAAATGGCGTGTAGTAGACTGGAGCGTATTTATATTCCCGGATCTTCACCAAACAACTTGAACTTTTGAGAGAGTTGGTTCATATAGAAATAATATTGAACATTTAGAATTTTAAAATGCAAAAACCTGCAAGAAAATCCCTAATCTCTAAACAAATCAGAGAATGTAGAAAATATGTTTACTTAGGATGCTTACCCGTCTGAGTAGTTAATATCTTAAATTTTTAAATTCACTCAGCATGAATTAATTGAATATGATGTTTAGTAAAACATAACTAATATAATAATCAATGATTTAAAAGACGCAAAACAATATTCTAAAGTAAGAAACTACATGCATACATCAGCATTTACATGTAAAACATTTAGTGTGTCACACCTCATAAGTCATATTATCAGGATCGATATTGTCTTGCCATATGACCTGCACAAATGCAACACCAAGGATTATAGGCTTCGGGATAAATTTTTATGCTGCTTTTGATTATCAAGTTACAAGTTGGAAACAATATACAGAAGGGTTAACTACTTTTGAACATTAACCAATTGAAATGCAGAGAGATCTCAACTCAAATTTTTTCAAGTCTTTCTTTTTAAATAATATAACTCCCAGTCTGATCAAGCTTATGAGAAAACAGGTTGCAAGGTAGCACATGAAATCAATTTAGAGGATTCAAATAACATCTTTATGGATTGAATTCTGACACAAATAATGAGCTCCAGCATGAGGTACCAAATAATGAGTCACAGTTATGCCAATATCATTCCCTCCTTGAGTATCATCTGTACATAAGTTTTAGATAAGTACCCAAAGTAACACGCCATTGTGTATGCACATGATACGACATGTGAAGAAAATGCAAGCATTGGTGCTTTGCATTAAGCATGAGATTCGATGCTGTTTGGAAAAATCTAGAAAAATATTGTTTTGTCTGTTTTGTAAAGATGTTAGGACCCAAAAGAAATCATGGACACAATGGGCAGAATTGTTCATCTTGTCTCATTGGCCTATTGTCTGGAAAGTTTAGATGAGGGAAAATGGGTGAGTAGGGAACTGGGAGAGAGAAAAAAGGGGAAGGGAGATTTAGTTACTGACTTGGGAAAAGCTTGGCAATTAGCTGATGGGCAGGAGATTTGGGGTATCTTGGAATCATATAGTTTGTTATGGAGAGGTTATGTTCTCTGCAGGAGATATGCTCGAGGGCTGTAGTGTGCTGGTGCTACTATAATTTTCAGCATTCTAATAATATGTATCTCATTTCCTTTTTTTTTGTTCTGCCATATTTGGCACTTTTGGACTCAGTTTTGTATCAGATAACATGCGTAAAGGATATAACAGAATGACTAGCAATTGCATTATAAAGATATAACTCAGACATTCCAAAAAACCTAGCCTAACAAGCTGAAAAAACATAGTTTAACACACATAAGTATGGTAAAAATTTATAGTTAAATTGAAAATCACCCTGTTTAACTGTGACTGTTGTGCAAATAGCAGTGTTTACAACTTTGGCTGGTTACTGACCCCGTAAAGCTTTCAACTTTATCATAAATAAGCCCTTGTAAGTAATTCCCAAAATTAAACCCACAAGGATTACTAGCCACAAAGTTAAAGTTTAGGCAAACTATTTGCTAAAATAAAAATTAGAGGGGTGGTTGTCTGTCACATTGAGAGCCCAATGACATAGTGTAATCCATGTAGTTGACCTCATCACCTACTGAAATAAGGTTATTGTTGTTTGTCACAGATTGAAAGTATAGGCAGACTATTTTCCAAAGTTAAAACTACAGGGATTTATCTGTCACATGTTGAAAATTTAAACAAATTAATTGCAAAACTGAAATCATGGACTAGTTTTGCCAAGGGGCCCAAGTTAAATTGAGTAATATTCATTCTAATCAACATTAGCTGATAAAAAAAAAAAAAAATTCTAATCAACATTAACTGAATAAAGTGTTAAAGTATCCAAAAAAGTGTGCAGTAGATAGATTACAATTTATCATTAAAGTATGCCATGTACACCAAACTATCATTGAAATAATGTCTCCCATATTTCAAGCATAGGGGACCCAGTGTTCCTACCAGGACAAATGATTGAATATTAAACCAAAATTCAAATAGTTAAGGTCTAAAATTGTGGCTGGGTTAATAAGAAAGCTTCCTACCTGGCTACTACTATTGGACTCAAGATGATTTGGACTGCCTGCAAAAGAAATTTAAAAGAGTTAATATACCATACTATGATTCAAATAGATTTCCTAAATAATAAAAAAAGAAGTTTCAATTTAACTCAGAAGCGAGGAAAAAAAAATAAGCTTCACTTAAAAGGTTAGCATGATGATTAACACTGTTTGAAAAAGAAATCCAAATAACAAAGATGCTACCATAAAATTAATGTTTTTTTTTTTTCTGAATAGTAGCAATTTAAAACAGTAATTTCAATAATGAGTTTCATCCAACCCGACAACCCCTCCCCCCTCTAGAACACCCCCCACCCCCCCTACCTCCAGACACCAATTTGATGATAGCATGGCACCTAAAAGTGATAAAATACAACAGCCAACTTGCAGAAACCAACAACTTGGCCACAGGAGTTTGCTTACAGTAAAAGAAAATAAAATTTTCACTAACATTCTTCAGGGATGGTCTGCATGCTGGTGACTCCATCTCTTCTTGGTGGAGAATCTGTTGTAGCAGGTTCCACAGAGGTAATTGTGGAAGGGTATTCCCACTCAGCCCTATCAATCTCCATTCTCGGCAAATGACCATTTACCTCATAAGAACTATAGTAAGATGTACTACCAGGGCCAGACAATCCAAACTTATAAGGATTCATGTTCATTGACCAGTAGACACTTTCCTGGACAGAATATAAGATTAAATAGTTATGGTCACAAACCAAAACAGAATCTTAGTAAACTGAGTTAATAAAACAAAACAAAAGAATATTTTCTGCGAAGTTCAAAACATTCACAGATGACAAAAACTCAAAATTTAGTATTTAAATGGGTCAAAAGGGAGACACACATGTATATGACACAGCTACTTGGAAATGTAGCATTACTTATCCCCTTTGCAATTCAACAAAAAAAAGTACCTATCATTCTCACACTATTTCTTGTACTTCCATCCAACTCCCATTATTTAAAAAATAATAAAATGCCCATGATTTCATGTCAAACATAGTGAACTCTATTAAGTATCTAACTATTAAGTAGCAACAGTAATGATAGCAGCAAAAGAACTGAAATATCTGCTTTTACTCCCATATTTTCCAGTAAGTAAAATTCAATTTAGAATAAAACTCAATAAAAACTTACAACAACCCACATTTGCAATCCCTGGATGGATAGCATGATTCTAAATCATTTCCACCAAAACCATTAAATCATCCAGCAACACTGAAACAACATGAAAATAAGAATAAAGGGTATCACACGTTTATGGTCCCCCAAAATAGCTTGAAATTCAATTTTGGTCCCTATAAAAACTTAATACATTCTTAATCCCAACAGTTTAACAGAATCACAAATTTTTAGTGCTGATATGCATGGCTTAAAAAAGGGTCACTGACCACAATTTCAGCCACAAGCTCAAATTTTGGGGGACTCTAACTGTATTGCCACCAATTGTAGCCACATTTAACCACAATGTCAAAGATCGCACAAAGTATAAAGCTAAATTTCGTGATATTTTATCCAAAATTTAAAACAAAATAAAACCAAGGAGAAAGAAAAACCTGATCAGGCATTGAGCCAGCAAAGGCATAATTGACGGGCACATGAGTGAATCCTTGAAAGAAATCCACGAAGTTTTCATTCACAGCATAAGGAAACCCTGCGTCTACATAATGCAACCCCATTTGTCTACCATCATTCATTTTGCACTTCCAAGAAGAACAGAACACACCACCACCCTACACTATACCCTTCAACAACAACTGCACAAAAAGCAAAACAGAAGAAAAAAAAAACACATTACACGTCACCAAACACAGCCTCGAGCAGGAAATTCTTAAAGGGAACTACATCGAGAATAGCACAACGACAACCTTCGAATCCGACAGAAAACAAGGTTGTTTGGCCAGAATTTTTCTCAAAAAATAATTTGAAAAATAAATGTTTGTAATTTTGGTGTGTGGGTGAGATTTAGTTTGTGTTTCTGGAAAACAAAGAGAAGAATGGAAGATGGAGAGTTGAATTACCTTGTTCACATTCAGAATGGTTGGAGGAGTGAGAGAGAGACACAGAGAGAGAGAGAGAGAGAGAGAGAGAGAGAGAGAGAGAGAGAGAGAGAGAGAGAGAGGGTTTTCTATGCTCTGTAACAAATGGCAATGCAATGTGGTTCTCTTGCTTTTGTACCCATTCTATTTGGGATTCATTTGGGAGAAAGTTGAATAATATAATTAATTAAAATATCTACTTTTTATTAAATTTTTATTTTCTTTAATAAATATCTTGAATAAATTTTTATTAAATATCTACTATATATATATTAGCACATTTTATTAACTAATTGTCATTACTTTCATTCAACATTTTCTTCACACATGTTATCAATATGTTAACAAGTAAAAAAAAACTAAAAAAGAAAACAACAACATTTTGTTTTGGTATTTTTGCAAAAAAAATGTTTTTCATTTTTGTTTTCAAATCATTCTTTGGATAAATCAGTATGTATTTATAGTTAAGATGCCGACAAAATACATAAATATTGTTATAATATAATATAAAAAATTATATTAAAATTATAAAATAATAATAGTTGAATGTGCAAATATATAATTAAACTTATTTTACATTAATGCATAATTAAACTTATTTTATATTATATATAATTTTGTTATAATTTTTAACTAAATGTTTGATAATATAAAAAAATAGTTATTTTTTTAAAAATTTAGTTTAACACAATTTGATTATTAATTATAATTTACCAACAATTAGAAAACTCAATGAAACTCCTAAAAAGGGATTTCACAAAATTATGTGATGCAATAAGAATTGTGTTCTACAAAATTATGTAATTTTAATGATTTTGAATTCCAAGTAAAAAGTATTAACAAGGAAAGAAATGTGTTACTAACCATTTTTTAATGTGTTACTAACCATTTATAATGTGTTACTAAAATCTTACAATTATTATAATTATATACATATATTAATAAATGTTTTAGTTAGTGAATTATTATATTTAAATACAATTAAAATATTTTTATTCATAAATTGAGTTAAATACTTAAAATTCATTAATTTGTTATAAAAAGTTTTGGGTAAATTATGAAATATTTAATTTAAATTTTGTAAGCATTATAAATCATAGGGAAAACCACAAATAATTAATTTTCATTTTCATTTTCAATTGAAAAAAAAAATCATGCTCAATAAATGGATGATATTGATTGTAGAATACTTTTCATACCACATCCCTATCATCGTATCGTAGTTAAATTATTTTTATTTTTATTCATTTTTAAATATTTTTTTGTTGACTAGGAATGTGTCATTTGTCTTTTTTAAGAATATGCTGACAATAAACATCATTAGGGTTGAGAGCTCAACTATTTTGCATTATCATAGTTCTCTTTAAAATTAATTAGACTACTATTTCAAGACATTTAAAATAAACAACATTTCAATCTATTTTAAAATTTGTTATTTAAAACTCAAGAAAACTAAAAAAACTTAGTGATGATAGATAAAATAGTTATGAAATTTGTATTTGATTGTTTTATTTTATATTGATATACACATGTACATAAATTAATTAGGAAATTCATTGTGATTTTTTTCACCTTCTAAAATTTAAAATGTGACAAAAATATTTTAGAGGAATAAAATAAATACATTTTAAAAACATTAATTTTCATCATTAAAGATTATAAACCATTTTTAATATAAAAATATTTTTAAATACTAAAAGCATATTTAAACTAATTTTTAATATATAACCATTAACAAAGAATGAAAGTTTAACAAATATATTATAATAATTTAATTTTTAACCTTTTATAGAGCAATCATGTTTAAACAATTTAGTTTTTTTAGGATAGTTATGACTATGATTTGATGATGACATATTAGTGGGGTTTTTTAAATGTATTTATCAATAAGTATTTAGATGACAAAAGGACAAAAGGACAAAAGATTAAGTTGTTGGAAACATTTGATAAGAGGAGTTTTCCATAAAAGATGTTATCAACAAGTTTCTGACATTTGTTTCTTATGCTTCAAATTTAGAAACTAGTTATCACCTCATAGAATGATCAATTCAATTATAAGAGATCAACTTCAACACACACTAAATCATCAATAAAAAACAACATATATAATAATAGAGTATTTCAAATATCATCAAGAAAATAGATAATAAAGTGACATGTCACTCAAATAAATCAAAAACAATATCAAATTTTGATCAAAATAATAAAAAAGGGACAAAATTGCATTGAGCAAATCATAAACTCAATAGTGATTTTTCACCATCATCTAATCTAAGTGAGTGGTGAGAAATTAAGCTCCACCAGAGCCATACTTCTTGCCAAAGACTATGACCTGCAATTTGTCATAACCAGCAAGCACACCAGCACCAGCAACAGCACGAAGAATGTTGGCACCAGCTCCCTTGAACAAGGACTTAGCACCCTCATTTTGAAGGATTTGTGTAAATGCATGCATGGAGCTCTTGTACTTCACAGCTTCACCAGATGTCATCATCATTCTTCTTCTCACAGTATCAATTGGGTATGAGGCTAATCCTGCACCATTGGTGATTAGCCATCCAAGAGCAAAGCTAGCAAAGAAGCTATCCTGAAAACACCAAACAAAATGACAATTGCTGTCAGCATATGAAGGAAATCTATCTAGCACAGTCTTATTTTGTGTCAAAAATAAACATTAATGTAAATAAAGATCACATACTATGATACTAACAAACCACAACTATCCTTGTTCTAAATCTATTTTATGTCTTGGCCTTTTCTGTTTGGCTCTGTGTGTTTTAAGATTAAGAACATTGGTTAAGAATACTGGTTTATTAGTGACATTTCCTAACTAAAATGTTCCATTTTTGAATCTTTTAACCAATACATAAAGTTCTATTTAGCATTTGTGTTCCTTTTCATTCCAAAATTCATTTTTAATAGATCAACAAAAAGAAACAACATTTATCCATCTTATATGAAGAAAAAGTAACTACTTCCCACCTTAAACATGAATAGATATAGGAAGAAGATATATTCTGACACACAAGTGAGTCCAAATAAAAAACATTTGATCAAATAAGAGTAGCCAGAAAAGAACAAACAAGAAGGGTATGCATGAAACCAACCTGCAAAGAGCCTGTTAAGAGAACTGGTTTGAGGGAATCATACATCCCAAAGTAGAGGCCACGATACACAATGATTCCAATACAGGAAATGTTGAAGCCACGGTAAAGACCAGCAACACCATCAGAAGCTAATGTCTTCTTGTAGACATCAATAAGGCCATTGAATTGCCTTTCTCCACCCTTCTTTGCAGCCTTGGAATCATTAGCCAGACGGGTACGAGCATAGTCAAGGGAGTAGACAAAAAAGAGGGATGAGGCACCAGCAGCTCCTCCTGAGGCCAAGTTACCAGCAAACCATTTCCAGTAACCATCCCTATCCTTCTTGAAATTGAAAAGCCTCTTGAAGTAGTCCTTGAATGCAAAGTTCAGGGCCTAGAACAGTACAAAGAATCAATAATGATTGACCTGATAGTACCATACACTGTCGTCCAAATCACAGACTGTGTGATGATGATGTATAATAAATTTGCTAACTTCCACAATAGCTACTTTAAGATTACCTTTCTGACTGATTGGCAATGCAAAAACTTGTGTAATAATATATAGTGCATGTTTTTATCCTTAGAAATCATAAGGGGTGATGATGTATAATGAATTTGCTAACTTCTACAATAGCTACTTTAAGATGACTTTTCTGATTGGCAATGTAAAAAGTTGTGTAATATATATAGTTCATGTTAATCATAAGGGGTAGGAGCAACATGAGTTACCTGAGTAGGGAAATAACGGATGACATTTGCAGTGTTACCTCTCCATAGGGAACCAAAACCCTCTTCATTGATTGTCCTGCTAAAACACTCACCAATACCTTTATAGGGCTCAGAGAGTCTACCAGCTTTGATCATCTCATCCTGGTTCTGGATCAAGAGCTTGATGCGTTCAATGGGGGCAGCAGCAGTTTTGGACACAGCAGCAGACACTCCACCCATGAGAAAGTCAAGGAGGAAGTTTCCTTTCTCAGCAGGAGCTGCAACAAACACAGGTGAGGCTGTTGCTGCAACAGCAGAGACATCAATTCCACCTCTGCATGCTGGCATCACTGGAACCTGAAATGCTGCATTCGAGTGTTTCCCAAAGGAGACACCATTGGAGTAATTCCCGAAAGATCGCCTCTGGTGGTACAGTGGAAGACCAGTTCGAAGATGTAGCTGGCCTGCAACTTTCTCAATGACTCTAGGGTGCTGAACCTGATCAACCATGCTTGTCTTTCCTGAACAAACAATACAATTAACCAGTACCAAAGTTCGTCATGAGAAAGGAAACACACCCTCAAATTATCTAACAAATCAAATAAGAAAGGTGGTTGTTTGATTCACAGTAAATTCAATCACAAATCTTAATGAATGATAAGTTGAAAATATGATCTTAGGGTAAACTTTAAGATCTTTAACCACTTTGTGTGCTTATAAACAAAAACAATGTCTAGGTAAAATGTTGTTATCATCATTGCCTTTGTTCATAATAAAATGAAACACAGCAGTTACAAAAACATGAACAAAATCACTCATATATGTACAACACAGATAAAATTGAGAAATTGAAATAGAAATGAACTATCATTAACACATAACAAATAAACCATATATACAGGAACGAACAAGAATCGAGGCTTTTCAAATAGGTTTATTATTGATGCAATCTTATGTCAAAGATCAACAAAAAAAAAAAGGACAAATACACGTAAACATTCCCATTAGATTCAATTCTACAATACAAAAATCTAAGTATTCAGAGTGATTTATTAACTTTATGAAAAGCAGTAGAAAAAAACAAGGGGTCAGAGAAAACTTACAAGAAAAAACAAAAGATATTAAGGTTCAAAAGATAACTGTAAGATGAAAAGTTGGATTGAAGAAGGAGAGAAGGAAGAGTGTAGTGGGAGAGAAAGTGGAAGAGTAACTTTTAAAGAGAAGTTTGTGGTTGAGCGAGTTTGTTGGAGAGAAGAGAAGACCTTAACAAATGGAATGATGAATCAATGAATATAACTAAGTTTGAACACATCAAACTGCAACTCACTTTGTTGATATTTTCCCATGTGAACTTTATTTGTTTTTTTAATTGATTTTTTTTAATTTTAATTTATTATTTAGGTATTGTTTTTGTTATTGAAATATCTATATTTTTTTAAATATATATATATTATATATTATATATTTTTTACATTTTAATTAATTAGATTATTTTAATTATATGGTATAAAATATCAATTTTAATAGGTTTAAAATTACAATTTGGTATAAAAGTGTATTTGGAAAAGATTTTTTTAAATATTAAATAAGAAATCTGTCAAATATTCCTGACTTTGAAATAATAATAGAATTGTGATGCAATAAATATTATTTATAAATTTGCTGTTGATAAAAAGTTAATAATACTAAAATAAATAATAATCTTTTAAGTTGTCCTGATTAATACTAGAATTAATAATATTTTAATCATATTAATATTAGTTCTTAGATTCATATTATTTCCTTTAATAGTATTTTTTTATATAATGGCAAATGATTGTTTGTTAATTAGATAGAGATGTAAAATTTGATAGTGATACGAGTGTTTTTATAATATATATATATATATATATATATATATATATATATATATATATATTTTTTTATATATTTTT
>Ga0123342_1004998_pt1 | contig 19679 bp, 8 predicted proteins | sample Turbeawhitnodule_FD_89960 | JGI IMG/M metagenome (GOLD analysis project Ga0123342, IMG submission 89960) | Root nodule microbial communities of legume samples collected from Mexico - Turtle bean Mexico white nodule | ecosystem: Host-associated > Plants > Roots > Nodule | place: Mexico: Nepantla... | reverse complement strand
TTCCAGCATTCAATTTCAGTTTGCTTAGCTTTTGTGCCTTTTTGTTCGGTTCAATTTGACAATAATTGGAACTTCTATATGAGTTTGTGTTTTGGCACTAGTTTTGGTAAGTTCTTGTTCATACAACCTTGATCCATTTCTATGATAAAGTGCCTAGCTCTTAACCAACTCAAGATGATTCCTAAGAATGTCAAGAATCATTCTAATTGTGCTAGTGGAATCACATCAAGATAATTTTGCATGATTATCAATTGGAGTAAGTGCAGTTTGCATGCTAAAAGAATTGCATTTGTTAACAATTCTAGTGCATACACTGGTGCAGAAAAGCAAAACGAATGCGACTATTTTAAATTTTTAAGGACGACTGTATAGCCGCATTTGATCAGCACGCACTTGTAAATCAAAGAGATAAGAGTGCGGCTATATAGCCGCACTTGTAAATACCATTTATAAGTGCGGATATTTCTTATAGCCGCACTTGTATATGCCAAAACATTAAAAAAAAAATCTTGTGTGAATGCAACGTTGATGAAGAGTGGCACGGGAGCGCCAACAACGGCGGCGACGGACAAGGAAGATGGAGCAAACCAAAAAACCCATAAGAACCCACTAAGGCAATGAAAGAGTACTGAGCAATGCAAGAAACCAAACAATGTAAGAAAAACGAAACAAATTTATACATGAAGAATGGCACGGGAGCGTCAGCAACGGCGGCGGCGGATAGGGAAGCAGTGACGGAGCAACGAATGCCAGCCAATGAAATAGTGTTTCGAGACCACCAATGCAAGGGAAAAAACATATATAAGAAAAACGAAAACATCTATGCATATATTTGTGAAGAGGAAGAGGAAGAAAGAGAGCTCAAGAAACTTACATTGGCACAAATGGAATGCAGATGCAGTAGAAGGAGATGAACTCAGAGCGCAAACGCGAAACGAAAGCAAAGACGAGAAAGAAAGTATGAAATTGTGTGTGGCGCGCTTCAAAATTTAGGGTAAAAAGGATTTACGAATGCAACTAAAGGTAAAACCGCATTCGTAAATCAAAACGCTCTGATTTACAAGTGCGACTATACAAAATAGCCGCATTCGTAAATCAAAATAATTTCAAAAATGCCAACGCGTTTTTTTACGAAAGTGGGTAGCGCAAAAGCCGCACTAAATAAATAGTACCCTTTTCTTATTTTTGCACTAGTGATATTTCATTTGATTCACCGTTATCCCTTTCTTACTTCTTGTTATTTCAAGACTAAGAAAATATATTAAATTCCTAAGATCCTTAATCTTGAATGTCTGATTCAAGGCTTGTTTGATTCATTAATCTCCTCTTTATCATTTCCTACCAATATTATATCATCCACATACATCAATAATGTTGTAAAAGATCCTTCAGAAGAATTAATGAACAAGGAATGCTCATTCATAGATTTAGTATATCCCATAGAAAGCAAAAAGGGTGACAGTTTGGAAAACCACTCTCTGTTGGCTTGCTTAAGGCCATATAAATCCTTTTTTTAATTTACAAACTTGTCCTGGTTGAATAGAAGTCAATATAGGAGGAGAAACCACACATACATCTTCTTTCAACTCTCCATGTAAAAAGGCATTGTTTATGTCTAATTGTTTCAATTCCCAATTATAGATAGAAGTTAGAGAAAGAAGCAACCTTACGATGATCATTTTTGCTACTGGAGAAAAAGTATCAAGGTAGTCAATGACTTCTATTTGTGCGTATCCCTTTGCTACTACCATTGCTTTTTACCTTTCAATTGTTCCATTAACCTTATATTTTATTTTGAATAACTGATAAGTGCTCACTATCAAGCACTTATGGATATTAATTGATAAAATAACTCTAGTATAACCCCTAATTTATGAATTTACATCTTTTTACATATTTTGTGATTATAATATGAATAAGAACAATTTATTCCCACATTTGTGTTAATTTCAGGATTCTAGGGAGAATGGAGATGAGAAAGAAAAATGAGAATATACAAGATAAAAAGGAAAAACTAGAACGCTCCAAACACTCGCACAAACTTGCCTAAGCCAGAACCTCCCAGAGGATCTCGTCCAAGCGAGCTCAGTCACACCTAGGCGGGATGACTATAGAGACATTGAACCTATTTTCATCCAACTCGCCTAGGCGAACCCAATCACGTACAGGCAAGAAGTCACTTAGCCCAAGTCCAACTAGGTTAAATATGAGGTGTGAGGCACAACCCTTGACATCAATTGGGAGAATAAAAGGTGTTAGAAAACCCTAGAGGAGGCAACTGTCAAGGAGAAACATCCTAAGTCTTCTTTACCTTCATTCCATGCTTGTAATGACCAACATGAATGACTAATTCTACCCCTTGGGATTGGGAGTAATCTGTTCAAACTCTTATGTATTCAGGTGATATTTAAATATAATATTATGTTCTTGATTGATGATTAGTATTGTTATTTTATTTGTAATGCTTGTTTATCATGATCTAGATCCTTATATTGGACTAAAAAGTATCTCTAAGTTTCTAAGCCAAATGATAATGCTTAACATAATTTTTATCCACGAACACTTCACAATTAGGCCAGTCATCTCAGCATCCAAGACAAGGTCCCACCAAACATCAGAAGGACCTCAGCAGAAGAAGAATTGGACATAGGTCGGAACATCATATTTTCTTTCTTCTGGTCTTTTTAGAAGACAAAGTTTATGTAAATAATTTTGGCTCTTTCTAGGGTCCAAATAGAAGAATAAGATAGAGTAGGTGATACAAACCAACAGATAACGAAGGACACAACAAGCACTTCCCAAAAGGGTCAGTCATCTCAAGATACAAAGTCAGGCCCCACCAAGCCTCGAGAAAGAATCAGCAAAAGAAGAAGAAGCTATAAACCCGAATATCAGAAGTTCTTCCTTTTGGTCTTCGTAAAAAATAGAATATGTTTGTAAATAATTTGAGCTCACTTTAGGGGTCCAAATAGCAAAGATAGGCTAGAATAAGGTGTCTTTAGCATAATAGGTGGTGTAGGTATCATTTTAGCTTGTTCCTAGCCTTTTAGGAAGGCAATTTGACCTAGTTTCTAAGAGGACAAGCCTAGGGTGTGGGTTTGAGTCAAACCCTAAGGCTGCCCATTTTTTTCTCTTTTCCCATCCTACCCTTCTTGCTTGTTTTCCAAGGCTCCTTCACCTATAAATAGGAGGCCTACCCATTGTATTTGACAAGTTGACTTTAAATGAAGTAAAGAAACTCTGCACAAATTGTGTGAGCTCTTAGTGAGGCTTATGTCCTCTTAGGTTTGAGGTCTTATCTTGAGTGATTTGGGAAGCTCTCAAGTCGCGGACAACACACTCATCTTGGAGCACATCACACTCCAAGTGGCGTGACATTTCACACCCACCATCATAAGTTTTCTTATTCCATTTTTCTTTCCATTTCTCCATTCCATTTTATGTGTTTGTCTCTTAGTTTCTCTTCTTTGTTACTCTTGGGTTTCACTCATAATCATGAGCATGGTGCATCATTTGGGAGGCCATGACCACCATTGATGTTACCTTGTGCTCATTTTCAATTCCGCAATTGCATCTCACTATATCTTGTTTTTCATTTTTGCCTCTGTGAAGTGCACCTTTACACTTACTTAACCACTTGGTTAAGTTCGTGTCCAGTGGGAATCTTCCTTAGGTCCTCACCATTAATTGTTAAAAATCCAAATCTTAAGTAAAAGTGTCACCATAAATGAAAACATTTAAAATCAACTCACATCAGTAGTGTATACTTAGTAAATTGGGTTTGTGTCAAGCCCACCTTTCATGACATATGCACCTAGGTTTGGGGTTTCTTTGACCTACCTTCTAGAAGGTTTCTCACTAATTATGCCCTTACCCCTCTCACTATTGCTCCCCAAGTCACTATCTCCTATATTAAGGGTGTATTGCCTCATGTATTTAGACACATTGAATTTGAATTAAGAAAAACTTTGCTTGAGTGATTAGTACCTTTGTTCCTAAATTGTTCTTGGGTCTTATCTTGAGAGTAGTGCACTTCAAGTGGCGGCTTCTCACCACTCACCTTGGAATTCCCTCACCTTCCAAGTGGCGTGATCATCCCTTTCATTTCACCTATGCTTTCTTATCTTTTCTCTATTTTCATTTTCTTCATTGCGCCATCATCCTTCATCTTGTGTCTTGTTATCTTCTTTTGTCATTCGGTCTATATTGTTCTTTATCTTTTGCTTCTTAAATTTCGCACCTTTTCATCATCATCACCATATAATTGTATTTTCCCTTTTGCTCTCTAGAAGAGAACCTTCACACTTAATCACTTGGTTAAGTCCGTGTTCAATGACAATCTTCTTTGAGTTTATCACCATAATTGCTAATCTCAAAACTTATAAACAAAAAAGGAACCCATAAAATGTACAATCCTAAAATCAACTCACATCATCAAGTGACTTATGGTTTACCTAATCCGAAAGGTATTTTTGAGTTATCAAATAACTTATGGATTATCCAATCTGAAATGGAAATTGAATGCAATTTTTTATTTGCATAATTGTGTGAATTTCAGTGAAAATTAGAATAAAATAAAAAATTATATTTTATTAATGAAGGTTAAAGTATGGACATGGAGGTTGACTTGTTTACAAAAAGAATCACCACAAATAGCCTTAGAAGTGTGATGGAATGAATAAGACCAACATTGGATGTGCGTCGAAATGAAAGAGATCATGGAGGTGTCGTAGGGTAAGAGAAGAGAGCAGAGAGAGGTAAAACGTAAAGGTAAAATGTTTAGGGTTTTGTTTTTCAAATTATTTACTGTAGGGCATAACAGTAAATTCTTATTTAGTATGCACATGCCTGAAGAAGTCATGGGGGTACAGGAAGAAGCAACCAGTAAAGAAACTTCTTTCCTTTTCTTTTCTTTTATGCCCTATTCGACATTTGGCTTGTTCTTACTACACTACCATAGGTTCTCGTGGCACCCCATAATAATTGTGCAATTACATTTTTGCCCTTAAGTTAAAAAATAACTAAATCCTAAAATCCCACCTAAGATTTTCACCATACCTCTTCTTCTGATTTCTCTCAAGGCACACCTCGAGCACCCCATCCACCCCAAGGCACCTCCAGAACGCGATTTTCACTAGTTGAAGGTTTTTTTGTGGTTGTATACAAAGTTTGAGAGTATTTTATGGTGCGTTTGTGGTTGTGTGATGGAAAATGTTAGTTTTTCATATGTATTTCACTCTTCTCCTGCACTGATTTCATTTCACTGCACTGGTTTTTTTGCATTCTGAGAACATTCTGGATTTGTAATCTGGAATTTATTTTTTGAAAAAACACATTCTAGATTACCCAATCCATAAGCTTTTCCCAGATCTGGGATTATCTTATGGATTATGTGATAGAGTTCCTTCTTCATGTTGTGAAAACTAGCACCGGTTGGCTTGTAGAGGGAGGCGGAAACAATGAATGAGTGAAATGACACTAGGATCGCTTAAGTACCAAGCATTTCCTAACCAAATGCTATCAAAAAACACTTCACAAACTTCTCACTAAGCAAATTCCTAGAAACACAAAAAGATGAAAACACTATTAAAACAAGAAATTGAAAGCAAATAAAACAATTAAACTTCTAAAACTAGAAAGCTTAAACTAGATGTTCCCTAGGTGAGGCTTCTTGGCACCTTTGGACCTCGAAGACACACTCATTAAACTAAACGTGATATTAATCCACTAAAATTAAGATTTTAAGGCAAATACAACTCAAAGAAATACAATGACAAGTAATTTTTTATACAACTTTTCTTCTAAAAAAACTATGTACTCCAAAGTGTTTTGTTGCTTCTTGCTTTTGGTGTTGCTTCCCCTTGCTTTATCTCCTTAGGATATTGAACTTTGATTGATCCACCATTTTCCTTCTCCAAGGAATTATTTTCTCACCAAGGTAAGAAGTCACTTTAAATAGAGGTCAAGCAAGTTAAAAATAACAAAAGTTTAATTTGAAACATGTACCACTTCAAACGGAATTATGATTGACAAACTCAATTGATTAAAACATAAATGAAAAACAATAAATTAAGGTAATCAAGGAAGGATAACACAAAAATTGGAATTCCTAAAAAATGATCTAGAATAGATGAACAAAACTAAAATTACTAAAAAATTGTAGAAAAAAGTAGTAAGCTTGCTAGAATTATTTTAATATTTGTATCTGGATTCAGTCTTTGAAATTTTTTTCACTGAAAATACAATCAATAAACTGAATAATGGCACTGGAATTTCGTCAAAAAAAGTTCTCCAATAAATTTTCATAAATTTGGAGATTTCAAAGCTCAATTCATCGTGCTTAGCTCACATTCATCTCATTCGACGTAGTCAATCTGACTTCCTTTCGTATTTCATTTTTCATTTTTTTTTTAATTTTGAATTTTGATATAATTTTTTTTCTTCTGGTTTCTAACACATCAAGGTATGTAAATCAAGAGTTTCAAATTTTTTTTGATAATGAATCAAATTATGATAAATGTTTTCAGCCGACAATGAATTTTTGGGAATTTGCAAATTATGAAACCTAAAGAATGCAATGAAAATTGGCACACAAACTCAAGACACGGTAGAAATTCTAACTCTATGAACTTGTTATTGAACTAATTAAAATGTATAGAACTCAATTGCTGAAATTAAAAAACATTCAAAGGCACATATACGTTTAACACAAATTGAAACATTCAACTACAACAAGAAACATCAATTCAATAAAAGTACTACTGGAAATTGTTGACAATTATCAACTAACATCTTGAAAAAACTAGAATTAAATTTAGAAGTAAAATGACTCAAGACAAACACAATTATATCATTTAAAAAATAAATATACAATCAAGACTCAATTAAAAATAAAAGCACATAAACGAATTGCATAATTGAATTCCTAAACTCAAGATATGAAAGGTTCAACATAGAATTTGAAAATTAAACTGATTAAACCTCAAATAGGCACAAAATAAATGGTAAAACAAGATTAAAATCAACTTAAGACAATTAAAAAGTGATGTAGACAACATGGAAATTCAAAAAATAATTTAGAAAAAGAAGAACTCACTACACCTTGTTTGAACCATAGCTCTTGATACCAAATGATGGAGTTCCTTCTTCATGTTGTGAAAACTAGAACCGGTTGTCTTGTAAAGGAAGGCAGAAGCAATGAATGAGTGAAGTCAAGGAATAACTCAAAGAGTTCTCATGGAGCTTGGAGTGTCATGAGGTGTCTTGAAGAGTGACAGGTGAGGCCTAATCACTTGGAGAGGGAGAGGAGATAAAAAAAGGTGTCTAACCTAAAGAGAGGCAAGACAAGGAGAGTTATAAGTTTGCATTTGGGCAGCATAACTCTAATATTATTGATCTTAACTTTGAAGAGTCAAGCACCTCCTTTTATAGGTAAAGAGGACGACCAAGCTACAAGCAAAATGGAGGTTCATTCAAATTCAAAATGTTTCAAAAAGTGGAGCCAAAGCAAGTCACACTTGCCATGAGAAGGTTGTGTTTCATGTTCACCTTCTAGATCATAATTGAGCCCAATTAAACCCTAGGTAGGTTTAAAACCCCTAAACCTAATCTAGTTAAAGGCAAATATAAACCAAATTTCTACACTACTTGACCTAACTGTGTAGGTCAACATTATTTTACAATAAATGAAATTTTATTCTAATATTTAATAACTGGAACAAGATCTAAGATATGTAGGAATGTTTATCTGAAAGTCTCTGTTGAGTTCCATTCTTCTTGGAGTCCTAAGAATGTTCCTCTGATAGTCTCTACTGAGTTCCATTCTCCTTGGAATATTTTGATTCTTGTCTAGTAGAACTCGTGACTGGGAGCTCTGTCATCATTATGTAATCTAGAATGTGTTTTTTCAAAAATTGAAATTCGGATTACATAATCCATAAATCTTTTCCGGATCTAGGATTAACTTCTGGATTATGTAATCCAAAATACATTTTTTGAAAAAACATATTCCAAATTACATAATCCATAAGTTAATCCTAGATCAAAAAGATTTTCAGATTATATAATTTAGAATTTATATAACACTTCAAACTTTTTTAACTTTTTTATAGAGAAGTATTTTTAGAATTACAAAATTTAGAGGATACCACAAGAACCTATCTATAGGGTATAATAAGAAGCATCCTCGACATTTTCATTACAATCTCCTACGGGGCTTGGAGTAGTTCAATATCAATAAAGCAAGCCCAATTCCTTTAATGGGTTGACACTAATATTGGCCCATTGATTTTCACGGAACTAACGGCGACGTTTTAGTTATCTTCTGGTTCGAGATTCCTTAGCTGGAAACATAGAACTTTTCGAGCTGGTGATGGATGATGGAATGAATGTATGGAAGATAAACTCTGAAGTTGCTATCTGCATCTTGGTATTACTTCCATTTTTTTATTTGTTTTCAGTGTAAAATTTGTTTTACCTCCATTATCCTCTGCTGAATCTTCTCTGTAAAATTGTTTTATTCTATTTCGACTTTTTCAAAATCTATGATATTGGGATGCTTTGATTCGATTATTATATTTACAAAACTTGGTTCCTGCACATCTTCCTCACGCTGCAAATGTGAGGACTCCATCAAGAGAAAGAGGAAATAAATTCACTTCACTTACAGATATTGTTAGAAATGAAGGTTTGGGAAAATTAGAAATTCAATATTCCCAAATTTACTTCACTTAGAGATTGCAAGAAATAAAGGGTTGTTGATGGGGTATTATATGCAATTATGGGAACTATATGTTGCTACTTTTGAATAATGGCGATTTTTATAACTGTTGCAAATTGGAGATATGAAGTAATGGCATTACACATGCAAGTCGCTCGTTAAAAAGGCTATCTAGATTCTAATTTCTCTAGCCAGAGCTTAAATTTTACCATCACAATCAAAAACAGCTGCACAGTGAACACGCTCCTCTGTCTGAATTTACTAAGAACAATTTCCTTGTTAAAATCGGATGTTGCCACTCTGCTTGTGGTTCCAACAACTATTTCAATAAGATTATTATTCTACCCATCAACCTTTTAACTGTATTTATACAGTTACAGGAACCAATGAACAACTGGGATGAAGAAAATATCATGATGCATGGGTGCAACCCGAGAAATCTGTGTACAAGCAAATACGTATCAGTTGTATTTTGCTGCTTTGGATCATACAGTATTGGATAGTTCTTCAGTCTAGCCTCTATACGGATTGGGGCTAAGGAACCAGAAAGATTTGGAAGAAATACAATATATAAGTAGATTCTGCTTTAGCCTGAATAGGTGAAAAATAGTACTCACTCACATAGAACTTTTAGTTCAATCATGCTTCCTAACCGTTATCTGATATAGGCTGACCATACTTCAATCCCAATGTTATGCTTTTGACACCAATACTGTTCACATCCGCATTAGTCATTACAATCTGTCACATCTCAGGAACATTCATCAAGAATCTTAGTGTATGTTAATTATGAAAAGGATATTAACTTTCAATTCTTGGTTCTCACTCTTCCCCACATTGTACACTCGGTGAATGTTGAAGCATCACTTTCTTAAGTTTGCATGTTGCGTATGCTACTATTAGAGGTTTTGTAGTGACTTTGATGATCAACAAGAGGAATGACTTCATGTTGGATGATATTTTAGTATTCCATTTTGATTTTAAAGCAAATGAAGTATTACGAAACTGAAACTATTCATCATATTTTGAAAAAAAAAATGATGCCTTGATGGGTTGACACTTAATAAGTAACAACACCTTGCTTTTGGCAAGCTACTTGTCCTCTGGCGTACGAACGAATTTATCATCTTTTTATATGAATGACTTATTTTTGTTTGATAATATTACCGGTATTCTTCTTTCAATTTTTCTTAGCAAACCATTTTTCTTGTTCAGCAAACACATGCACTCCACAATCGCAAGAAACAGGCAAAATAAAAGAAAGACTGTGGGACAAATTTCCATCCAGTACTTCTCTACATGACATGATGAGACAATACAGGTGTCCAGAGCTCTGTTATGTATAATATGGCTCATAAACTTTACTTTTGTTGGTTAAGGAACAAGACTTGTTGTCTGTTGGATCGAAAAAATGAAGATGAGAAAGATCATTAGACTTGAAATACTTCTAAAACACGACAGCATTACAAAAGAATTTCACTGTAATCTTGCTGAAACTGTAATACTAGTGCATATGGGTATTTCATTTCACTGGACGAAACTAAAAGAAAACATTTTTCTGTTGGATTGGAGGAGCTCGGATTATCATCTATACTAACGTTTTGGATGATGCTGCTTCACTGAATTGCTATCTATAAAAATTATGCAGTAGCTTGACTGTACAAAATACATGCCTCTCTTTGACAAAACTCTTAAAAACTAGATTGAAAAGAAGGGGAAAACCAAACAACTGTTGTGAAGATATTTTCAGAATGTAGGTACAGTTCGACCATATTTCTAACCTGCTCTTCGTTTTCAAGCTTCCAAGTGTTGTTGCTCTCTTAGATGTCAGCTTAGTGTTGCTTTCTTTCGTAGTCAAAGGAACAAGATGAATTTCTTAAGTCCTGTTGTGGATAGGATCTGATCCCCTTGGCACTCTTCTTTTGCTGGACTGACTTGGATCAAACTCATGGTTGAAATTGGCTGAAATCTTCTCTGTGGGACCAAGCCGTTTGTTGCCATTTGCTGAATTCTTCTCTGTGTTCAATAATTCCTCTGTAGTCTTCGTAGCGTGTTGATTCTGCAACAATATCCTTTGGTCTTTTTGGCTGTGTCTTAGTGCAATTTCTGAACTTCTCAGGCCTAACACATTCTCTGGTTGAATTGATATTAAGAAACCCACAAAGAGAAGAAGAATGATTTTTCTAGAAGGATGAAACACCATATTCTCTTCACTCTGAAACAAGAAGAATAGATAGATGGTGTGCTCTTTCTGTTTAGAGTGACAGGAGAATAAGCAGCTCTCCCCTAATCTGTGTTCTTATGGTCCATTCCTGTAGACATAACCTTGTTATATATGTCATACTAGATTTGGAGGGGACTTTAAAGCTTAAAGCAGAGATGGCCTACAGGAATTTTAGATTCATCTCGAATCACAAGCCTGAAATCTTAGCTAATTAAGGCTGTTATTGAAGAATCTGACAAGGATGAATAAAGGGAGTTGGGACAATGTCCTTGAGAGGCCAAGTATATTTCTTTTTTCATTTCTTTCCCTACATGTCTATCATATGCCTGCTTTTTTCTCCAAAAGAAGCCATACACCGTTGCCAGGACTCTGTCCAACTTGCCACATCATACTGCTATACTTGTGTATGGATAAATAGGTCTTACATTCTCCAGTGTTAAGCTTGGTATTGGCGTACTTGGATAATTCAAAATATTTATCATTCTGTATGTATCTATTGAATTCTTTTGCATACTTTTTGCCTATATGTTGCAAATATCTTTTAAATTTGTGTACCAATACAAGTGAAGTACCTCAATGATTGGATGATAGTATTTTATTATAACAACAAAAACCCACTTATGTTAATGCCTTTGTTCTGATTTAGGATTTCTGTTTCGTGTTTATATTATATTAATTTTATATGTTGAATCTTAATATCTAATTATGTCAGCTTAATGCATGTTATCTCATAACAAGCTGCATTATAAATTTGCAAAAAGGTGCAGGTTTTCAGCATATAAAACTCTGGTCTTATATGGGGTTAATGGTAAATTACAATTCCTTTGTTATTAAGAAAGGGCCATGTTAAATATTATTTCCTTTAATTAGCAAGACCAAAACAGTGACAATGGACCAGGCTGAAGCAGGAGATTGCAACAGTGCATGCAGGTTATGTAAAGAATAGATAGGGGAATAGAACAGTCCCCAAAAGAAACAAACTCTTGCTTTATGTACTTTTCTAACTTCTCTAAGATCTCCAAGTAACTTTAGAATTCCAAGCTCACTTCCCAAGGTAACAAAAACAACACTACTATATTTCTTGGGCTGAATGTTACCTTTATGCTTTGTTCTACTTTTAGATTAGATGGGTTCCCAAACTATTTGTCCCTTCAAAATTTCTTGCCCTCCCTCTCTCACTCTCTCCCTTTCTCTTATTTTACTTTATTTAACATAAAATACCACATGCAACTAGGAACTGTCGAAAGCATAAATTCCTTGGTTTATTCTTAAATCTGAAGAAGGGTGATTGGTCATGGTCCAAGTGAAACAACCAGCGGATTGAAATTTATCTCCTCTTTTCTAGATTTTCTTTTCTTTTCTTACTATTAAAGTGAGAGTTAAAATGACTCGTTGCTTTCTATTTTTCATTTTTCTTCCTATGGTTTGAAACTGCCTTTTGAGAGTGTCACCTCGTTTCAAATCACATCTCCTTAGGAGAATATGCTTTTTATTCTCTTCTGATTATTTATTACATTGATATGCCAAAGGCCTAACATGTTGTTACATGCTAATCTTGGGGAGAATGGTCTGTGTTAGACAAGGTTATCTTTCCGTGGTACATGACCATCAAATCGAGAGAAGCACAAGCACTTTATCTTCAAATAAAAGATAGTATTTTAGATTGTTTGTGTGGTAACTTTGGGATCCTTACATGGTTAGTTTCTAAGGGGTCCAAACCAAACGACTCACTTTTCTTTGGCGGGTAAACTATTTCATTAGAAAGATTATGAAAGTAATTGCACTCTTGTTGTGTCCCAAAAAAGTCTTGTTTATTGATCTTGCCGCAATAACATCACCACCTTCGTTGATCCCTAGAGGATGCCAAATGCCAAAATTCTTTACACGTACGTCAATGTACATGTTTTACGGATATCAGTGTAATATCATATTCTCAAGTGTTACTGTCTAAAGAGTAAAAAAAAAAGTAATTGATCATTTCATGTCATTCCTCTTTAGACAATAACATTTGAGAACTATAATGATCAATTACTTTGAATACACCATTAACACTTACAAGTTCTCTTAATCAATTACTTTGACATCACCTGTTAAATTTATACTTTCCTTCTTCTCTCTATTTTCTTGGTGTCATCTAGCATTTCAGTGTCCAAAATTGTTTAATTTGTTAAGATTCTTTTGCCAAAATGGGAAATAAATAAATAAAATGCATAGTGGGGTCCTATTAATACAAAGGATATGTGGTACGGTATGTACAATGCCAAGTGCAACTTGTTGATACACCTATTTGCCGTTATAAAATGTGTGGCACTATCTATCTAAACATTTTGGTTGGAACCAGTTCCTATGATTAACATTTTTACAGTATGCAGCACAACAAAGATGAAAATGTTACACGTTTAGGCTTTCCTGGATTCTGAAGACTGGTCTTAAAGGTGTAGTCTCTTTGTAAAATTGTTGTGAACCAAAGTGTGCCCCATAAGGCTCAGCATGACGATCACGGACCAATGAGTACTCACTGAATAAGGCCACCACAAAACCACAAAAGACACCAAAAGAAGAATGGCAAAGCAACTTAAAGAAGGTAAAAGCAAAAAACGAGCTGTAATTGTTACAGATAGCATCCATCCCCCATCTTTGAATAGTTTGATTTTTGGTTTTTTAAGTTATTTGCTTTATATTACTTGACAAGATATTAAACAGCCTGGAACATGAGCAGTGATGAACCTATGATCTTGCCAAATTGAGTAATAAAAAGTTGTGATAGAAGTAGGGAAATAAGAAAAATAGCAGTAAGAAGATTGTGAGGGAATTTTGAATATGAAGAATGAATGAATTGCAAGTTTGGAACATATTTGGTAGGCAGGAGCAATCAAAGTTGTTGATAAGACTGGTTGGCTGCTATAAATTCTTTAGAAAAGAAAGGAAAAAAAGTTGAGCTACAAAGAGAATGTCACCAAAACATAAGCTAAAGTGAGATGCTTCTTTGCTATGGGTTTGATTTAAAATGGTTGGCCATCTTCAGTCATAATCATAAGTAGGGTGTGTTAGAATATATGCTTATCTGCTTTGCTTTCTTCAAAAGAGATAAAAATCAAAAATCTAATCAGTTTCCCTTCTGTAAGAGACTGTTACTTCTTTCTCAATTTCGATACAATATCACCTTCTAAAATCTTAACTATTTCCTCTCTCTAAATACCTTACTCATTTCTTATATTTTATAAAAAGTGTTATTTAACAACCAAAACACTAATTTATAATTATGATTTAGTTAATATAATTTTAAAGTTATTCCATTTAATAATAATAAAAAAATCATTTATAATCTAGTGTATCAATCAATATATCAACACTCATCGTTTCCACAACGTTCACTAAAAAACTGCAATATACGTCCAAAAAATTTCATATCCTCAATATCTCTATTTCGGTTTATTGTTTACTCTTAGGTTAGCACAATACAAAGAAATAATATTAATTATTTTGGACTTCTCATTTCAAAATCAAACTAAACTAAAGAATATAAAACATATAAATTTAAATGAATTTTATTTTATAAATTGGTTTTGTAAAAATAACTTAAATTTAAACTTAATTTTTAATATCATAATTTATTTTAGTGAGGTTTTTCTATTTATCAACCACCCGCAAATATTACATATTTTTATTGTCTCGAATATTTTATTAATTTTTATTATTTCTCACATTTTTATTAATTTTCACATATTATTATTAATTTTTTTATTTCTCATATATTTTTAGTAAATTTTTATTTTCTATCAAACTAATTAAATCACAGAACTTTAAAAATAATTGCTCGCTATTTTTTACTTATTTTTATTTTACCAAACATCTAAACATACTGAATCACTGATAAAATCTATGTCCTTCCCTAATCAATTATAAGAAAAGGCGTAAGTTTAAGTAAAAACTAATTTCAATTAGTCTCTTTATCTTAATTAACGTTGCTACTTCAAAGATATCATTCTTAATTAACTGAGATGTCATTCTAATATTTATTTTATATCAAGTTCCAATGAAGAAATATTTAAAAACAAATATTTTTAAATCTGATTAATAAATTAAATAATATGAATTAATTTTTTAATTGGTATAAACATTAGTTATTCTTGTTTATATTTTAGTTAATAAGGAGTAATATTTAATTTTAGAAAAGTACTAAAAACATATTTCCTGTAACAAAATCTCTTTTGGTATTACTATTAAAACGCAATGTCAACCAATATTCTTAAAACAATGGTTAAAATAGAACAAATTCCATTTAAAAGTATCATTAATGTACAACTATTATATTTCTAACACTACTTAACGTAGATTTTAATAAAAATATTAATTTTGAATTTCTTAACCAGAATACTGTTAACAAAACTCTAATTAAAATTTACTAAGAACTAAAAAAATGTGTTGTTGGAATTAACTCTTTATTCAATTCAAAATTAATTTTACGTATTCACATTTTAAGTTTAACTAGAACAATGTCATTTTTGAAAATGTATATTTTTAATCACTATTACAAGAAAAGCATGAAATAGAAATCAATTTTAGAAACCCAAAATAATTAGTTGTTATAATAACTAAATTAGAGACCATTTTAGAAACTAAAGAAAATGATTTCTAAATTAGTTTTTATTATTGTTAAATGGTTTCTAAATTGATATCTAATTAGCAACCAAAGTTTTAATTACCAATTTTTTAGTTTCTAAATTTGGTAACAAAAACCTTGGATACTAATTAAATATCAATTTATAAACCATTTAACAATAATAAAAACTAACTTAGAAATAAAAAGAAATTTAGTCTCTAAAATGGTCTCTAATTTAGTCACAATAACAAGTAATTATTTTTTGTCTCTAAAAATTGGTTTCTATTTCATGATTTTATTGTAATTGTAATCTATATAGTAATAATAAAAGAGTTGTGATTACAAATATTTTAAGTGATATTGTTTAAAGTAGAAAAATATACTTTAATTTTATTTTACACGTTTTTAATAAGTAAACCATTGATTAGTTTATGGGATTGGATGCACAGATATTTAAGTTTGATTATCTTCATTTCCCTTTTGATAAGGACAAGTTAGGTTCATGGATTGGTTTAAAAGAGATTGATATAAAAATATTAAATAATAAACTCATCTTCATCCAGGTTGGAAAAGCTCACCAGGAACCTCTACATATTTATTTCAAAATTATTTTACTTGCAAATCATTTTAAATAAATTATAAATTAAATATTACATATGTTTTATTCTTAATGGTATATAAAAATTAATAAACAGAAATTTGTGCATATACCAGATGTTATAAAAAGAAATTGTTTATATTAGTTTATAATTAGGAGTTAGAGAATCTTAAAAAATGTATAGTACACATTTAATTAAGCTATCCTTTTTATTGTTTTAGTAATATATAGCAAGGACTATAGACAGCTAATGCTTGTTGAGAAAAAATAAAAAATAAATTTAAATCCTATCATTGCATAAAGATGTTTGGAGGATTATGTAGTTATTGTTTAGGGCAATATGTAGGTTATTAAGTATTTGATCTGAGTATTTAAGTGTATATTTGGGTAATTAGATGAAAAGTAAGAGTGAAAAAAGAAAAAAAAAATGAGTTAAAATTGAGATTGATTAGATTGATAAAAGAAAAATGAATAAAAAATTTATAAGTTATTATAATTGATTTGAATAAATATAAATGCTTTGAATTCATATAGTATGTTCTTTTGTTTTCTTTTTCACTTCATCATATGGACATTGGTACAGCAGAATATAGAGCCATTAAATATAAACTCTTCATGAACAGTATAATTCAAATTTATAATTTTAAATTTTTATTATAGGTTGTCACTTCACTCCTCTACAATAACATTTGTTTTTGTTATTTGTAAAACAAACACATTACCACAAATCATACCTAAAATTAAGATTACATAAGATGAACTAATGAACTCTACTATGAATATATACAGAGCTACCAATTCAAAATAAAGTTTTAAAAGTTACTCAATATAAGCATTAAAAATATATATTTAACACAGATATTACATTACCATGTTTCTACTTCATAATATATTTATTTAGTTGGATTTTGTACCTGTGGTGTATATTACATTTGTTGGGAACAAGTTATATATATATATATATATATATATATATATATATAACAATTGAATACTTTTTTGACAAATAATTCAAACAAATATATTTTATATTGGTTAATAAACAGGAGGGAAGAAGTATATCAAGGTACCACCTCATGGTTAAAAATATAGTTTTCTAACCTTGAAATAATTGAGAAATATTGATCAAACAGTTAAAATTATGATTAAAGTGTCTGAAAATATTTTTAATATATTCACAAATACACAACGTAAATATTGAAGAAATTTGTAAATGTTTGATTAAATACTCAAATATAAAGATAAAGAAAAGTTGTATTTATTTAACAACATCTGATAAAAGACACAATTTTACTCATGAAAAATACGTATTCAATTTATTGTTAAACCAATAACTTTAATGATAAGTTGGGAACCTGAATTTGTTTGGTAGACATAGCCTTAATCTCAAAGTTTGATGAACTTAAAAGAAATTAGTCACAAATTTAACATGTTTGTTCAGAATAAAACTATATATTAATAATTTTATACCCTTGTACAGCATACTCCGATCAATCTCTTGAGTATTAGATATCTTTTTAAGTTTCCAAAGAAAAAGTACATAGTTTTTATTAATTTTTTTCTTTATAACAGGATTGGTAAAAGAAAGCATCTAATTAAGTAAACACAGCACTATTAAGTCTATATATGCAGTTAATCAAATACGCATTCATACCTGATACATGTCCTGTTTACTCGATTCATTTTCGACTTCTAGGGTTTGATTGCTTCAATTGTATCAAAACCAATTCCACAGAACTAAAACAAACCGTTTATAATTTATAATGGTTAATGCTTCATTAGATGCAAGCACCAAACAAATATGCTCAACAACGAATCCTTACTAAAGGAAGTGAGATTAAACCATTAATAGTCATTTTCCATAAATCTCTTACTATTATATAGTAGCTGAATGATTAGGTTACATTCATAGATAGATGAATTGAATTGATACCAATGGATTCCTGAATATCGTTTTACCATCCCCCGAGTATGTACATGTACATACATTAAGCTGATATAATCAAGAGTAGTAAAGACGCACTGCATTTCAACGAGCCTTCTAAATATTTATACATAGAAGCATAACAATTACACTTGTTCCTGGTGTACTGTGGCTGGTCCTGGTGCTATTGCGAACTGTAGACCTCTACGCTGCCCAGATTGAAGAACAAAAGCAACTTGGGTCGCCGCTAGTGCTGCAGCCTCCTGCTTTACCATATAATACAAAAATGTAAGAAATTACATACAAGAGAGAAAACCCCTCTGCACGTGTTACAGTTTCCGAACACAAACATTGTATGCAGACCAAAATGAAACCATATAGCATTGCTATTTCTCAAAATGATGGACTGACTAAGCAAATCGGAACAAATATTAATAACTATAATGAAAACTAACTTGTCTTTGTCGTCGACGCTGCAGTATACTGATTGCCCAGGCCATAATGTAGCAAGGTAATAAAAATCCAGCAGCTCGAAGCAAGAAAAGCTGAAGAGAATTGTGATCAAATTAGATTGGCTCCAAAGGCATTTGAAATCAACACATATGAACAACTTAAATAAAAGAAACTAAAGTCACTTACAGAGAAAAAATTGGATGGATCATCATCAGAAGAATCACCATCTGAGACAGAAAGTGCATGCCGCAAGAGTAAAAGAGCCATTAACTGATCCAAAAAATGAGTTAGGCTTTAAATCTTGTCCACATACTAGTTTGTTGACATTATAAAGAGTAACAAATGCACTGAAAGTATCTAGCAGAACTAAATGAAGCGAAGCTTCATTTTATGGTACCATTCGGTCCAGCTTATTTTGGGCTTCAACTTTCCTCAGAAACTATTATAAATGAATAAAATTATCAACCACTTTAACCAAAATTTGAACTTGGTTTGGAGATCCAAAAAGTGCTTGGTCAATCACTCCCCAACCCTATGTCCTATTGTGTTGTCCATTACCTTGACACAGTTATACTTGGTAGAAAGAAACACAAGGTTAGTGCCTTACAATTAAAGCAGCTGAGCGGCAAAATGCAGCCCCACTGGCATTGGAAGCAGCATACTCATCATATTCAGCATCTAAGAATTGACGTTCTGCCTCTGCAATTGCCAAGAGCCGAGGATCACGCAAGTCCAAAGGAGTGCCAGATATTGTCCAGCCACCACTGCAAGAATATTGACAACTTGTTAAGGAGATGATCTTCAAATGTCTATAAATAAAGCATGACGGCCTCAATACAACTTACAAAGATAACAACTACACATAAAATGTAATCGAAAACCATTATACAGAAAATGAAAATTTCAGCTTACCCTATATCAATGGTAGTTTCTTCAGGATTAGCACGAGGCGGTGGTGCAGTATACCCAGGTTGATAAGGCTGAGTGTTACATGTATAAAAGGAGGGGAAATAACTCCCATCAAATTAAGCACAACATATAATTGCAAGGATTCAAATAAGACACCAAAATGTGAAATTTACAGAAGCAATCTGAACACTAATAAAATCTAAAAATACAAAATTTCAAATATATTTTATACGCAGACACGAATGATAT
>Ga0123342_1004997_pt1 | contig 19682 bp, 8 predicted proteins | sample Turbeawhitnodule_FD_89960 | JGI IMG/M metagenome (GOLD analysis project Ga0123342, IMG submission 89960) | Root nodule microbial communities of legume samples collected from Mexico - Turtle bean Mexico white nodule | ecosystem: Host-associated > Plants > Roots > Nodule | place: Mexico: Nepantla... | reverse complement strand
GGGGTTGTGAGGTAGACACATCTTTTCCTACACTTTTGGGAGTTTCTTTGGGTTTATCTTTTGAAAGACTATCCTCTCTTTCTCTTTTATACTCTTTCTTGGGATAAGAGTTAGAGTAAGAACTCTCCTTTAATCATTTTCTCAAATTTTGTTGCTAAACTTTTATACAAAGTTGGATCAAGTCATTCAAGTCCTTATAGGGCAAGAGTTCCACTTTATCCCTTATCTCAAGATTGAGACCACTGAGGAACCTAGCTATGGTGGTGGTTTCTTCCTCCCTAATAGAGGTTCTCATCATGTAACGTTCCATCTTTTTCCTATACTTCTTTATACTCATGTTCTTTTGTTGGAGTGTTTGGAGTTTGTCCATTAACTCCCTATTGTAGTATGAAGGAATATGGCGGAGTCTCAGGGCTCCCCTAAGGTCATTCCAATATTCTATAGGAGGGTCCCTGTGGAGGCACCTATCTCTCTCTACACTACAAGAAAATCATGAAATAGAAACCAATTTTAGAGACAAAAAATAATTAGTTACTATAGTGACTAAATTAGAGACCATTTTAGAGACTAAAAAATATTTTGGTTTCTAAATTAGTTTCTATTATTGTTAGATGGTTTCTAAATTAATATTTAATTAGCTACCAAGGTTTTTGCTACCAAATTTAGAATCTAAATAATTGGTAGTTAAAACCTTGGTAGCTAATTAGATACCAATTTAGAAATTATTTAACAATAATAGAAACTAATTTATAAACCAATTTTTTTTTAGTTTCTAAAATGATCTCTAATTTAGTCACTATAGCAACTAATTACTTTTTATCTCTAAAATTGGTTTCTATTTCATGATTTTCTTTTAGTGGTAAGGTTGTCAACCAATACATAGTGTTTCCTTGAAAGCTTAAAGTGGCTAAGGGTACCTTCCTCTCCTCACTAACATGATGGCAAGCAAAAAGTTGTTCTACTTTCATTTCCCGATCTAGATATGTTTCAAAATTTTCCTTTCAATAAAAATGAGGTAGGTCTACCCTAGTCTCTTTATGGCTCTCTCTTCTAGTTCTTCTAGGAGGAGGTTGATAATAATCATTAACTCTTAGACTTCCCTCAGCATGTGAGTCACTCGACCTAGAACTAGATGCATGTGATTTTTTTAAGTTTCTAATGTATTCATCCTTTTCCATGACAATCTTAAACTCCTCTTCCAAAATCGCAAGATGGGCATCTCTTTCTTTTTTATCTTCCAAAATGTGAGCCTCATGTTGTAATTGTCTTTGTGATAGTGATTGAAAATCTCTAGCCAATTGTTTCAAAAGAGATTTTGTGGATTTTCTATCACTTTCACTATGACTTGAAGAATGAGTAGACATGTTTAGGGTTTGTGATAAAAGTAATTTTCAAAAAGAAAGATAGGTTGAGTGAAGTAGGTAATTTCCTAGGAAAGGGAGGTGGATCACTAGGATCTCTTAAGTACCAAGCCTTTCCTTTGCCAGATACTATCCCACAACACTCTCACAAACCTTTCTCTAAGAAATTTACTTAGAGCACAATCAAAGATGAAAATAAAAAATTTATGCAAGAAAACTATGCAAAGCAATAAAACACAAATGAAAATTTCTATCTAGAAAGCTTGTGAACTAGTCGAATCCTAAGGTGAGACTTCTTGGCACTTTGGAACATTGAAAACACACTCACCGACTAAAGCGCATTAATCCACTAATTAATCAAATTTCTTGCAAATTACAACTCAAAGAAATACAATGAAATTAGGTCAACAATTTTTTTTTATGCCCAAAAGTCCTATTCTATGCACTCTTTCACTTGTAACTCCTTTGTGTATATTTGTGTATTTTTCAAGTGAGGTTGTTGCTATCCCTTGCTTTGTCTCCTTAGGTTATTCAACCTTGAATCTTTAATCTAGCTCTCTTTTAGTGATATAGCTTTCACCAAAACAAAATTTTAGCTCCACTACTCACCAAAGCACTTTTTAGGTAAATTCCACCAAGGAGAGGTCAAACAAGTTTTAAAGCAACAAAACTCAAATTTAAAATCAAGGACCACTACAAATGGAGTTGATATTTGACAAGACTTGAAAGAGTATTCAATAAAATTGACAAGCAAAAAAATTAAGGCACACAAGAAAAGGTAGCACACAAAGTGCAATCCTAGTGACTGGAACTAGAATAGATGAATAAAACCAAAACAACACTACAAAATTTTTTTTTGTAATTTTTTCACAACTTCCCAAATTTATGCTGGAAAGAATACTTCAAATTTGAGCTTGAAATTTTAAACAAAGAAACTTCAATGTTTTACCTCAAAATAGGGGTTGAAATTTCACCAAAAGAGTGAGCCAAATAATTGTAATATTGTTTTTCAAGATCACTGCCGCATCACCGTTTTCCAGAGTTAGAATTTTTGCACTTTGTTCGTATTTCATTTATCATTTTTTTTTGTATTTTGAATTTTGATGTACTTCTTTTTTTCACTTTTTCTCAACACATCAAAACTCAAATCCAAAATTTCAGAATTTTTCACTCACAGAATTAATTTCTGGGAAAGATTCCAGCCAGCACAGTAATAGTGAAAATAGAGAAATCCCAACTTGGAATTAGAAAACGTCTAGGAAACTTTAAAAACACAATGGAAATGATTGGAAAAGAAATTTTATGGAACTAACACACAAGTATGAACTCAAATATGAAAATATAAAAGGCACCAAAGCTTCAAAAACAGAAATATAAACTCCACTCAAAATCAAAATCAAAATCAAAATCAAGCAACCAAATCAACAATAAAAAACCACCACTTGGAATTTATGACATTGTAGGAAGAACATGACTTTGACAAAACTTGTATGGATTCAAAAATCAAAAAACTCAACCACAAACACTTTGCACCGATTAAAACATCAATAAGACTCAAATAAAACTAAAAACAAAACAGTCAACACAAAAAAAAATCAATGGAACCTAAAAAATAGTTTGGAAGCTCAAGAACAATTTGAACCAAAAATAAAACAGTACAACAATTTAAAAACAACAACACAATTAAAATGACATAAAAAACAGCAAGACAATCAAGGCAAGATGAACAACACGAATTTGAAGAAAGCACAAAAATAAAATGAAGAGAAATCACTTATCTCTTGAAGAACCAAAACTCTAGATACCAAATGATGGGTTGATACCAAAAGATGGGTTGTTCTTCTTGGAGATTTGAAAAGGGTGGCGGAAGCAATGGATGCGATGGATCAAGGAGAGCTCATATAGAGCTATGGATTCCTTGTAGGTGCATGAAAGGTATGGAGAGTGATTGGTTGGGCCATATCACTTGGAGAAAGGTGGAGGTGAAGATCAAAGTGTCTAACCTAGAGAGACTAGACAAGAGAGTAGAAGCTTGCAATATGTGGCAGCATTTTACTCATAAAATTGATCTTGCAAAACATGAGCCAACGCACCCTATTTATAGGAAATGGTGCCTTGGAGAGCAAGAAGCAAGGGTAGGATGGGAAATACATTAAAGAGTGACTGTCAGGGTATTGAATAAAGTCAATGTCGCACCCTAGTTGCAAAGTTCTAGAAGCTAGGTTAACTTCTTACCCTAAAAGGCTTTACTAAAGGTACAGTGATAAGCACACCTCCCCCATTATGCTAAAGGAACTCTATTCTACTAAAATTACAAATAAAGAAACTAGCTCCCATGGCTTTGGCTTTACTTCTTGTGGTCCTCTTTGAACATATAAAGAAAAGTTTCTCTGTCATCAGTAGCAGAGTTCCAATCTTCTTGAATCCTCTTTTCCATGGACCTAGTTGTTGGCCTGAACTAGGGTCTGAGCTTGGGCCTCTTGCATCAAGTAAGGCCTAAGTCATGTTGCATTAGGTTAAACCTAGGTTAGTCTAGTCGGGTTAGGTTGATTCCAAGTCAAGTTATATTGTCTTAAGACCATGTGAAGTTGATCAATTTGAGCACAAGTCAAGTTGGGTCGAGTTGGATTGATGTTAGGCCAAGTCATACTTTGGTTGGGTCGATTTGGATTGAGCCTAAGAGAAGTTGGACAAAGCCAAGACAAAGTCAATTAGGTTAGGTCAAATTCAAGTTCGGTTGGGCAAGTCAGATCCAAGTTAAGTTGGATTGGGTCGGACCCAATCTCAAGTCGAGTAAGGCCTAAGTCCAGTAGTATTGGGTTAAACTTAGGTTAGTCTAGTCGGGTTAGGTTGAGTCCAAGTCAAGTTATATCATCTTAAGACCATGTGAAATTGGTCAATTTGAGCATCTGTCAAGTTGGGTCGAGTTGGATTGATGTTAGGCCAAGTCAGGATGGGTTACATTAGGCCAAGTTGAGACAAGCCCACATTAGGTTGGGTCCACATCAGGTCGAGTCAAGTTTGGTTGACCTAGGTCCATATCAGGCCAAGTTGAAATGACACCAACTGTGGATGGGCCCAAGCCTAGCCAATTCGATGGGCCCCAAGTCAGGCTAAGTTGGGTTGGTCCCTAGTCATGTTGAGTATGTCTGGGCTCAGGTTGAGTCGAGTTTAGTCGGTTCCATGTCAAGTTGAGTCAGTTTAAGTTCAAGTTAGGAAACATTGGGTTGTGACAAATTCATGCAAGGTTGGGTTAGGCCCAAGTTGGTTTGAATCCAAGTTAGGAAAGGTCGATTGTGCTAAAGTCATGCAAGGTCAGGTCGGGCCCAAGTCAGGCATAGTCGAAGTCAAGAAGGTTGATTGTGACCAAGTTGTGTAATGTCGAGTCGAGCTCAGGTCAAGTTAGATCCAAGTTAAGAAAGGTCAATTAAGCCAAACTCATACAAGGTTGGGTTGGGCCCATGTTGGGTTAATTCCAAGTTAGGAAAGGTCAATTATGCCAAAGTTATGCAAGGTCGAGTCGGGTCCAAGTCAAAAAAGATCGATTATGCCAAAGTTATGCAAGGAGTTGGGACGGGTCCAAGTTAGGAAATGTTGATTGTGCTAAAGTCATGCAAGGTCGAGATGGTCCTGGTTGGGTTGGACCCAACCCATGTTAGGTTGGGTTAGACCTAGTCCAAGTAAAACGGGTTAGGCATAACTTAAAGATTGGCAAAAAAAATCTTTGACAAACATCAACTAAATATAATATCTATTAGTGTTAATTGAAAAAAAAAAACACATGTTTGAGACAAGTCAAAAAGCACCATACATGTTAAACAAATCTTAGTTAACAAAAGTTGAAAAATAACCCAAACCTATATTGGATGAAAATGAACTTGATGATGACAAACAAAAATTATCATGATTGACTTAACCCAAAAGAAACATCAATAAAAAAGGAAATGTTGAGTCATTGTTACCTCAACCTTGGGCAAGGAGATGACATCTTAACCAAATTTAAGCCATTTGTGTCTCAACTGATGTTAAGCTAAAGAAAAAATATAAAGAGAAAAAAAAATATGAATTTGAAAGAAAAGATAGTGTGAAGAATTTTAAATTCTTATTTTTTAAGTAAAATTTAACATTATCTAATTTTTAGTAGTCAAATTACTATAACAAATTATTAACAAATTACTATAATTAAAGGAAGACCTTCTAATTGCATATTTTTTTTATATTTTAATAATTTGTAATTTAGAATATATTTTCTCAGTGCTTCATTCATATACATTTTCAATTAGATAATGTACATGACAATTGGGATAATAAGTCCTTAAAAAGTAGGAATGACAATATGGGCTGACCCGTCCTGCATAAGCTCATCCTGCGTTTGGCCCACCGGGTTGGCACGTCCCAGGCTAGGAGTGTGAACTCATTTGATTGACCCGCTCAGCATAACAAGTAACCCGTGGGCCTGCATACCAGCTCGCACAAGTTTTTTTTTTTTTAAAATAAAAAATTTATTAATTATAAAAAAACTTATTCCTACTACTGAAAAATTAAAATTTTATCATTTTCAATTTATTTAATTAAGATGAAAATATAAATTCAAGTATGAGGGTTGTTAGAAGACTTGATTAAAAATAATTAAAGTTTTGCTTTGCACTTAATTTTTCATATATATATATATATGAGTATCTTATTAAAGTTTTGATACAAAATATTTTAATGAACATAACTAATTTTTTAACTATCCTATTGAAATCTCTTCTTTATATTATTTTTTTATTAACAAAATTTAAATATAAGATTTTACTTAAAACTAAATGCAGTATAACTCTTAATACTATAACTCCTTTAGATGATTAAAATAAAACATTCATTTTTTTTAGTACATTAAATTCAATTTTTTTAAATAAAATAAAATAAAGGTTACACTTCAATAATGGATGAATGGAGTATGATTTTTTTTTTTACAAAAAAAAATAATTATGTTTTTTATTTTTGCGGGCTAACGAGCCAACCCACCCCACCCTGCAGTTGACCCTTGCGAACTGCGAATTATGCGGGACGGGGCAAAGCAGATCAATAGGCTAGATTAGTGAGTCCGCCGCGCACTTTTTGGTAGCAGACCGCGGGCCAACCAACATAACCCACCCTGCATTGTCACCCCTACTAAAAAGAATCTTATTCCCACGTAAGTGATCTTGTTTTTAGCAAGAGTAAATGCACTCACTTAAAAATTTAATGAATTAATATTTTAAGTATATTTATTTTATATTTTAATTTCAAATATTATTATATTGTTATAAGGAGTTGTAAATTGAATATTTTTACTCTTTAATGTATCAAACCATCTTTTTCCATAATACATATACCATAATACAAATTTGTGTGGTGACAAAATATTTTATTATTTTTCCTTCTTTACATCAATAAATATAAATAAATCAATTTTTTTGAATTTGCTTTATGCAATACTACTTTTTTTATTTGATAATAATAACTATAAATAAATTTCAAATTTAAAAAAAAAATATTTGGAATACTAAATGATTTAGAATAATCTAAATATATGAATAGTAATAATTATTTTAAAAAATAATTTTAAAATTTATGAAAAGTTTTGAAAAAATGGTAGTGGAAGAAATATTGGCAGCTTAGAGAGGGTAGGCCCAGGCCCTTTCAAGTTGAAATAAAATTCAAAGGGCAATTTCGAGATTTAAAAAAATAATGGGGTGCGGGAAGAAACAGCCTACCTCTGAGGGACACGTAACAGGCCGCAAAACCACGAAAGGCAAAAGAAAGAAACATGAAGTATTGTTTATTTAATTAATAAATTGGTATTTGGAATTGGTGGTCTAGGATGAGAAATGGAAGAAAGGATGAATGGTGAGAAGAGAGGAAAGATATGAAGCTGAATTAGCAGAATTGTAATATGAAACTGAACGCGGTTCCTTCATCGTGTAATTCCTTTGTAGTAGGTGGAGACTGCAGTCACAATGCTCCTTCTTCTTCTTCTTCTTCTTCATCTTCATCATCATCATCTTGTCATAGGCAAAACATTGTTATAGTTGCCAACAAAAGCAGGAAACAGCACGAGACTCAGGGTTCCGAATCCACTCCTCCAAGAATCACATCCAACGTCAAGCAAAATCTCCGCTTCCTAAAGCTATGGAAGGTCACTTAACTTCACTCAATTTCCCCTTCCCTCCTTCACTCTCATATGCATACTCATTTATACTCTTATGTCATTCAATAGAGCTTCCAAAATAGAAATTCTGCTACTCCCCGACCTTCAACCAGTTACCGCAAGAAGAAGGTGGAGAAGGATGAGGATGTTGTAGACACCGAGCTCTATCGTGACCCCACCTCCTCTCTCTACTAGTAACTCCTCATTCATTCTTACATGTTTCTTTCGCTCAATTATCTCTAAATATAACGTTATCATGTGTCTTCCGCAGTACAAACCAGGTGGGTATAGACAATGCCGTCCCTGTATTGCTTGTGGATGGCTATAATGTCTGCGGCTATTGGATGAAACTCAAGAAACATTTCATGAAAGGAAGACTTGATATTGCTCGCCAAAAGCTAATTGACGAGCTTGTAACCTTCAGCATGCTTAGAGGTCCCTCTCTCTACTTCTTATTTACCTATCACTCCCCACATTGCAACTCTTTTTTTCTCTCTAACTTCATACATCTTTTCATTTCTGCAGAGGTCAAAGTGGTTGTTGTCTTTGATGCTATGATGTCTGGATTCCCTACCCACAAGGAAGATTTCGCTGGGTATTCTTTTCTTTATTTTATTTATCATACAACATATATGTTGTGAAGGACTATTTCTTTAAACGTATCATTTTACATTTTAAAATTCCTCCAAGTTCTGATGTTGTATTTTGGCCATTTTGCAGTCTTGATATTATTTTCTCAGGGGAAACATGCGCTGATACATGGATTGAAAAAGAGGTTAGATGTTACTACTGGTTGCTTTATTGTAGCTCCTAACTGCAATTTTGGAGAGCTTCCTTCTTTTGTAACTGGATTTAGGAAACTGAACTTTAGTTTGACATACTACTGATGTGTTTGATTAAACAACTTAAATACTTTAGATCAGTTTGAATAAACTTCTACACAAGCACTTGTATCCTATAAGAGAACAAAATAAGAAACAAAACCATCTAGTCTGATGAGAAAACTTTTATAAAAGTTGAAGTTTATGAGTTGATTTTAACTTACCAGACAGAAGTTCAATTCATATTAATTTCTTTTTTTTTTCGATAAGTATTTATTGGGAATTGGCCTTATTCCATAAAACTTTTATAAAATGAAAATTTAAGATCTTATAAGAAGGTCACAAGCCATCTCTATAAACCCAATTAGCTCTTCCGTCGCCCTCTGGATCCCGTTACCAATGCCACTTCTATACGCACCTTCAAATGCAATGAATGTCAGGCATGTGATTTATAACTAAGGTCATCTCGATTTACAGTGTTTCAATCTTGTTTTCATTAAGTGAATCTTCAGTAGAGAACCGCTTCATCTTTATGAATACAGCAGTGTTCTTTGCTCATTTTAGGTTGCAGCTTTAAAGGAGGATGGTTGCCCCAAAGTCTGGGTAGTCACTTCTGATCATTGCCATCAGCAAGCAGCACATGGAGCTGTATGCTTCCTTCCTATAAATTGAAAACTTGAGTGAAATGGATGCAACTTGTTTGCCAATTGTTTTCACAATATTTTTCCAGCTATGAGTATTTCACTCTCCTTAGCTATGCAAATTATTTAATTTCTGCATGAATAAAAGTAATTCTCGGATCTTATCATGATTTCCGTTTCATGATTTTTAATTGTTACTATCAACTGAATATCAAGTAACAGTGTCTGCATTGTGCTACTTTTATTGGTTAAACATATTTATATTGCTGCTGACTTTCAGGGAGCCTTTATTTGGAGTTGCAAGGCTTTGGTAACTGAGGTAAAACATTAACTTGAGGCAGGATTCTTCTGTATGTCTTCCTCTCATAAAATTCTTTTCTTAATTTATCTGGCACTGTACTTTACATGTCATATAAGCGCTAGCTTTCTGATGGTATATTAGATTTAATGATTTACATCAGTTTAAATTACATAGACACTAAAGTAAATCCTATCTTTATTTTTAACATGCCAGATGAATTTTATTCCCTTTAATGATAATTTCATTGGTCCGATTTCTTAATTGTTTGGGTAGTAGATCAAAGCATCGCAAAAGGAGGTTGAAAAGATGCTTCAAGAGCAAAGGTGTGCCCTGATTGCAATAATTTGAGAAAATATTGATTTTGTGTATGAAATATGGTCTGGCTATTCTCTTATAATTTATTTCTCAGTATGCTTTATGGGTTAGTGTGTGCAATAAACTAGGTTGCCATCATATGGCTTACCATCCCCACCAGGCTAACACCAAAGCTACATCAATCATTTGTAACATACCAAAAGACATATAAGAAATTAAGAAAAATAAAATAAGGTAGTGGGGACTAGAGAAAATTCACTTAGTTAACACACATCTTGGATTATATTGTATAAGCTTCCGTTTAATTCCTGACGGGCTTCCTGTAAAAAAAAAAAACCAAAATGAGAAGGAAAAGAAAACAGTATTTGGCAGGTTTTCGTAAGGAGAAGTTCATGCAATCATGGGCAACAGCACATCCAAAACCCTACCCTCATCCCTCCAATTAAACAAAACTTACAATAAAGAAAGCAAAATGACGAGCGACCTTTGAAGTTTGGATATTTTGCTTTGTTAAAACACAACACATTAGGGGTGTTTGTGGTGCGGTTAGGTTTGGCTTTTGGGTAAAGATACATCTAAACCAAACATAAAAAAATTATAGGCGGTTTGGTTTGAATCAGTTTTTTGGTTTTGTTGTATACTTTTGTATAAATACATTCGATCTTTTTTTTTTTACATGAGGACCTCATGTTATACAATGAGGAATAGTTTCATTTCTTATTCCAATAATTAAAGATTTTTTCTCTTCAACATTGTGTATATTATTAAATAATTATTTTACACAAATTAGTAACTCTTTTTTTATCAGAAAAGAAACTATAATAAAATATAAAGGCACAAGAGGTGCTTACCCTTTTACAACAAAAGAAAAATAAAGAGCAAAAGTGGTTTTGTTGTATTTATATATTGTGGCATAAAAACACTATATAACTCCCAGGGTCTACATCCCATATGCCTAACAAACCTCATGCATATATTTGTACAATATTGCATGAAATTCAAAACAAAAATATCAAAACCAGCCCCTCTGTACTATTTCATTCCAGTAATAATTTATTTTACTTTAGCAATTTTTCTCCTCCAAGATTACTGATAACATTCACACTCCAAGGACAACTCTTCCACCAGCCCATTCATATGTTAAACATACTCAGTTACTCCTCTGCATAGATTTATGGCATGAACCAAGGAAAACATATTAGGTTTTCCTCTCGCGCATACATTTTCATATATGAGTGAAATAATAGATAATATAATAATATTTAAATAATTGATTTCAGTTTGTTCAGTTTGGACAGGTTCCAACTCAGTTTTGTAAAAATTATCTAAATCAATGAAAAGAATTTGATTTTAAACGATTATTGGTTCTTTAAATTGGTTTTCTGTTTTTTATTGGATCAATTTGGCTCTGAACACCCCTAGAGCGCATAACATTTGTACAATTGAATTGAACCAATTTGTCCGTTGTGCTGCTTATGTTGGTGTTCTGAGAAAAGAGCATGCTATCACAATGACAGTTCTTGCTGATTGGTTTACTTATTCATGTTATCATATACAGATCCACTTCTTTTCAAGGTAGATTATTGAAGCACAATCTAGATGCAGAAGTAGTGGATGCTCTAAAGGACCTTAGGAAACAACTATCTGAAAATGAGTTGAAGTAAAATATCGTATCTGACAGGAAAATTCTCTACAAGGTTTTAATACTTTATCTGGTGCTAGTTGCTTATCCTTTTTGGGCATGCATTTATTATCGTGATTCTGGAACCTTTGACGTTTTTGGTTGAAATATTTTTTTACATAATGGCTAAAGACAAGCAGCGTCAAACAGAACTGAGATATTGTATTTACTGATACATCTAACATCAATACAACATACTTTTAAATATCTTAGTAATCAGTAAAGTGAATGATCAACAGTATACCCACACCAGGACTGCTAAGATAGATTTTTGCTCATGAAATAAATGTAAAATCACTACAATTTAGCAGATATATTGCTAATTCTTTTCTTTCTGAATGATCTGGAGGAAATAATTCTCCTTAGCAGATGAACAAAACTAGTTTAGGAGTATTGCAAGTATTTTTGTTACTTTTTATTGTTTGTTAATTAGCTTATAAGCATTTATATATTTTTTTTCATGAGACAATTATAAAAAAGTCAGTTAGCATATTGATTCAAACCTCATTATCCAACGGATTATTGAAATGGAAAGAACATATGACTTTGAATATGGTGTACCAAGCTTGGTTACGAATATATCTAGAAATAATAATAAAGAAAAAACATTGAAGGCCTCTAAGAGGTCAAGATGTCTAGGCAATAAGTGAAATAAAGACCTCTAGCCTATGAGATCCAAAAATTGAAGCATAAACTCAGAGAACAAGTTCTCCAAACTTAGGTTATAGGCTGGATTTGAAAGAAGTCACAACTGAGCCAAGCCATCTCTGTTAAAGAACAAATCATGGTTGATTCTCCCTGCACCATATCAATTCAAACCCACACCCAACACACTCACGTGAAATGTCCGTTTTGCACTTAATTTAAAACATTTTATTTTCCGGATATTCATATATGTAAGTCAAACCACAAAGTTCTGGATATATAAATCTGGAACTAATATGTCACTTCTGGATTTTCCCATCCTAAAGCTTATCTAGACAGCATAAATGACTTCTGCATATCAAGATCAGTAAGCAAACATAAATGAGCTTCAGATCTCGATCCTCAACACCATTTACAACACACAATTCTGGATATGAAAATCTAGAACTCAACTCACTTTCGAATATGACCTTCCAGAAGCTTAAATGAAGTATGAAAATGACGTTCTGGATATCGAAATCCGAAGCATATAACAATCACTTCTGGATTTCTGCATCCATAAAACAAAAATGAAGTCAAGTGCAATGTTGGATTTTAAATTTTTTGTTGGGTGTATGTCTTAAATGATATGGTGCAGAGGGAGAAATTGGCATCCGACATTGGTAGGTTATAAAAAAATAAAGGAGAAAATAAACAAGATATTGAGTACAAGATCAAGACCTGTGGACATCTGGGCCATTCAAATTAAGTCCATAAATTTGAAGATAATATCGAAGAGTTTTTTGCTTCCTGCACCCCAAGATCACTTACCTGCACCTCCATGTTAACCAAAAAGACTAAACTACCCTGGTGCACCATGCCATTGTTGTTGTTTTGTTACAACTATTGCCACCACTATGATTTCTTCTTCTCTGCTGCACCCACGCCACCACTGTAGCCTTGCTATTGATTCTCGCAACAATAATGATGACATTACTAGGTTGTTGTCGGGGCCTTGGGGAAGCTTGGAGCTTCCACCAATGACATGATGAAGAGAGAGATAGATCAAAACTGTGTTTATTGCGTTTGGTTTATATTATAGAGCAAAACGCTTTCTTCCATTTTGAATTGTCTAATGCGAAAAACTTATGAATTGTTCAATTCATAATGCCTCTGGATTGTTCAATCTAAAGAGGAAGATGAATGTTTATGTAGGGTTCAAAAAAGTTTGTTCTGGAAAACTTATTCCAGAAACATTTAATATATTCCAAAAAAGTTGTTTCAGAATATTTGTTCTAGAAAATATCTCATGATCCAAAAATCTTGCTTTGAAAATCTTGATCTGAAAATTTTATTTCAAAATATTTTTAAAATAGATAATTCAAAAAGTTACCCCTGAAATATAGCATTAAAGATAGAATGGTTATTTTAAATTTTTTAGGGTGCATATAGTAATTATGGGGGTGGAAGAAGCAAAAGTTTATGAAAGATTATATAACCTAAAACAAAACGGGAATTACTTCCTGCATCCCCCATTTTTAAACCTGCTCCCACAATTGGGTGAAATAACCAAATTTCCCGTTCGGTCCTCTCTTGTTGCACCCAACCACCGTTGCCACTACCACTGTCGTCGCCGTCGCCATCATAGCAGCTTACACTGCAACCAAAAGAAGAAAAACAAATGTGTTTCAGAAAGTTCTTTTTGGATTACTTGAAATGAAATGTGATTCGAAAAATTTGTTCCAAAAAACTCATTATAAAAAACCCATTCCAAAAAATATTATATATGCTTTAGAAAAATTATTCCAGAAATCATTTTTGGAAAGTTTTTTCCAGAATGTATGTATTTCATGAATTTTGAAAAATTTGTTCTGAAAAAATATCTAGAACAAGTAATCGAGAAATAACTTTAAAGAAGGGTAAAATAGTTTTTCCGAAAGCTGTGGGGCTGCAGATTCAAATTGGGGGAGCAGGAAGCAATTTTCAACCATAAGAAATATTTAGAAGGCCTGAAATATAAAAATAAAAGTCAGCTAAAAAAAGATAAGGGAAAAAACGAACTTGATGCCTCTAAAAGCGAAGAAAATGATACAAACCCAGATAAAATAAATGATGACAGAAAGAAATAACTGTTTTGGATATAGGACGTGCTGGTCGGATCCGACAGGTAATCTAATTAGGTAACTGGTTCAATAAATCACAAATCAGCCTGAAGAAAAATTGATACAAGGATCGAAAAACTGATCAAAACTGGAAATTTTGGTTCAAATAAGATTAATAAATAAATACCTAAGTAGAGTACTATTTTAATGTTTTTTTTTCTTAAAAAAAGACAATCTAAATTGTTATTATTGATGTATATATTATTGAAATTATTGATGCGTATTATTGAAATTTCAATTTAAGCATGGTAAATGCTTAGAAATAAGTTTATATTTTATTGTTATTTATTTTAGCATTTTAAAATTATGATATTATTTATTTTAATACCATTTTATTTTTATAATTATTTTATTTTACTAATTTTGTCTCGACCATAGTTAAATTATCGAACTTAATCTTTTTACCGGTTTAAAAAAGGCACTGTTGCATGAGTAGTTTGTATGCAACTCACCAATGAAGCCCAAGCAGGGGATAAATAACAAGTCATATTCGGGCATAAAGCTAATTGGACTTGAGGGCGGTTGTTTCTTCCTGCACCTCCATGTGGCCCCCATACTTTTTAAAATACCAAAAATATCTTTATTTTATTGATATTTTTTATTTTGGAATGGATGATCCTAAAAATTCTGGATTATAGAATTGCAAGGTATTTTTGGATTGGAAATTTCTTTCGAATTTTATAATCTAGAAAGAGTTTCTTTAAAAAAATCATTCTGATTATAAAATCTGAAAGATATTTTTGAATTCAAGAATATCTTTTGGATTATGTAATTTGAAGGTATTTTTTTAAGGCAATTTCTCTCTCATTATATCATGCACCCAATCAGCGGTAGAAAATAACAAAAATACCCCTTCTAAATGACGAAAATAACCTTACACAAAAATGGGAAAAATTATTTTTGAAATTTTTATCTGAAATATTTTGGATTTTAATTTTCGGAACATATTTTTGAATTTTGAAATTTTTTATCTAAAATGTATTTTTAGTTTTGTGTTCAGAATTTTTTTTCCATAATGTATTTTTTTATTTCTCAATTATAATTATTATTTTGGATTTTTTTGAAAATTTAAAAAATTGATATGGTGGAGGTTAAAATTGATATGGTGCAGGAGGGTATTTTGGAAATTTAAAAAATTGATATGGTGGAGGTTAAAATTGATATGGTGCAGGAAGAATTTGCCTTTTTTTAAAGGAAAAAATAATATTCTAGATTGTATAATCCAGAATGTATTTTTGGATCCATAAATATTTTTCATATCATACAATTCGGGAGGTGAAAATAGAAAAAAAAATATATGTTTCTAGATTGTAGAACCCAGAATACACTTTTTTTTAAGGACAAAATGCCTAATCTATGGGGTGACAAGAGAAGTTATGGATGTGAAGGAAGAAACAGCCATTGAGGGCGGGTGTTGGAGTACAAGTTCCACAATTGTGGATTGGAAACAAGTTAGGTTTTTTTTCCTGCAACCAATAAATTTGAAATTTCATAACAGAATTAGAAATTTGAAATTGAAAAATACATTCTGAAAAAAGAAATTCATAATAGATTTTTAATATTTTGAAAAAGAAATTTCATAATAGAATTAAAAAATCAAAATCACATCCCGAAAGACGAATACAAAATACAAATAATACATTTTGGAAAGGAAATTATGGAAAACAAAATCTGAAGACATATTTTCTAAAAAAAAAATCAAGAAAGATATTCTTAAAAAAGCTATTTCAAAAAGTTGTTTCGGAAAACCTAATCCAAAAAATACATCTTAACCTGGATCTCCACTCTTATTTAAAAACTAAAGAGGATATTTTGATTATTTTGCATTAATAATAAAGTGGAAGCTGAAATTTATTGGATGGAGGAAGCAAAAAATGAAAGAAGAGTGGGTTGTCTGAAAAAAAGAAAGAAAGCAAGAAGACCTATGGTATCTGAAGCCCAAACCTAAAATATAAGCCCAAGTTGGAGATTGACAAGTCAGAATTAGGCTAAGTTAAGCCCACTTGAGTTTATGATGTGGAGACATTTTGGACGAATTTCTGTTTCTCCAAATGCAATGTTACAATCACTCTAGTTTCTCAATCAGTTTAGGGAGTCAAACTTAAGCGTCAACGATTCAATTTGCTATATATTACATATAAATTTATTCCTATATATGCATACAGTGAATTATGGTTTATTATCTCTCAAGATATTTGGTATAATTAAAATATTGTTTGCAGCAGTGTTGAAGTGGAAAGAGGGAAATGCGATTACCTCATGGTAGATAGAGACAGAGGTATTGTACTACACCTGTAACTTCCAACGCCAAGGAATGAGTGCGACATCAATGCACTGGTCTTCTGACTCATACCCCACCACTCTATCCGTATCACTACATTGCATGTTTGGCTTCGTTCCAAAATTATGATTTTGCAAAACCTAATCCAAATTCTTTATGTATTGAACCACCAGAATTGTTTATGCATTGAGGTTATAAGTTAATTACTATAAAGGGTCACTTCGGCTGTTAGTATATTTTCTGTTTTTGGTAATTTCTTCTTGCATGTTAACTTTGAAGTTGATACACGCGTGGCACAGTTTGGTTTAGATGATAGAAAGAGGGGATGAGGGATATGTGAAGAAATGAAAAATGGTTTGTAATTTGGAGGTGTTGAGCATATTGTTGTTTTGGGTGAAGTGGTGAAAAAAAAGAAGGATTAAATGATATTCAGAGCAGTAGAAAATAACAGAAAGCATTGATTAGTGGTATCCAAGCTTGCATGTAATCACGGGATGCTTGCCTGCATGGTCCTACAGAAGAAGGGCAATGAGAGAGAGACACTGAGAGGAAACAATTGACGGTACTTTTTTTCTTTTTGGGTTCAACCGGACCAACCAACCAACAAACAACAAGTTAGTTCCAAAGTCTTTTAAATCTAAAGAAGAATAAATGCAGAGTCAGAGGGTCAAAAATGGGTCAGATGGTCAAATGATTGACCAGTCACTGCTTTCATTTGGATCCAATGACCCATTTAATGGAATGGATCCAACCGTTTAATTCTGGACCCACCCGCCAATACTTTTCTGTGTTTCATGCAATTCCCCTTCTTCTGATTTTCTCCATTTATTATTTTCAACTACGAATTTCTCCCACCAATCTCATTCACTTCTTCCAAATACGCGTTTCACTATAAAATATAAAGCTCCATTTCCCCCTTTTTTTTATTTTTTGCAATTAATACTTGGCTAATTTCTAAGCCAAAAACTCCGAAACCTGCTCAACTAATACAAACATGACAAAATTGGTGCATTTGTTGTTTTGTTTCTGACAGGTCTCTGAGTGTGTTAGTATGTGCACTGAATCCACCTGTGAGCTCTGTCAGACTCTGACTTGACCAATGGAACTTGTAGCCGTGGGGGCTATATGCACCACCCACACGTCACAAACTAGTAGGAACCACTGTCCTAATTCCTCCTATAACTTCTGTCTCATATTTTACTGCCATTACCAACATACCATAATTCTCCTACACTTGACACATCAGTAACATTCATGTCAACGCTTTTTTAAGCATTTTTTAATACTAACCAAAAGCATCAAATACATTTTATGTTATATGGTATGACATCTGGTTTATAATCTTCAAAATCTTCCATTCAGAGGATTGAAGATCTCAATCAAGTTTCTGACGGAAATAAACAAACCAAGATTAATCCCTTGATACTATTTTGCATCTCTTTAACATGTGGAACTGCTTGAGACTTTGCACAGAGTAGTAGTATCATTGGAATACTCAAGTAGTAAGAAAAAAACTGATGCAACTGACATTTTTTATTAAATAAGATAAAACATTAATGGTGTAGATTATCTTGTAGCTTGCAATCTATTTCCCCCCAGGGACAAAAGTTTGGGCAATGAATCATCCATGATTAGTGTTTTACGGAGTAAATGTTGGAGTGGTTGAGAAAAGTCACAGAGGACCAAGCTTTAAGAGGCTCGTCGTACCGCAAACAATACAGTGCTCAAGTTGGTGGAGAGTAGTAGAGTAGTATCCTTCCAAAACAACACCAATAGCTGTAACTTTCTGGTTTTATATACGGGTTAGGATACCAATCAAGTTAATTTATTTATTGTTGATTAAAAAAAACAACAACCTAAGTTGCACTTAGTTCTTTTTTTTTCCAATTCATGTATTCTATCAATATTATAAATGATCATTTTAATTTTATCTTTTTTCTGTCTTTACCCCATTGCGAATGAAATATTGTAAATAAAAAAATAGATTTTACTTCACAAAATATAGAAAACAAAAAATAAAATAATAACTATTTGTTTATGTAATTCCAGGTGAAAAATAAAAACTCAAATTCTAACTTTCGAATTGCGTTTCAAATTAATTAATATAATGATAAATAATAGAAAGTTGAATGAAATGATAACTATAGTTATAATATACTAATAATGTAAAAGTTTACCTGTTGTAAAATCATATTATTATGTGTAAGTTGTTTTTTATAATAAGTATTTTAAATTTAATATTAAAGATAGTTTATTCGAATGGCAACATAAAAAAAAAAAAAAAACTCTTTTAAAGTGTCAAAATAAGCCAATTCATCAGTTTTAACTCAACTTTTGGCTAAAACAAAGGACAACTAAACCTAGCTCAACTCAAAATGGATTCGCTCTATGCGGTTGAGTTGTCTAGTAAGACTCACGTAATTTAATATATATAAGAAATATAGAAAAACATAAATATAAAAAATCCAATAACATATAATAACAAAAACGACAATCAACAAAATTTAAAAAGTAAAAATATATGGACATGAGCAATATATTGGATTTGACTTCCTTCGGTCCATGAATTAAGTGAGTCAAACCAAACATATGAAAATTAATGTAACATTTTTCTAAATGTTGGGTAGTTGGATTGCAACAGGTTTAACTAGAACTCATATAGATTAGTATAATAATTTTAAAACAACAATTTTATGCTAATTGTATTTTAGGCATTTTAATAAGTGTAAAAAACTGACTAGTAAAGTAAATATAAGTCTAAATATCAATTTTTAAAATAAATAACTAATCACTTATTTTTTTTTTTTCAAGCTCACGCTGTGATAGGTGGTCAGGGATGAGTACACACCATATAATTAAGTTAAATCAAAAAAATTTAACAATTTAATCTAATGAAACTAATACTAGTAAAGACAATTTTTGAAACGTCGTTATTGTGGATGTCGTTATAAATCAATTGTTTATAACGAGTGTTCTATAACCGTCGTTATAAATTCACATTAATGATATGTGTAAAAAGTGTCATTCTGTCAAATAAATAAAAAACAAAAAATACTTATAACAATGGTTCTAGTTTGGAATCGTCATTATAAGTGTTTATGATCACTAGTACAAAATATGAAAACAACGACCCTTTATTTAGTGCGGCTTTGCGCTTAAACGCATTTGTAAAAAATGCGGTGGCATTTTTGTAATTAAATTGATTTACAAATGCGGTCTTACCATAGAACCGCATTTGTAAATCAATTTTACCCTAAAAATTGAAGCGCGCCACTAGTTTTCACTTTCACTTTCGTCTTCTCCGCTCTTCGTTTCAACGT
>Ga0123342_1004996_pt1 | contig 19683 bp, 7 predicted proteins | sample Turbeawhitnodule_FD_89960 | JGI IMG/M metagenome (GOLD analysis project Ga0123342, IMG submission 89960) | Root nodule microbial communities of legume samples collected from Mexico - Turtle bean Mexico white nodule | ecosystem: Host-associated > Plants > Roots > Nodule | place: Mexico: Nepantla... | reverse complement strand
TACCAAGACCGCATTCGTAAATCCTAAACCCCTAACCCTCATCCCTCATTCAGAATAATATACAAATGCGGTTATTTTAAGTAACCGCATTTGTAAATCTAATTTATAAATGCGGTTCTATGATCGCATTTGTATATGTCCGATTTACGAATGTGTGCTGATCAAATGCGGTTCTATGACTGTATTTGTAAATGTAAAATAGTCGCATTTGTTTTACATTTCTGCACTAGTGAGCCGCTAATTCTACAAATTTTAATGTTATGTAATTTATTAACATTGTAATATTTAGTAAACTTTTAAAAATATAATTTGATTTTTCACTCATAAATATGGAATTATGTTCTTTAAATTGATAGTAGCAAACCCTTTAAAAAAATGTTAGTTTCACTTTCTTTTTCTTTGATTTAGCTTTCCTTTCCGTATTAAACTCTAAACTCATTACATGCATAAAACCTGAGAACGATAATCGCTTATTGTTGCGTTCTACCAGAGAGAAAATTTTCCGTGAATTTACGTATTTAACTATAAAATGTTTTTTTATCGACAAAGAATAAAAATAAATTAAGAGCTTCTTATAAATTACTATAAAATGTAATTAATCAGCTTATGGTGCATTGAATCTATTTCTCTATGAGTAGTTCTAGAGTTTCCTTAACTGTGCCATCCTTATCCAAATTGACATAATTGCCTATAGAAAACAAAAACTTACTGAGAAAAATAAAAACAGATTCTAAAAGAAGACTTCGAAGTGATCATGAGTATACATTTGTAACCATGTTCTTTTCCACAGGCGTGCATGGCCTTTTGGAAGTAGAATATATCTTTTAGCTATGCACTTCCACAAAATAAAGCGATAAACTTGAAAACTTCAATTTGATAATCACTTCATAAAATCAATTGTTGTGAAGGTAACCGTTTTCATTTTGTGTTCTTCATAAACATGAACTTGCAACTTCTTTTTTTTTTTTTTTCTATGGATGCCTTAGAATAAACCTTTTTACACCAAATGAGTTTCAAATGGGAGACAGATCTATAGGTCTCACTCAAGATATGTGTTCATAATTCATTTTCAAAATAAAGAGAATGAAGTCAAAATTTAACAGCCAAATTTGCATGTGTTGTTACCACGATAAGAAAGCACAAACAAACAACGTAATATGGAACCTAACTTTAGGGTCTGTGGTTGGTTATCAAAGGACGTAAACTTCAATACATAAGGATATTACTAAGTGGAGCTTTTGACGGGACGAGTGGGGACCTCAGCTTCTAATTCTTTAAAGAGTTCATACACCTTGAGTTTGGAAGAGGGATTTCAAAGAATTCCGAAAAATTTTAAATGTGATATTTAACCCAAAACTATAACACATAAAAATCTAAATTGTTGTCAAAGTAGATATCTTAATTGTACTTTATTTATCAATCATAATCCAAATTTATGATGTTAAACTATATGATTTACAATCTTTCATCACTATATTGCCTTATAAAAGTGAAACAAACCTAATCAACCATAGTGATCTACATCTAATGCAAACAACTAGAAGACTTTACCAAATACCATACACCTAATCAAGCACAAGAAAACAACTACATATATAAATCACAAATGCATATTTTAATTTCATCAAGAATTGTTGGGAATACTTAAAAGATGATATTATGCTAGCTTTAGAACATTTTCAGATATCGGGAAATTTTCTAAAAATTGTAATGCTTCACTCTTAACCTTAGTACCGGAAGTAAGAGATCCTATTAAGTTTGATCGATATAGATCAATATCTCTTGTTGGGGCGTTATATAAGATTATATTGAAGGTTTTGTCTGGTAGGATTAAGAAAATCCTTCCATCGGTGATTAACGAATGTCAATAAGCTTTTCTAAAGTATAGAGGAATGTTTGATAGTGTTTTAGTGGCCAACGAGGTTGTAGATGATCTTAGGAGACTTGGGAAGAGTGGGTTATGTGTGAAAGTGGATTATGAAAACGTGTATGACTTGGTAAGGTGGGAATGCATGTATGATATGATGCATAAATTAGGTTTTAATAATGTATGGATTAAATAGATTAAAGGATGTATGGAATCTGCATCGATATTTGTGTTGGTTAGTGACAATCCTACAACAGATTTTAAACCATTTACGGGTTTGAGATAGGGTGATCATTTAGCACATTTTCTTTTTCTTATTGCGGCTGAGGGTTTGATTGGACTAGCGAGACAGGCTATTAAGTTTAATTTACTTAAAGGAGTGAAATTAGGAAGACATGAGGTAGAGACTTGTGTATTACAATTTGCAAATGACACTTTCTTTATGTGTGAAGATAGTCATCAAAGTATTTTCACAATTAAATTTATTCTTAGGTGTTTTGAGCTTGCGTTAGGGTTAAAAATCAATTTTCATAAATCTAATTACTCCTATCTTATTCTCCTAGAAGTCAATTGGTAATTCTACACGAAGCTTATCATGAAGATGGAGAACTCTCTATCTTAAAGTGGCATTCCCCTTCTTCCACTCTCTTACATCTCTTCTACCTTTGACATTTTTTTTCTTGTTCTTTAATTGTCCTTTCATTCTACTTCCTTTTCATATTATTAATCCAATGTCATCTTTGTTTAGTTTTGTTTGCGATGTTCTTTTCCTTACTTGTATCATCATCTTCTTCTCCTCTGTTATATGTAAACCTTAACATTTATATAATCCACTTGGATTAAATTCATGTTTAGTGGTAAGCCTCTTTGAATGCATCTTCCTTTCTAAATCCTAACAAAACTTAAGCAAGTTTTCTTCTAAACATCTTTTCTAGCTAAAACATAAAACAAAATTCATATCACTGGGCATATTGGTATTCTACTGGGCTTTTTCTGTCTATTTTTATGTGAATACCCTTAAAATTATAACATTTTGGGTTTTTTCTTTATGGTCCACTTAGATAGTTCCTCTTAGATCAAGATACAAAAACGGTAAAGTATTTGAGTAGTTCTAATGGTTATTGACTTGAAGCATTCGTGCTACGTGTTTCTATCTTAACCAATAGTCATTCACTCAAGCTATTTGAGTGAGGTTATGCATCCCTCCCTCTCTAAATTTTCTCGATCAAGCGTTCTGGCTTCACTTGATTGAGAATCATTCTCTTCACCTAAAAATAAGAATAAAAAAAATATTTGTAAAATAATAATTAAAATTAAACAAAAGACAAGTAAAAGATGACATAAAAGAACTATAAGTGCATAAATATAAGTCATTCAAAATCAAAATATATTAATATTTGGCCCTTCTCAAATAGGCATTCCTTGTTTGCAGGATGGGAAGAATACAAATTATACCAGAAAATACAAAAGGGGAACTTTGAAAATAAAGCACTAATGAAAGATGTTTGTGAACAATTTCAAAATATAGCAAAAGAAAGATGAGAGGAAAACAAACTTTAATAAGAAAACATTCAATACGAATTACTCAAAATGATGTGTACACTCCAAAGCATCTCTTTAGTGCATAGGGTATTTGACAAAACTAAATATTTGTAATTCGAGTATTATGACACTGTGAGACTTTCATAGTCCCATATTTAGAAAAATTAAAGGTGTTTTCATTGACTTTATTGCTCATAAATACTAGCATTAAAAGACATATTCTACCATGGTCGTTTACAAATATAAAGTTTTTTTCACTTTGTCAAAATAAAATCAAATGTATACAAACATATATGAAGACAAAATCAAAACAAAATTACTTAATAATAAAACTTGGTCGTAGAACATTGACCCATAATGCAATCATAAGAAGTTGACCTAACTAGTTCATCCTTATAAAGGGAAACTAATCATCCACCTTCTTCCAAACAACACCTTCTTCCAAACAACTCAATCACTTAAGTGATGGGCAAAAAGAACATCTAAGAACTTGATATATTTTATGTTAGTTAGCTTGACTCAGGAAAACACAAAAATTATAAATACATATAATTATCGAAATAAGTACTTAATAAATTATTTGTACTCATATTACTATTATTATTTAAAAAAATTATTAACTTGAACATCAAATAAAACTCCCTTTAATACTTAAACTCGATAATTGGAGTAAAATTAAGGAGTTCATGTACTTGAAAATAAATATTTTTACCACAAACTAGTAAACAATATATATATATAGCTTATATAATACGTGTTTGAGTTTTTGCTTTATTTCTAATAAAAAAAATAGTGATACATTCTATTCATCTAAATCAAAGGAGAATAAATGCTTTCTTATTTAACTAGGAAGATTCCTGCCCAAGATGTGTAAATTAAATACATTCTCCATGATACATAACATATGTTTCATTTAATAGTTTATAATTTCTCAATTCCCAAATTATTGAGAATTGTCATATCTTGCATAATAGGCCCCACCATTAGTAAACTTTGACCAGGCCTCACTTACAATGCCATTCAACTCAAATACCAATCCATTATTGACAAGTGGATACTAAATCTGATATGAGACAACTGAAATCTAGATGATTAAGACTCTCCAATGCCTTCTATTCCTCTCCCTCATACTTTATATTATTCCAAATTTAATTCATTTGTAATTTGGTAACTGTCCATTCATCTGTATACCACTGGAAATGAAGCTTGTCATCCAAGAAATAGCCTTTTAGTTAAGTAAAAAATTTACTAGTGGTATTAAGGTAAGATTTTGAATTTCTACAATATCATATTTATTGACTTGCATCTCAATATAGACCTCTTCTACCTTAAATAAATAAGTAAATAATGAATAGAATTATTATTGTGTTAATTACTTCATGAACACATTAGTTGTTAGGGTAATTCTTCAACATCTTCTATTTTACATTTTTAATCAAAATTCCCTCTATTTTTATAACTTACACAAAATTCCTCTTATTTTATGAACTTACTACCTTTATTGCTTTTTAGAAAATTATATATATATATATATATATATATATATATATTCTGATTTTATTTTATAAATACAATACAAATAATTATTTATATCCTAATATAAAATTTATGTTTTTTGAGATAATATTACTAAGATCAATTATCGCATTCCAGATATTACCTGCTTGGGAGTTTAAAATTTCATCATGATTTTGTTCTTAAAAGACGTCTCAGAAGATTAAAGGAGGAATGTATGTTTAAATTCCTCTTGAATTTGACTTGTAAGCGATGTGAGACTATTAGACGAGGCAAAACAACTTCCCAGTCGAGGTCTAAAGGGAACAAATTCCCTTACTCAAGTGTTAAGGAAACGAAGGTTCGTATTTGAAACCCCCTTTATATCCCTACATACGCTTGTTTTTTTTTTCTCAACAATAAATAAATTAAATAACTGAGACACTTTAGGAGTGTCTCAACCCTTTTACATTAAAAAGTCTTTTACCGCTTCTTATACTCCAAGTCAATATTATACAGCAAAATAAATATCATAAAGGGCTCATCCCCTAATAACACTCCCAACAAAAATACATCTTTTGATAAAGCCCCTATTATATCACATAGTTTCCTATCTATGTTGTCTTTCTATTACATTCAGTCAGATTCATAGTTTATTAAGCCAGTTTACCTTCCTTTATGTTAATCATTCGTACAAAATACAATTATACATTTGAGTCAATATTATCTATACTTTCCTTCCATCATGTGGCTCGTGTTTTCTTCCCTGCAAACCACCAAAATATTCTCTACTAAAGAGATAAAATTAGTAATACCAGCCCAAACAGTTTATTAGACCATATACTTAATTGGTTCCTTCCCTAAATACCACTCCTGCTCCTGTTAAGCGAACACCATTATAACATCTCTAGAGTCCATCATTACATCCAAGGTATTGTATGTTTTGGAACTCGATACTACGTCATGATTTTTTTTTTCTTAAAAGACACCTTAAAGGGTTAAAAGAAAGATACATTTACATGTACAAATGTCGTTGATTTCGATTCTTAAACGATGTGAGACTATTGGACGTACAATAAATATAAGAATTTGAAATGATTAAATTATTAAAATAAAATAAAAAGAAAAGAAAAGAAGAAATAATAAAATAAAATATATTTTCATATTAAAAATAGCTATTTTAAATGTATGGATTAATAAACACTCAATTATATGAAAAAAAATAATAATATTTTCTTGATTCACTTTTAATAATTTACATGATTATATTTTTAATGATTTTTTATTATGATAATTTTTGTATCGGTATGGACGAGGCTGACCCCTGGTCTCCCTGCCCGAGGGCCACCTGGTTGCCCGATGCCGAGACCGAGACTGGCCGAGACCTTAGAGACTTGGCCGAACGACGAGGCCGAACCACTTGGCCGAGACCCTAGAAGATTTGTCCAAGATCGAGACCGAGACCAGAAAAATCTGGCCGACTGCTGACTCATACCAGTGGAACTTGGCCGACAACCAACCCTGGCTACCATTAAAGCTCAAACCAAAGTCAGTGAAGTTAATCCATCATTAAGAATTAGGTAATACAACCCTAAGCGGTATCCACCTCGATAAACGGGCCAAACAAGGTAGGTCCATTAGAATAATATAAATAGCACGCATTCCAAGGAGTAAGGTACGTCATTTATTACTGTTCACCTATCTGAGAGCTGACCACCCGCTTTACTGACTTGAGCATCGGAGTGCCTTCGCAGATACCCCCACCATCCGGTGTTCACCCGAGACTGAGTGCCAAAGGAGAAGCAGGAGGACGAGAAGAACCCAACTCATCACCCAATCACCTGCCCGACCGAAGGAAGGAGAAGAAGACTTCAATAGTTCTTTAGGTCTCATATCCCTAGCAGGAACAATTTTAAAATAGCACTTATCATACATTACTTTATCGAGACTTTTTTGTTCATTTTATCTTAGTTTATTATTTTAGTATTATAAAAAATTATTTAACATTGAAATATTAAAACTACAACATTATATAGGTATTTAATTTAATTTTATATAAAATAGAAGGTGATACACATAGAATGTTTAAGAAGTATAAGGGATTTGTTGGGTTGGTTCTACAATAACAAAAACGTACAAGAATTATAATAAAAGAAAGTAGTTGTATTATAATTGAAGCTTCATATATAGAAATTTTCAACACAACGATATAACATACATACAAGTAGACTTAAAAAACAAAATAACAGAAAATTACAGTAACAGTTGAGACAAACATCATCTAATACAGATGGTTGACCGTAGATAATTTAGTTAATTTTAACATTACTAGAGTAATAGACTATCTTTTATATTTTTTATTAAATATTCATGATTTAAAAACCAATACATCATAGAATTTATATAATTAGTTAAAATATGTAACAAAGATATTTTTATAAGTTTTATTAGATAAATATTCTTAGTATAAGTGTATTATATTTATAAAATAAAAGGACTTTGTTTTTTATATTTATAAAATGAAAGGGTTGTGAAGGTTTTATTAATAGAAATGTTTAAGAAATGAAAAATATAAGGAGAATTGAGTCGTGCACTTATAATTAATTATTTCTGTTCAGTTAATTTCTCATCATTTTAAACACAATTTTGTAACTAACACCAACTGCATTGTATGTGTTATAATATTGCAAATAAAAATAATTAAAATATATTAAAAAAATCATAATGATTAAACTTTACTTAAGTTCACTTTTAAATATTTATTATTTAGTTATATTATTCATAGTATGATTGATATACAAACGAGTCTCTTTTTTACGACATGAAACATTTTACTATTTTTTTAAAATATATATTACTAGAAAATTATTCAATAAAAATTAATTATTATATAACTAATTTAGAGACTAAATAATAAATAGTTAACTATAAATAGTTTTCATGATAAATAGTTTATAAATTGGTATTTAATTATCAAAGTTTTAACTATAAATTATTTAGAGTATAAAATATAAATTATTTAGAGTATAAAATTGATAACTAAAACTTTGATAGCTAATTAGATATAAATTTTAAAACTATTTATCAATAATAAAAATTAAATGATTTTGTTTTAGTAATACCTAATGAAAGTGATATGAATTCGATACTTAGGATATTTGTATCTAATCAAAGTCATATGAATTCAGTATATAATTATACATGAGATATAACATTACTTTTAACTTAAAATATTAAGAAAATAAATTTATGTTCTTTCTTTTCATATATTGTTTGTCTCATTCTTCTTCACTCAATATAAAACTTCCAACTCCACACTTAAATTTTTTGCAAATAGAAATTTGAGTTTATTATTAGCATGCTTAAAAAACCATATATAAAAGAAATTAATGTTTATCTATTGAAAAAGAGATATATGAAAGAAATTTAGCAAGCGATATTATCCAGGGATGTTTTATGTAGAAAGCAGATAGTGGACAGCATTGGTTATACGAGTTGGGTTAGATTTGAATTACATAAAAAGTGAGACATGTGGTTGTGTTTTTTTAACTGTCTGAACTCAACTCGAACAACAAACTCAGACAAGGTTTTGTTTTGGGAAGATATAGTTAAGTGAAGGATTTGTTTTACGTGGACTGTTGTTGAATAGAAATTGGAGAGTTGTTATATGCTTTTGTGATTTAACGAAGCAAAGGAAGGGGCCATCACTTTCTTTCGGCTTGTTGTGTTTGAAAAGATAGAAGAAGTGTTTCTGTTTGCTTGAGCTTCAAGCATCCTTATGGGCTACAAAAATGAATATATTCCCCATATGAATATATTCCTTCCTTTATGGGCCCCATCTTTATGTGAAATTCCCATCTTTTACAAACTCTCTCTTTCATCTCTATTCTCACACCCATCAAATCATTTCAAACCTAATTGCATTCTTTTACCATATCCTCATCTTTTATAAGAAAAAAAAATACCTTAATTGCCAATTTTTTTTTATTCACAATAAATTAATTGAATTAAAATAACATTTAAAAAATGTTTCAATTCATATAAAAAAAAATTAGGACACTCATAAAGTGTCTCCTATAATTTAATTAATTATTTGTTAATAAAAATAGATGAAACCGAAGACATGTTATCTTAATTGATACAATAAAAACTCAAAACATGTTTGTACGAGTTTATATAAAGACTTGTTGGAGAACAAAATATTTTGTAAATTAAAATTAATTTATATACCACTACAAGAAAATCATAAAATATAAACCAATTTTAGAAAAAAAAAATTGGTTGCTATAGTGATTAAATTAGATACTATTTTAGAGAATACAACCATTTTTTTTGTTTCTAAATTAGTTTTTATTATTGTTAAATGGTTTCTAAATTAGTATCAAATTAACAATCAAGGTTTTTGCTACCAAATTTAGAATCTAAATAATTGGTAATTAAAACATTGGTAGCTAATTAGATACCAATTTAGAAACTATTTAAAAATAATAGAAACTAATTTAGAAACAAAAAAAATTAGTTTCTAAAATGGTCTCTAATTTAGTCACTATAACAACTAATTATTATTTTTTTTTCTAAAATTAGTTTCTATTTCATGATTTTCTTTTAGTATATGATAAAATAATTTGTACGGGTTGGGACACTCCTGAAGTGTCCTATTTTAATTTTATTCATTCTTTGCTGATAAAAAATGATAAAATAATTGGTAAAAAATTTCTATATAATTTTTCTAATTTTTTATTTTATTTAACTTGTGTATAAGCTAGGTGTTAACTTAAGAAGACGTTTGTTTCGTTTTTTTTTTTCTTCAAAAGTATTTACAGTGGAATTTGTGTAAACATATACTCGTACTTGTTTATATATAAAGAAGATTTAATGCAATTCCACAAAGTGTCTATGTCTTTGAGAGTAAAGAAAGCACCTTTATAAATTACAATTTAAATTATAATGTCACCCTTTTTACTGAATCATTGGACTTCGTTGCCCTAACGAATACGTGAAACCAAAGATTTATGTTAGTGTTACTGTCTATTTCAGTTGGAGTTCTCATGACTCCAATACTCCATAAATATATGTGTAATGTGTAGTAACTATAAGTATTAAACTTAGAGTTTTATCTCTATAAATTCATTAATTAAAGCACTTGAATTATGTAGCTTTTGAGAGCTACATATACGTCCCAATATAGAGTATTTTTTTAATGTAACTTTACCTTTGATTTAATCAAAATCTTTTTTTTTTATTAATTATTAGAGTGAATTAATTTTTTTTCCATCAATATGTTATGATACGATTGATAGTTTCATATAACTTAGAAATCGATGTTAAAATAATTTAAATACGTATTTTTTTAAATGTTTTTTAAAAGTAAAATATTGATTGAATTTTAAAACAAACAATAATTTTTAAAAAAAATAATAACTAAATTTAAATAAAATAAACTCAATAATAAAACTAAAAAATGAAAAGTTTTAAACTACAGCAAAAAGTTAACTAATGTTTACAGAATTATAATTTTAACCAAAAAAGGAAATATATATCAACTTGATATCCAATTAAATAACAATAGTTTAAAACTTTTGTTACTATGGAAGATCCTTTTTATTTGAATTAAATATGAATTTATTTAGTAACTTTGGTTAACTGAATTATAGTAGTAATTAAAAGGAGAAATTTTGTACACTACCAACAAACACACGAGTGTATGAAAACTTTTGAAAGATTAAAGTTTTGCCTTCAATTCATTTCACAGCCTGAAGAGATAAGATTGTTACTAAGGTCAACTTGGAAGGACGAGAGTTAGTGGTCGAAAGTAACTTGTGTTGCATGTGTGGGGTGGAAGAGGAGTCAACTTGCCATTTGTTTTTTGAGTGTAGAATAGGTTGGCTAGTTTGGAGTCAGTGCTACGCTTGGTTAGATTTGATGTTTGTTGACAATCATGACTTAGTTCTTCATTTCTTCAGTTTAAGATGAGTAGTGTATCTGAATATATCAACGCAGTTTGGGGGATGGTTTGGATTGCAGTAGTAAGTGAAATTTTGAGTCATAGGAATTAGTACATTTTTAAAGGTGGTGTGGTTGATCTTTTAGAAATTTTCACATTAGTTCAATTAAAGGTTTGATCTTGGGTAACTTCTAAAGTTCCTTCAACTTGCTTTTCTTATTCAGATTGGTGTCTTGATCCTTTGGTTTGTATGAATATGATTAAGTGATTATGAATTATTTAGGATGAGTTTGGTTTATTTTAGGTTTTTTTAGTAGAGTTTGGTTGAAAGAGGTGTTTTGGTGCAGGTTTTCTATGAAGTAGTTGTTTAAAAAAGTTCTTTGGTGAGTCTAGGGTTGTATGGCTTTGCCCTGTGGATTGGTGTTGATTTGCTTTGTGAGTTGTAGGATACCGAAATATTTTCTTGATTGTCTAGGTGCAACAGGTGCCTTGTAGTTTCCTTTTTTTTTTTTTTTTTGCTCTTGTGGTGTTTGGATGTTTCGTTTGAGCTTTGTGGAAAGCTTTTTTGGTTGTTAGAAGGTTGAGCTTGTTGTGATAGCTTGTTTTAGAATTATTTTTTAGCTGCCTAGTTGTTGGTTTGATTTCTGTTGATTTTTTAGTTAGTCAAAAGATTGGACAATCCCTGAAATGATTCATATTTTTTTTCTTGCTGAAGAAAAAAACAATAAATCTTCATAAAAATCTATGGAAGAAAACCACACTATAAAAAGCTTTTACCATTGCCGCGTGAGGAATGAGCATGGGTGAATTTCATTACTAAACAAGTTTAATAAAACATTGTAAACCAGACACCCGGTTTGAGCTTGGCAATGTAGCAATTGAATCTCGCACCAATTTTTCAACTTCGATATTTACTATCACTTAGGTTAAATTGTAATTTGTGGAGGCATGACAAAAAAAATGGTATGAATAAAAAATTTAATGTTTGTATGTTACACATAACTTAAAAAAATAATGAAGATTTATTAATATTCAACATTCAACTCATATAATTGGAATTGAACTTTAAATTTAAAATAAAATAAAATGACAATAGGAGGTGGAAAGTCCAAGCCTCCTCCACTTATGCATGGTGTTTGTGCTTTACTCAAGTCTAATCTTATCTTCCGTTCTTTTATCATCATATAATTGTCATACATTCCAAAACAATTAAGATTAAATTATTACAAAACTAAGTCACTCAAGAAATTATATCCAAAACTTTAAATTCTACATCTTACTTTTAAATTGTATTAACTACTTCTAAATCTGTTTTTTTTTTCTGAAATGAATAGATAAGTAATTAGTAAAACCAGATGTAGGGTGAATGATAAAACAAATGATAGCATAATAATTTATTTAAAAATATTGTAATTAAAAAGAATTAAGTTATAAATCACATTTCAATATAAATAAATTAATATGATTAAATTTAAAGTAATAATAAGGTGTAGATGTTACTCAATATCTTTTCAATTTTTCTTTATGCTCATGTTGGTTTAAGGTTAAATATTTTTTTATTTGTAATCGTCCTTAAAGATTCGAAGCTAAAAGATTTTCACATATTTTCGAGTTATTTACTAATAATAACATGAATACTTTTAAATTATATTATTTTTTTATTATTAAAACTCATACTAGATAACATGTGTCATCATATTAAAAATAAAAAATAAAAAAGCAAAAATAGGACTAGACTAAATACATACAAAGAAAAACAATAAATAAAAAATAAATTATAAATTATATTATTTAAACAAGTATATTTTACAACTTTCTTTCTCGATTAACATATAAAACATAAATTATACTAAAAGAATTTTGTTATTATCACACTATGCCACACCATCTTCATGAATGATGCGCTCTTCTCCTATTCAATTTGTGCTTTGAGGTTGGTCTTCCATTTCCTTTCCCAACTTTCCTAACTTGTTCTCGTTTTTTTGCATTATGTTGTTGAGCCTTCAATCAGCTTGTTAATGGTGAATTTTTTTGTAGAGAGAACAACAACTCTATTATAAAGTTCATTTGTTTCACAAATCAGATTGATCAAACTTAACACAAACATATCTTTAAATCTATTCAAGATACTTCAAAATTAGTTTCAATTAGAATGATTGTGCACAAAGGAGCCTATAAAAGTGTAAAGGTTCACAAAAAAAGCTTGGAAAAATTACAAGAGTGTATGAGAAAAAACGTAAGAAATGTTGTAACGCATTAACTAGGAATGACAATACGGGACATGTCGGTTTGCGATCCAATAGAAAAAAATGTGAGGCGGGTTGGATATTTTATCTAGCTGGCCCATTAAGGTTCGCCCCACACAACCCACAACTCACGTAGGCCAGGAATAGGACGGGTGAGCCAACTCGCGTAACCCTCACAACTTAAAATTTAATTTCAATCTCTAAAAATAACACACAGTTATGTCAACCTAAACATCATTTACCCTCCTACGTATAACTCTTGCCTCCATAACCAAAATAGTTATTGTATGTGTTCTTGGGAAAACTGGTCAAAAAAATTTAATTTTTCAACAACAGAATTTTTTTTTATGATTAATGGAATTTTATTAAGATAAATTAATATCTCTTTTAAAAAAAGTCTAATACAAATTAAACTGCATATTCACACACCAACCCTTATGTTGGACAACAATAGGGGACTGACCAACAAAATCAACCCATAATCCATATTAAAGATTTGCGAGCAAAATACAGGATGAACCAATGCAAGACGAGACAATCCACATAAGCATATCTAGCATTAACATCAGACATGACTTGTAAAGACTATATAAGATAATTAATTTTACCTTAAAAGAATAAGGGAATTAAAAACAATACAATAATAAATATTAATTAAAAATGAAAAAAATAATATAATTAATTTTAGGGCAAAATACAATTTCTATTATTTATTTTGCTCGATCCACGAGTCTGATTTTCTCATCTCAAAATACACATATTTGACTACCCATTTTAAAATTTGTCATTATATTTCAATCTTCAATTTTGTTTATATTTTTTACTTATTTAATTTTAATTAATTACATCTTTCTCATGATACTTTAAAATAAATATGTTAGGTCTTGAACCAAATTAAAATAAAATGAAAAATATTAAGATTGAGATTTAAATTCAAATTATAGACTTTCGAAAGTAGAAGACAAAATCCCTCAACTTAAAAAGAATACCAAAATTTTGAATTTTAAAAAATAAAATTGTATTGAAATTTTTATTTCAAAATTTGTCACATATATATATATATATATATATATATATATATTACGAGTTTTAGTCGTATATTAATTTTCTAATAAACAATTTTGAGAATAATTTATTTTTTAAAATATATATGATCACTTTAAAAGATTCAAATCTATGTATGCATGCCTTCATTTGATGGGTATGGTTAGTTCATAATGAAAAGAAAGAAAGAAAAAAGGAGGAGGGGTGAATAAGGGAATACATTGTTTATGTTATCAAACCTCTTAAAAAAAGTGAAGAAAAAAAAAAGACACTATATTACATTAATTCCATTGTCATAATCACCACTTTTAAACCTACAAAGTAGTCAAATGAAATTGGATTGGATGGTGAATGGTATCCCAAATAAGACAGAAGCACGTGGTGGGGTTAACAGTAAGATGCATATAGTCATTATCACTAGAGACAATGGGTTACCACTTCAAAATCTATACAACAAAATACTAAGGCCACTCAAATTATTAACAAATACTATAATACAAAACGATTCTCTTTTCATCATCACTTGCATTTTCTTTTAACCTCTTTCTTTCATAAGAATATAGCATTCATTGTGAATAGACGTGACAATAAACAATTTGTGTTCTCCCTTTTTGGATCCTATCAGCAAGGCTAAAACAAATAAGTATCCAACTCTTCCTTTAAGAGAAGAAAAAAAAAAGGAAAATTATTCGTCCCATACCTTTTCCTATTTTTTATTATACATGGTTAGCACATCATTATTTTGATGTCTCTCAAATTCAGACATTATTTTATATTTTTCAATTTCAAGATTGTTAGATGTAAGCTTTTCTAAAAAATGAATATTAGCATGTTATTAATGGTGGCATCAAAAATCAAAATTATTAACATTTACTAGTATGAAATATCTTTTTCTTTGTATATTGATTTACAATTCAACATTAATATTGATGACATAAAAAATATTTTAGGTTAATTTTACATGTGACGTAAATTGACAAATTATAGGAGTACCTGACATAAAAAACAAAAAACAAAACTGTGTTGTAATTGTTATATTGAACTTTTTAATTTTTGTATAAGTTACACATAACTCTCTCTACAAAAAAACGCTTTGTTCTCTATCTTCTATACAACAATGGCAAGAGGGCTCTACTAGAATGACCGCAGGAAGCCTCAAGCTGCAAGGCACTTCACAACCTTTTTCTTCTCAAACTTTCCACATGGGTATGGAGAATATGACATGCTAGAAATTTTTCAGAGATGAGCTACAATAAAGGAAGTTTTCATTTCCAGAAGATTAAATAGGTGGGGGAGAAGGTTTGGTTTCATAAGGTTCTACAAGGTAGCAAATGTAGCACGTCTGGAGAAGGATCTGGATCATATTTACATTGGTAACATGAAGCTACATGTAAATGTGCCAAGACATAGAAGGGATGAGTCAGGTTCGAATATGGAAGTAAGAAAGAATAAAAGCTTCAGTCCCATGGATGTAAAATATAAGGAGGTAAGAAAGGGTACAAGGGAGAAAGCATACAATGAGGTCTGGAAAGAAAAGAAAAAGAAAAAATCATTCGCAGAAACTGTTAAAGGAACCCCTGATCATGAGAGGTGGAAGGGTCCTATTGTTGCAACTCAAAAACAGATAATGCCATGGATGGAAAGTAGCACCATTGGCCATATGGCACAAGGGATGGATTTTTATCAGGTCAATGATGAGTTAATTAAAGGAGGGATGAGCATTATCAAAATAAGATATATGGGGGATAATATGGTTCTTCTGATACCAAATGAAGGTGAAAGAATGGAGGATATAATAAAATTGAATAAAGAATGTTTTGAAGGAGTCTTCGATCTAATTGACCCATTCTGGAGACTTGATTGTTGGCCATAAAACTATATGGGCAAGATGCACCAGTCTCCCTATATCATTATGGAACAAAGACTGCTTTGCAAAAGTGGTAGGTGAAGTTGCTTCTCTTGTATCAGTCGATAAAGCCACTGAGAATTGGGAAAACATTGAGTATGCTAGGTTTCGTGTGAGGCTTCTTCGATGCAGTAAAGCAAATTTGAATAAAGATATAAAGATCAATGGTGTTGTCTATAGTCATTGAGGAAGAAGTTATATGTGGGTCTGAAGGTATGTGCAAGGGCAACCACAATCCCAGTTACTTGTCAGATAGCGTATCCACGACGGGTTCATATGTAGAATAGACTTTGTTTTCAGGGAACAATCTTGAAGAAGAGTGGCAACAACCGGAAGTGGAGGTGGCGCAAAGGGCAAGCCTAGAATGGAAACTGCTAGACCCAGTCACATCTCAGTGTGGGGAGCCTAACGAGATGGGCATGCCAACGCAGGTGAACATTATAACAAATATGACGGAAGCAATGTGTGAGCCCTAAGTTGGTCCAAGACGTAATCACAAATCTGGTTGAGGCTGTAGAGGCTGTAAAAAGCATTCACTCTAAGCCCAATACGAGTCAGGCCCATACACCTTCTAAACTATCCTAGAGAAGGGGAGGTGGGGGTAGGGTCGAAGATGGAGTTGATGAGGTTAGGCAGCTGGGAAGCGAAAGTGATGTCGTAAGTGTATCTGTGAAGTGTGCGTTGATGGAAGCACGTACGACGGAACCCAGAGCTTGTCGATCGGTGCAGCCGCAACCTACGAAATAATGGAAGAGCACGTTACCCTGCACCAACGCATTTCGCATAGGAGAGGAGAAATTGATTCCGCTTGAAGGCCCGCAGACTGAATCTATTAACCTTGGTGTAGGTGAAATGGAAGGGGGACGAAGTAAGGATGCAACCGTGCTGTTAAACTTCGTTGGAGAAGAAGAATTGGCTCGAGGAGGGAACTTTGTCACCCCACCATGTGGGGGGAAGCAAAGAGGAACCTGGGAATTGGGGGAACCTAGCAGGAAAGTCCGGTGGAGATATCTATCAGATGTTTACGGCAAATCCAGGTTAGTTTCCAATTCATTGTGTAGTCCTATATCTGATAGTGGTATTATTAACTGTAATAGAAGGTCCCGATGCATGGTTAACATAGATGAACCAATAAAATTGTAGGAGATTGGTAAACATATAGGGATAACATGTGAGGGGGATGTGGAAGAGATTATCGGCGAGATGGAAAGTATGGAAGAAAGGGACTCTGAGAGTAGGAAGAGATGTGAGGAGGGGGGGAGGGTGTTTATGATAATTATAAGTTTAAACATTAGAGGAATTGGTGGGGGAGCTAAGGCGGGATATCTAAGGAATTTAATTGGTAAAGAGGGAGTGGAACTAATATGTATATAGGAAACAAAATCTACTTTAGTGTCAAAAGAGAAGTGTTACTCCCTGTGGGGTGAGAACAACATAGGGTGGCTACATAATGAAGGAGTTGAAGGGGCAGGGAGCATGCTAACGATGTGGCATAAGGAAGCCTTTAGTTATGTTAATCATATGAAAGGAAAAGGTTTTATTGCGGTAATGGGGAAGCACATAAAATCAAAGGCAAATATAATGGTGGTGAATGTATATGCATCATGTAATGTGGGGAAACTAAGTTTATTAATACAAAGATTGAAGTTGATGGAGCAACTAGTTGCACAATTGATACAAAGATTGAAACCATAATTAACTGAGCAAATAAAAGCACAAGTTACTATTGAGACATGAGTTCGACTAGCGATTAGAGTCCATGGGTATCTCTTAGCAACATCATATGATTTATCCAGATGTACTTCCATCTCATGATCATGTTAGCACAAAAAGTAGTTGTGTTACTGAGGACTTAGAAAAAGAGGAAACACACACTGATATTTCCGATCGATGTAGGTTTTTTGTTGGAGAAGTACCTCCTTGTTAAGTAACCATTGGGAGAGTGTATCTAGGAGACTCAACCATGAATGATGATTTCACTAGAGTGGTGATTGAAGAAGTTAGGGATGCAAGTATGACAATTCTAGTGCCCACAATAGAGGTTAAACTAGTGGGAGAGACACATGGAACATCCATTGCATGGCATACACATATGATTAAGGTCAGTTCAAAAAAATAACATGTATATTTCATTAATTTCTCTTAATGTTATTTACATTGATACATAATGTTTATTAATATGTTTTACAAAACCCTTTGAGGAGAAAAAATGCCCCAATTGATGGTGATTTAAGAATTGAGCCTCAGTCATAACTCTAACAAAATGTTAATCTAATTCAAGAGTTGGTTAGGGTTTCACATAAATTATTCCATACGTGTTATGTCATTCCCTAAGATGCCATAGTGTTTGGCGTTGACAATAGAAGTATATTGTTGTACATAAACATGCAGGATATCTTTGAAATCATCCAAGGGAATCAAATGATGAACATTGCAGTCATTCAACACTTTATGTAAGCCCACTTTAAAACCTTTACATGTTATTTAACGAACTAATGTTCATGAGATCAACTATTTTCATTGTATCTATATTAATAATGTAGGTATATAAATCAATTAATTATCAACATGGGAAATGTTTATATTTATTGTTTCTTTGAGCAACAATCTTTACAAAAGTTTGGGAATAAAAAAAATGGAATGTTAAACTTACATTTAACAATGGATTCATGAATCTCGAAAGAAGATTTACATGACCCATTTTATTAATGGGCAAGTAAAATTGGCTACATTTAAATGTGGTACAGAGTTATGTTTTAATTAAGAAATAATATGTTATCTAGTTTATATAATTGTAAATTTATAATGACCTTTCTTTTTAGTGCAATTAGATTATATATCCACTTTATCATCACATAATATGTGTTGGGTTTATCCTATTTGAACAATTAAATTCTAGTTTTTTTTAGTTTTTTAATAAATTAACTTTGTTTAATTTCAAATCTTACAGTGCATTGGGCAACAAGGAAGTTTTGAATGTGGCTATTATGTCATGCATTGGATGTGGACCAACAAGTATTGAAACACTTTAAATATTTTGAAAAAACTTATTAGAAATTTCATATATGTCATTACTAAGACTAATTTATTTGTGTTTTAGCTTTTTGCATATAGCAAATCATTGGGCATAAACACCATAGAATAAATTTGTCATGAATGGGCAAAATATTTTATATGCATAAGAAGTCAGAACATGTTATGATTTAGAATTTTGCATAAACATTGTCTTTTCATATTGCTAGTATAGTTTTGATTATGTTATGCTAGACTTTATTTTTCTAAGTATATTTTTTTCGACAAGTTTTTTTATTGCTAAGGTTGGATAAATACAAAATATTATATTTTTCTAGAAATATGGTATACATGTTTAATAATTATAGGTGGAGAAAATAATAAAATTAAAAAAATATTAGAAAATTAATGCTACATATTACATTTGTTGTAACCACAATCGATATAATAGGCAGGAGCTCCAACTTAAATTTTAACCCTAGGATGTGAATTTAAATCGGTTACAAGAAGTGATGTGAATGTAACTACAAGAACACATGATTCTTGACATTCTTAGGAGCAACTTGAGCTGGATTGAAAGGCACTTTACTTTAGAATTGGATCAATGTTCTAAATTCAAGAACTCACC
>Ga0123342_1004995_pt1 | contig 19684 bp, 6 predicted proteins | sample Turbeawhitnodule_FD_89960 | JGI IMG/M metagenome (GOLD analysis project Ga0123342, IMG submission 89960) | Root nodule microbial communities of legume samples collected from Mexico - Turtle bean Mexico white nodule | ecosystem: Host-associated > Plants > Roots > Nodule | place: Mexico: Nepantla... | reverse complement strand
ACTCTTTATTCCAAAAAGAAACAAAAAAAAAAATTAAGAATAGAAATTTATAAACTAAATTTAAATTTAAATTTTTTTATACCAAAGAAAAAAAAAAAAAAAGAGTAAAACGTGTAGTTTTTTTTTTTTTTTCTAGAACAGGTTAAGCATTTATTACTTTGTTAGATTTAGTGGATAAAAGAAACATTATTGAATAAAAATGAGTTAAGAGGTTTAACTATTAATTGATTAATTTTATACTTAAACCGCGTCCTTATTTTTTTTAATTTTAAATGAATCTTTATTTTATTTATATTTTTAACAAATATCATTAGTATCTTTTCTAGTTTTTAAATATATAGTCATGTTCTACTACTACTATTATTATGATAAATTAAATTTTTGTTCATAGATATTTTGAAAATAATATAATTCTTTTTTTCAAAAAAATTCCAAAAAAGCATAGTTTTATCTTTTATGCTTTTAAAAAATATAATCACCTTCTTTAATCTTAGTATACTAATTGTAATTTATATAAAATATTAAAGTTTTAAAATATAAAAATTAAATATTTTTCTGAAAAATAGAATTGGAATATTTATATTTTTATCAAAAATAAAATATGGGTGTGATTTAGTTAAAAAAACACACAAATATAAATATTATTTATTAATAATAAAAAAATAATAAATATTTATTTAAAAATTACAGAAATTATGAGTGCTATTTTATTATTATATGATAATATTTAATCTAATCTTAAGTAGAAAAGTGTAATTTTATTGAAAAATGATTATATATAATAATTGAATTAAATAACAGTGTAAAAAATAATGTTAATACGTATATTACTTCTCAACCTGTGTTGTGCCGACATTCTAGTGGACTTCAACCTGTGATCTCCGGTAGTGTCGTCTCCACTTTTCCACCGTCACCTTTTTGTTTTCAATACCGCGTTACTTTTGTTTCCGGTTGCCTGTCACCTACCAAATGTTATTTCCTTTTTCTAATTTTTATAGAGGAAGCATTTCTTTTAGCTGATTAGTCAGCAGCATATTTTACAAAACAAAATATAGAGTTATAATGTTTAATTAAAAAATCATTCATTAAGTAAAATTAAATTATTCTTTGACTTATTAATTCAATTTTAATTTCTTAATTATCTCATATTGTTAACAATTTTAACTTTTAAATTACATATTTCATTACAAAAATATATTTGGAGTGGACCTCAGCTAAATCACCTCAATAAAGTTTTACATTTCAACACAGTTGAAAAATAGATACTAAGAACATACATTTCACTTAACATAATTAATCAGATTCTTCAGAAATAAAATAGATAAATATTTTTTACACTAAAAAAATTCATTAAATAACAATTAAATTTTAAAAAATATTATATTAATAAAATTAAATACTATTTTAGAGATAAAAAAAGTTACTATTATTAATAAAAAATTATAAAATAAATTTTAAATTGTTTTAAATAGTTTTTTAAAAATTAATTTAAAATCTAAAATAATAATAACTAAAACTTTGATAGTTAATAATTAGATATTAATTTAAAAATTACTTTATAAATTTTAATTAATAATATAAACTACTTTAGATATGAATAATTTTTTTTATCTTTAAAATAATTTTAATTTAATTTAATAATAACTAACTATTTTAGTCTTTAAAATTAATTATAATTCGATAATTTAAGCATATGAGTTTTAAAAAATGAAGTTTAGATAATTTTCGGACCTATAATAATAACTTATAAAACATATGAAAATTTATATTTTTTAAGAAAAATAAAATTGATAATTTTATTAAAAATTGTGTTTTTAAATATGTGAATCATATGTCATGTGTGTGCATTTATTTTGAGTATTTAGATAGTTTATTTTTATTTTTTAAAATATATTTAAAGGTAATATGTGCACTAAATGATATTCACTGTATATTATATACTAGTATAGTATAGGTACAAGTTGACTAAAAAAATGATATAAATTGTTTTTAAAAAAATAAGTATTTTTTAAAATTTACTTTCTCTAGTTTGTCTTTAAGATGTTCAGTTGACCATTCACTTTTTCAATATTCATAATGAAGTTAACTAATTTCCTTTTTCAAAACTTTAGTTATAATCGTTTTATTGAATAAATCTTAAGTTGTCAATTGAAGTTGTTGTAACTTTTGAACTTTTAAGCAATAGAAATACTTTTTAGAATTTGAAGTCTTCATAAGAGTTGTAAACTCTCTTAATTTTCTTGTGACTTATATTTGAACATTATTCGATGAGTAAAATTCAATATAAGTTGTTGTTTTTAAAAGTTGTCCTAAAATAATTTTTTTTATGAGTTCCTTTTAAATTTTAAGACAATGTAAATAAAATAAGAGCGTGTAGTATATGATGTGAAGAGTGTGTTGATTATTATTGGCTCATTTTATCTAAATAGATTGAAATTAAAATTTCAATTTATTGTAATGAATTATGATTATATTTTGCACGTTTCTCTTTAATGATTGAAATTAGATAATTTGTAAGAATTGACTAATGTTGTGAAATTGTAATTGATATGGATTGAAATTGATGGTGTGATGTAGATATAGTGTTTGCAAAGGAGGTAAGTCATAGAATTTACCTTTTTAGATGATTAGATGATGTTCTTTTTCTCTATCGAGTGTCGAAGAGGATGGTAGTGTATCACGAGCAAAATCTTTGAATTTAAATTCAACACATTTATGTGTTTTTTAAAAGTGATCAAATGTTTATGTGATGAGTTGGATGTTTGATGTGAATGTGGTGCTTTTAGACTCTGGCATGAGATGTATAAACACTTGAATTGGTATACGTAAATGAACATATATTTTGATATGAATATATGATAACTTAAATTTTGTATTCACATTTATAGAGTTATTATATTTTGTAAGTCTTTCTATCTTTCTTATTCTTTGTTCTTAGCATGAATTTGTATAGTATACTTAGTATATTGGAGTTGTAAATTTTTTTGTATAAATACTATAATTTTTTCTGTTGAAATTCTGTATTTTGTTGCACTATATTTAATGTTTGATTTATGGTTTTTCCAATTCAATCTCAATTTCAGTTAATGCAATTATGTTTTCTATTTTCAGTTTATATGGTTAATCTAGTTAATACTGATAGAATTCTTGAGCTTTGATTTAGTTTACTGTTTTCAATTTCGATTTCGTTTAATGTTTTCAATTCCTGTTCGTGTTAATTATGTTAATTCAATCTCATTATATTTCAATTCAATTATAATTTACAATTTCAGTTTTCTGGTTAATTAGGTTTTACCATTTTTAGTTTTTCTAGTTAAAATCGCTTATAGTTTTTTTGTGAAATCCATTTCGATTTCTGTTTCCTTTTATTTTTGTTTTTCTGTTATTTTTTACATGTTTCTTTCTGGTTTTTTTATCATGGGACATTTTTTTTTAATTTTTACCAAAATGGAGTCACTGTCAAAAAAATTACAAATTTGGGGCAAGTCGTGTCAACTTGACACGACTTCATATGTAAAAGTCGTGTCAAGTTGGCACGACTTTGTCACGTCAGTCTGAAGTCGTGTCAACTTGGTACGACTTCTGCCACGTCAACCTGAAGTCGTGCCAAGTTGGCACGACTTTGTCCACATTATATTTTTTTTTAAAAATTTCTTGTTTTTAAATATATATATATATATATATTATAATTATTTAATTATAATTAAAATTATAAGTTATGTAATATTTGAAATTAATCTTGTTTGTGCGGACAATTGCTTCTATTGTGACCTTCGGTTCTGCAATATGAACATTTTTTTTGTTTATTTAAAATTGAATCATCTATTTCATGGATTAAATTAGACCTCATAAGCTTGGAAATATTGTGGAGACGTTAGCTGTAAATGACAAAATGAGCAAACAACAATTACATGTAGACAAGACAACATATAGCTTGAAACTCCCCACAATTCTCTATATATTTTCCAAAATAATTAATTTTCATTTCTATTTATTTCCAAATGCAATAACAATTTTTTCATATCTTTTTATTAATCTAATAACCAAATTAATATATTATATTACCGTCAAACATGATCCATACACAATTTTTTTTTATTGTTTAAAAGTAACACCCTTAGAAAATTATGTATCAAATTAATTTTAAACATTACATAATTTACTACTCAATATATAAATAAAGAAATTTTACAAGAAAATATATATATATATATATATATATATATATATATATATATATATATATATATATCGTGGACAAAGTCTTCAGGAGTTGACGTGGGTTGGCACAACTTGCCCATATTTGTAATTTTTTTTGAAAGCGACCCCATTTTGATAAAAAGGGAAAAAAATACCCCATGATGGTCAAAATCCATTCTTTTTTATTCAATTTCAATTAATGGTCCATGTTCATTATAAGGTAGTTATAGTTCTGTTTTTTATATATGTTATGCTTAGATTAATAGGAAATTAAATTGTAAAGTATATATACCCACATTTTAATTTTAACAGAATAAAAATAATTTTTAAAAACGTATTTTTTTTAAGATATCAAAGCTATCAATTTTGTAGAAAAATGATCTCATTCTTGAGTTCCAGTGACATGATACCTTATGGCCGAACATGATATCAATCTCATTTGTCTTTTGTTTGGTCTGTAATTTTTGACTTTTTGGGTTGGCATATTGTGACCAATTGGCATGCAAATGGTTTATACCTAAAATTATATCTGAAATTCTTGGTTGGTATTCCAATTGGGTGTAGCAGCATTAACAAAAAGACCAAAACTAAAGCTGCATAAAGTTATAAACATTCAACACTTTCTGAAATTGAATTACAAGTCAAATTGGTAACAACTCACAATTTTTTATGATACTGGAATTTGAGCAAACTTTCTAATGTTAGTGCTTTCTGATCAATCTTCATAGATATTGTTAAAATAGTGTGAGAGAAAAAGTCTTGTTAATATGGATTAGAGGTGTGAACCATGTACTTTGCAGGGTAAGAGAAAAGCAGAAAATAAATAATTATATAGAAGGTTGGAACAACAATAAATCTGGGAACAAGTAGCATTAACTCAGTTTAAGATTATGCAATGGACAAATACGTCAGAAATTTTGTATTATTGGGTTCAAATGTCAAATGAATGACTACTTTAAATGGGGCAATTACTGCACCATATCACCCAATTTCAGTATGGAAAAAAAATTCTTAAATAAATAGGATTATACATTATGGAATTCCTTTTAACGAATTTTATGTATTATGATTTTTTTTATCCGATGGGATTTTGAATTTTGAATTTTGGTTATACTTTTTTGAAATGTATTATTTTTAATTTCAGATTTTTATTTCTGGAATGAAAAATATTTTTGGAAATAAAAAATTATGTTAGGTGCAGGTTAAAAATATTGGGTGTAGGAAGAACTTGACTATATTACTAGTAAGTTGATCTTATGATCCATCCCTCAATGAGAACTGTTTCTTCCTCCACCTCCATAGGTTCTTTTGCCACTTCCATACAAAATGTAAAAAATACATTTTTATACTTCTTGTGCCACCTCCACAGAGTATCTTTCAGATTATATAATCTAGACACGCATTTGAAAAAAGATTTCCGGATTACATAATCTGGAAGCTAAAAAAGACTTCCAAATTACATGATTCTAAAACTAATTATCCATATGAAAAAAAGCTTTCGGATTATGTAATATAGAAACTAATTACAAATTTGGAAAAAAAGTTATGAATTACATAATCCAAAATATTACAGAGGAGTATTTTTGAAAATACAAAAATTTATGGAGGTGGAGAAAGAATATATGGAAGTGCAGGAAAAAACAGTCCTAAGAGAGTTACACTGTGGGTCTAAGGTAGACCCAAGAGGAAGGCCCAGAAACCCTTCTGGCTGAAGGACTTATGTTGAATGGCCAATTCTTATTACACCTTCAATATTTTCTTCATCTCCATGAGATGTTAAAATTACTATTTGACCCTTAATAAAAAAACTGTGCAGCACCCCCTCTTCTCTTCTTTAGTTTTCTGAGCTTTGTCCATATACCACAAGCAGTTTTTGATGGAGCGGTTACGTTTGAGAGTGCATGCTCGAGAGTGGCAATTTTGTGTTGCATGAGTAAGGTGTTGAAGATGTCGTGGCTGAGGAGGTTGTGGAAGATTGTGTACAGAGGATGGTGCTTGAGGTTCTTGGTGTGATACGCGACAATATTGAACCCTTGCCTACTAGTTAAGAAGGGTATGTGAATGATAATACATGTCAATCCGAATCTGCATAGGTATATAAAGCCTGGAAAAGTTATTTTTACAAAGGCACATAGTAAGGGTAGCAAAATCGGTCAACTCGATTCGTTTTTGTCCGATCCGTCACTAACTCGCTAAAAGCAGAATGTACTAGATTGGTCCGTGAATAACTGAAATTAGTAATCCGTTCCTGTGAAATTTTTGTAATTTTTTTTAATTTTTTTGTTTTGGATCTATTTACTTGGGGTTAGTCATTGTTATCACTTTTTTGACAATAAAATAAAAAGTAAAGAACAACAATCAAATTGAATCAAATTTTAATATTTTAATCAAATAAAGTTTAATGTCTAACTAAATAAAGTAAATATCAATTATACTTCAATAAATCAAATGATGTACAAAGAAATTAATGTAAACAAAGTTCTATATAAAACATTGAAAACTGTCAATTTTAATTCTAAAAACATGAGATTCCTCTTTTTAAATGTAAAAAGTAAAGAAGAGAGTCAGACCTATATGAGTTCACATGTTCAATAAGTTGATCACACCCGCCTAAATTATGGCAGGTTGACAGGCCAACTTGTCGGGCCCAAACCCACTTTGTCACTCCTAAATCTACAAATACATCAGAGCACCAAATCCAGAATACATGCTAATATTTTGTATTCTAAAATCTAAAATCCAAAATACAAAATTTGCTTTATGAATTCTGTAATCCGAAAAGTGTCCTAGAATGTAAAAAGAAATTAATAAAATACAGGAAATTTTTGTTATTTTAAGAAATATGAGAGTGCATGAAGATATATGGAGGTGCAGAAAGAAATTCCCAGGTTGAATTGGGCTTTTCATAGATTTTCCCAAATGCTTGTGTGACTTTTGTTTCTTGCACCACTTAGTTTTTTCTCATCACTTTGCATATTTCCTTTACAAAGAGGATTGGTAGAGTTGAAGGTGTTAAACTTAGCTCTCTTGTAAGAGACAAGATAAGTTTAGAAAACATTTTGAGAAAAAAAAAAAAACTATACTGGTTCTATTATTGTTTTAGATTGCTATATCTAAAAGTTTTTTTTGAATTAGACAATCCAAAATATTAATACTAGAATCTGTATTGTTACATATTGCAATTTTTAAAAGACAAATGTAATATTTTAAATGTACGATATGTAATTATAATGTAAAGAGTTATGGATTGTAATATTTTCAAAAGAAAAAAAAACTCTATTATAAAATGATTTTGTATGGTACTTTGAGAGGAAAAACTATAAGATGCAAAAAGTAAAAACTTGCTTCTATTTTTCCCTCCTCTTATAGTAAAATTATGTTCTAATCATGATTTGGTTGTGGTTAATGCTTAAAAAAAGTGGATTAAATGTTATAATGAGTGAAATTATGTGGTAAGAACTTGATAGTAATTTTTCTGACATCAAATTGAGATGGGATATATTTGTTTCGAATAGGTATAATAATTATAAAATCTTTTTTTCATTACTGTTTATTTTATGTTGACAAAGAATAAAAATATTTCTTATTCTTTAGTGACTAAATATTTTTTTATTCAATAGTTGGTTCTTCTTATAATTATCGTTTTACATTTGATAAGAAAATTACACGAGACATTTGATAACACTGTATAAGATTATAAGAAGATTAAAATGAACGTAAAAAAATGTGATTATTAAAGTTTGAAATAATTTAATTTAAAGTTAAGAAATAATCAATCAAATCATTGGACTAACTAGGATTAAAAAAGAAAAATTTAAAAATCAAACCAATACTGTTATTATATATACGGTAAGTTCACATTTTTAAATAGATCTTTCTAACTTGTAAAAGCAACCCACAACTCTTTTTTGAAAGAAAAATATTATGTCTTTTAAAGAAAATAATAATCATGCATTTTACTACTGAAATCAAGATTTTTAATAATTCGAAGTATGGCATATTTAATGAGTCTTATTATGAGTGAGAGATTCTATTTTTAATTGTGTATAAAAAATTATTAAGAGAATGAATATCTATTTTGTAGCTTTTATGTTTCAAAGAAATTGATCTTTGGTGTTAATTGTTGTAAAAACATATTTTAATTAAGATAAGTGAAAAATTAATTTTTAAATCCAGTTAAACATATTTCAATTAATGTTGTAAAAGTATTCTTGATAGAGAATAACCTTTTTTTCTTCTAAAGAATGAAATTGGTTTGATAAAACCATAACCTTTATTTCTTCCAAAGAATGAGATCGGTTTGACGAGAGACTTTATTTTTAAGGACTAAATAACTAATTTTACTTTATTGAAAAATAATATTTTGATTGAAAAACTAAAAATATATTTCACTATTATATTAATCAATGCACGTATTTCTTTGAAGAATATCAAAACTAGTATTTATTATAAACAAAAGTTTCATCCTTTTTTTTCTTCAAAAATCAATTCTTAAAAAAATATGATTCATTTTCATCCTAACTAACTTGTGTTTAACAATGACATCATGATTGAGATTCATGAATAAATCAAACATCGTACAAAATATTTCAAAGCTTAAATATGAAAAAAAATAGAGAATGTCTTATATTACTATAAGAAAAAATGGTTTTAAAATGAGGTTTATTTTTATATTACGGAGGGTTAAAACCTTCATTAAGTCATTTACTTAGGGTTGTAGTTTTTCCCACTAAACCATTTATGGAGAATGTGTTCTTATGGTTTTTTTAAACCTCAAAAAAGGTATTTCAGAATTTCTATTAAATACCACGAGTTTAAGAACCTTCATAAAATACCATGAGTTTCAAGACCTCCATAAAATACCATGGGTTTCAAGACTTCCATAAAATACTATGGGTTTCAAAACCTTTGTAAAATACCACAGATTTCAGAACCTCTATAAAATATCATGGGTTTCAAAACCTCTATAAAATATCATGGGTTTCAAAACCTCCATAAAATATCATAGGTTTCAAGACCTCTGTAAAATATCATGGGTTTCAAAACCTCCGTAAAATATCATAGGTTTCAAAATTATGAAAATTTATTTTTTTATTCATTTATTATTTAGGCATTCATGTGTTTTTTAAACCACAATTATTTACATCTATTGTATTTATTTATCTATGTTTGCTAAAGTATTTTTTCAATAAATAAAACAAATAAATGGATATAACATTCATCAATTGAAAAAATATATCAAAATATTGATAAAAGTATACCAAAATATATCAAGTAAATACATTGAAATTCAAATTCAAACACAAAATATGAGTTAAAAAAACTATGAGGAAGCAATATAAGACGAATAGTACTATAAAGTACTACAAATGAAAATATAACATATTATTCACAAAGCACAAAATAGATAAAAAATCATTTCCATATTATACTACATTCTTCAACAATCACATATTCTCCTCTAGATGTCTTGAATTTGTTGGCACACTTCCTTAATCAGAAACCTACAATATAAACATGTATTACAGTTAGAAATGTAAATTTGAAAAATAAAACAAGTTATTTAACTTTTTAAAACATTACCGAAGAATGATTAAACATAGTCAACCGAGGAGGCAATTGATTGATAATAAACATATGATATAAATGAGTTAAGTAAGTATCATGTTCAAACTTAGCAAGCAGACTAAACATTTTTAATTCAACTTACTTGAGTTGTTATATTGAGGGTCTCATGTTCTATTGCTCTAGTCTTCTTGATAAATATTTTCTTCAATCCTAATAGAACTGAAAGGGATTTTGGTTAGGGGGAATCAATTTGGTACAAGTACAATACAATGGCATGTTTTTTGTTTATGGGTACCCACATTTGGGGCCACAAGAATTGGCATTATCTGAAGTTTGAACAACTTAGTTGCTAACAAATCCTTATACTAATTATGATCGTGGATATTATTGTTTTGTATAGGTACACTTCTTGGGCCTTGCACGCTTGAAAAGACAACGGGGATGGCAGTAGGGTCAATGGACCATTCCATCAACCCACTCGTCTATCAGGAGATTACTATGACAACCAATAACACCAGTGGTAGTAACCCCATAGAAACCAAATGTAGTACAACTCGAATAAATAGTTCTAGACGACCTTCTTCATGGGCCCTTGATCCTAAAAGGGTTCTCTTTTTCTTTGCCACCGTGTATGATTCAACTCCCATATTTAATTAACAAATCCATTACCTTGGCTTATACTTTGTCACTTGTTGTGAATTGCTCAATTGATGGATGCTTGAAATTGCAGGTCTAGCATGGGAACAATGTTGCTGATATACTTTTACCTAGGACGTTTATTCTCGATGAGAACAACACTCCAGGTCAAATAAGCAAATTGTTTACTATCATATACATAACAAAGCACCTCAGTCAAAAAGGACCTATACTAGATTGTTTTATTACTAAGTGGAATTATTAGATTCCTATTGTTATTTGTTTCAATATCAAATGAAATTCCATAATACATACTAAACCATCACAAAAAAATGTTAGGATTTGTAACACGGTCACACTAGATCACCATAACAAAGTGCAAAGGTGCCAAGTGTGGGTGGCCATACTAGTGTACTACCAATAATTGTAGCCTATGTAACAAATCACTATCTCAAACATCCAAACCCAGTTCACCCTCGAATCCTGGTTTCAAACTATAAAACTAATATGCAATTTCCAATAAATCCAGGTCCAATTTTCTCTCGTATCCCCATGCATCCTCTTTCAATCTCTTAAAATCCAGACCTTACTTCACTTATTTGGAAACCAATGTTTGCCCAAGTCAACAAAACTATAACTACTTTTTCTGTAACTATAAAATATCCTTGCTAGATGGATTCCTTGACTTAGTCCTTGTTTCATCTTACCAAGATTCTATCTAAAAGTTTAGGAAATTAAGTGCATAAATTAAGTACTGAAGTACTTCCCACCAGCTAAATGCATTTTGTAAATCAAATTTTGAGTTCATGAATAAAACATCCATGAAAACATACAATATATACAAGTATTCAATATGGAAAATGATCTATTAAGACAAGCTAGACTCACATATGCTTTATTAGCTTGCACTTGAGAGACAAATCCAAATGCTCTAGTTGCACTGCACATTGTCCCTATTATATTATTGCTCCTGAAATTATAAAGTAAGCAGTAAACGTTAGCTAATGGGCATTAAGGTAAACTATGATCATTAAACTACAATAAGAAGAGCTTTACATTATATATTTATGCTTATATTAAATCAATGATAATTGTAGTGTATTCTTATGTGATCAAATGAGAAAAATACCACATCACATAATGGAGGAAAAAGTAGACACTGAGACTCGTATTTGAACAAATTCACATTATCCAATCACATTCTCTTATATATTATATATCTATTTTTGAGTTTACAGTAGGTTCAAATCATCTAGTAAAAATAAGGTCCTTGTGTTCACATTGAAAAATTTCCAAAAGCGTCGAAAACAAATCACAATTTTTTTTTTTGAACAATTTCACTAAAAAATTTATGCATTCAGTTCAAAGAGATTCACCGAAAATCACTCTAACAAATTCTATCAAAACCAGCAGAACAGAAAAACCCACGCTAAACAACTTTTAACAAATAATGCAGAATTTACTTCTTCAACTAAATTGCATTTGCATAGAACCACCGTGATAGAGAACGAACTGGTGTGCGCGATAAAGCTCTCCAATTTTGAACAGAACCACCGCAAAAGATGCACTATTATGATCAAGCTTCGCAAATTGACTCACATTTTCAATACTTCAAGATGAATAAATCTCACTATTGTTTATCGTTTACTATTTTATGTTCGTCGAAAATCACAAAATTCTCCATTCGCGACCACTTCATTGTTCTCTAATCGAAGGATTTTAATAAAGCTCACAGAAAAATGAAGAAGATTATATTAAAGAAGCACAAATCGCAAATGAAAACACCAAACAATTCAAGCAAATATGAAAAACGTTTCAAATTCCTATTTGCACCTCCAAAATTACTGTTCACACCACAGATCCAATGAAAAAAAACACAAAAGTTTCGTTTGATATTCTCAACTATGGATTCTTCTTATTGCACCACGAAAAATTTTCAGAAAATTTTCAAAAATGAATGTTGGAGAAGATGATAATGGAAACCTAACTTAAAAGAAAATTGCTATGGATCTAGTAGAAATTTAAGAACTCAAAAATGAAAATTAAAAGCACTCAATGGAGTTTATGACAAATTTGTTCTAAACATGACTCTAGAAAAAACATTAATGATTATAAGATCAAAATGACTTAATTTACTGAAGAAGCCTATAAGAAGATATGTTTCAAAGAGAAGAACAAGAAAAGAGTCATACTTTTGCCGGTGTTGAAACTCTATCAAAATACTTTGCGCCCTAAAATATTTGTAAAGAACATTGTTTGTGTTCATTTTCGGAGAACTAGTGAAAGAACCTAACCTTATATACGTCAAAATATGTTACACTCTCTAATGAGCTAAGCTCATGATCTATTGATCACCCAAATCTCATGTTTGTAAAAGTCAGGAGTGACTTGTTAAAAGAATACTTAATTAAGTCAGAAATGTCTTGTGGAAAGAATACTTGGTTAAGCTAAAAGTGGTTTGTTGAAAGAATACTTAGTTAAGCCAGAAGTGACTTATGTAAAGAATAATTGCTTAAGTCAGAAGTGACTTGTTGAAAGGATACTTTGTTAAGTAAAAAATGGCTTGTGGAAAGAATACTTGTGTGTACTTTGTAGGTTGAGTCTGCTTAGTAGAACTTGTTTGGTTGGTCAAGAACTGGATGTAGTCTGTGCGATCAAACAAATCAATATAAAAATATTAAGTATCTTTTTATTTTCTTTAATCTCTTACATTGCGTGTTATACATCTATTTTATTGACTAAAGAAGGAAGGAGAAGATAAATCAACCTTGCAAAAATTCTTAACTTTATTGGAGTATTCATTTGTTTATCATTTGACAACACACACACACGATATCAATGAAAAACTAAAAAAGTTTTAAAATACAATTCAATCATCCCTTCTTGTGTCGTGTCCTATTTTTCACTAATCCTTTTCGTTTGATGTGTGTTCATATAAAGTGATTTTAGGTTTCTTTGAAGATCTTGGTTTGATGGGAGAGATTGGGCTTTTGTGCTTAAAAGTAGCATTTTATCTGTGAGTGAAATATTGTCTTGAACTTCCCTCAGATGGAAGTTTAGGATAAACTTGGCTAGTTGAGACCAAGGTTGATTGTTGAGGAGGTAAGGCTTATACTTGTGCTATTGATCGAATAAACGTACTTGTGCTTTCGTAAGTGTGCTTGGGAAGTTTATTGAGTACCTCATTCACCTCATTAACTATATTAATCTTAATGTGGATGAAGACATCCCATTCTCCACTGTGTTCATTTGTTGGCATTTATTGATAACGAACATCATGTAGATGTTTGATTCTAGAAAATAGCATACATTATGAAATATGAATTTTTCTCCTTTTCTACATAATCCTATCTTTGAATGTTGTTTCCATGTGTTTCATGATGAATGAAGGCAAGTTAATAGGCCTGTTCTGAAAAAAAAATATGGAATAACATGAATCGGTCTTCATCTGAAACGTTATCCCTAGATACTACACACGACAATACGATACTAAATAGGATGCCATGGATCATTCTTTCTAGTGACATCAGATTTGAGCTTTCTAGGAAATGCCTAACTTAAACGTGGTAGATGTTGGTTCCGAAATTCCATACAATAGTGTGTCAACCTCTTCTATAGATAGGTTATTGCCCCAATTGCTTGAGAATGATGAACCTTCTTCCTTTAAAAACTCATGTCTTGTCGATGTTTGTCATGGAGATTTTTATCTTCTTCCATTAAACTTCTCCTTCAATTCCATCTTCCATTGACTAAGCATTTGTCAAGAACCAACTATAGGCTTGATGGTTCCAGAGGTTCCTTAGAACAAGAAATTTTTACCAACTAATTGGACCAAATACTTTGTCCATATATTCCCTGCTCGTTCCACATTTACAAAGTTAAGAAAGCATTCAGGAATGAACTGATGTTCAATAACCATTATTATTACTTCTGCAACAGAGGAAATGAAGAGTGTCTTTTGTGCAACCTTCTTAGGAGCCATTGATTCTTTACAGTGAAGGCTTGAATAAAGATGAGTCAGAGAGGATTAAAGACTTTGATTATTTTTTTAAAAAAGAAAGGTTGTGAAGTATTTCCTTTTGCAAGATAGAGGAAGAATTGAGTTCCCTTTTGCGAGTTGGTTGTTGAGTTCCCTTTGATAGTGAATATGAAAGCATGGTGTCATGCTTCCTTAATTGTCTTCGATAAAAATTTTATGTCAAGACGCTTGGAGTGTAATGCATTAAAGGCTTTGTTGTATCATCATTATAACTCTTTAATGCAACTAAAATTCTCCAATGGCTACTCATTATGGATCAATTTCTAGTTCAGATGATGTTGACCACAATTTTTTTGTTCTCTCGTTTAAGCTATTTCTTTGTTCATTGTACTCATACCATAAAGAACATTTTCTTGTGGTACCCAAATTGTATTTGGTCCTTGGTTATTAGTTCTTAATGCTTCCCTCTGTTGTATACATACTTGCTGTTTAGATTGACCACTGAAAGGGCAAGCAACTTAAACTTGTTCTTGATCATGCAATATGCCTCTTAAGTCAAACTAAATTAGATTTTATTGATGCTTATCCATGAAATAGAGAAGAGATTTTTGAGTTCACAAACTTGATGTTTTTTCATATTTAAATATCAAATGGAGCGTTTGTTTGTTCATGATATGACGACTTCTCGTTTGATGTAGTAAAAAAACAAGTCTTTAAAGAAAAATTAAAAAAAAAATTGTAATCTTGTTCCAACATATTTAGAGGATGACAAATCATCTATATCAAAGATGAGGTATGATGCAACTTAATGTGTTTTAATAGAAGGGAGGTTAGAGATTGACGTGTACCTCACTTTTTCATTCAGTTGCATATGATGTTCCATGTTTGCAATGTTGCATATTTTCCCCTAGTCGCAGTCAAGTGATCAACCCTTTAGAAGCAAGCTTTGATACCAACTATGAAAATAAGGATAACACAAGAAGGGAGGGTTGAATTGTGTTTTTGTCTTCTTCTTTTTTTCGCAAATATCGTCTTATCAAATGCACTCAAATGATGATTGATTTTATCAAAGGATCATACTGTAACTCTTTCATAACTAGCTAACTTCATTGAATCATTTTTCTTCGATATTTTCTTATTGATTATAACAAATGATTATATTGTAATTCTTATGTTTGATATAATAATTGAATACATGATAATTTTTAAAACAAGCATCTTCAAAATAACTCTCCTTCTTAAGTTAGTACAAACAATAATATTTATATTGGTTCGTTTGTCACAACAAACTACATTCAGTTTTTAATCAATAGATTGAGTTGCACTAGGCAAACTAGTGTTGCAAGTACATTTCAAGTATTCTTTTGGCTTATGATCACTCTTGGATAGTCCCTTGAGTATTTTTTACACAAGCCACTCTTGACTTAACTGAGTATTCTTTTGATTCGCAGTCATTCTTGGCTTATCCCGTGGAGTATTCTTTCCTAAGCCAGTTCTAGCTCAAAGAGTGTTCTTTCGAATCACGACCAATTATGGTTGACCCCATCAAGGAGTATTCTTTTCCAAGCCACTCCTAGCTCAACAAAGTATTATTTACAAAGTCACTCATGGCTCAACGAGTATTGTTTTGCACCTAGCCAATCTTGGCTACTCCCTTGAGTATTCCTTACCTTTGGCACCTAGCCACTCATTGGCTCAATGAATATTCTTTTCCAAACAACTTTCTTGGCTAAGTTAGAAAGATTGAGGCTTCTTATGATTATCAAATCATAGAGTTTGTCTGTTAGGGAGTGTCTGCGTCTCTCAATGAAAACAAGATTTAAGATTTTTCTTAAAGTTCAAATTATGTGTTTGCTCTCTAGGGAGGGATTACATCTTTTTGACAAATACAAAAATAAGCATTCTCTCCTAAGTAGTTCTATGAACACTTGTAGTATTCTTCATGAAAATTTTATGAAACTAAGGATATGACATAATCTCTACTTTCAGCACAATGATCTCTCTCTTCTTCTTGAAAGTTCTAAGAAGTTTTCTGCATCTGAGCAACCTTTTGACACAAAGTGACTTCATCCCTTTTGATTTTCTTCTTGATGGAAGGCTTTATATAGACATTGAAAGAAGAATTCGCTGAGAGATTGTTTCTATCTGTTGAGTAGCTTCAACTTTTCTCAAGTCCTTTCTGTGTCTAACAAGCTTGAATATGAATGTTGCATTAAATGCACTCCTTCTTTACGCAATATCCTTGATTTTCGACAATGCTCATCTCCCTAGGTAGCATAGTCTTTTGCGCCATCACATGGTAAAAGTGCATACTATACATGGCATATAGCTAGGCCAAAGTCGAATTATTTTTTGTGTTAGGAAATTACTGAAGGAAGCAGCTTTAGCTCATGCTTCAAGAGATCATTTGGTTTGATGACATAATTTTTTGGAACTAATTTTATACTTCTTTTTTAAGGACTAAAAAAATAATTTTAAATATTAAAAAAAGACTTACTACAAGAAAATCATTAAATAGAAACCAATTTTAGATACCACAAATAATTATTTGTTAATTGACTAAATTAGATACTATTTTGGATACTAAAAAAATTATTGATTTCTAAATTAATTTTTATTATTGATAAATAGTTTATAAATTAATATTTAATTAGCTACCAAAGTTTTTGTTACCAAATTTTGAATCTAAATAATTGGTAGTTAAAATCTTGGTAGCTAATTTAAAAACTATTTATCAATAACAGAAACTAATTTAGAAACCAATAATTCTTTTAGTCTCTAAAATAATATCTAATTTAGTTAATATAACAACTAATTACTTTTAATCTCTAAAATTAGTTTCTATTTAATATTTTTTAATAGAAATTATTTTGATTGAAAAATTAAAAATATCTTTAAATCTCATACTAACCAATCCACGTATTTTTGAATTTTTTTTTATCAAATTAGTATTTATTACAAACAAAAGTTCCATCCATTTTTTTTCTTTAAAATTAAATTCTGAGATTCCTTTTCACCATAACCAACTTGTGTTTAACAATTTAACAATGACATCATGATTGAGATCCTTGACAAAGTGATAGAGCGAGAATATAACAACTACTTCATGCTACTTTGCTCTTACCCCACCTCATAATTCACATCATTAAGTGTTTTTGATAGAAGGAAATGACATCTTAACCGTTTTCAACTGGGTGCATGAATTAATGTCCTACAAAAACAAGTTTGATAAAGATTTTTCAAATCAACATAGTGTTGGATGCAACCACCATCTACCACCCTCACATAACAAAAGCATAGCATGTGGCAGTTACCATACATGCAGCTCACTCCTCAAAACCATTATTGGCAAAGCATGCATGTTATAATTATATGTTTCTTTCAACAGTGCAAATGCTAAATCATTTGTATCTCTTGATGATGAACCAGAATAAGATTGTTGCTTCAAACAGAGTCTTCATTTTGTCACTATCACTTGGATCAAGCATGTGTGTCATCTCCAATTTAGATAAACAAAAGTTCACATAACTTGTGTTGTAAAGTTGTATTTGTTCAATCATTTTTTTTGTCATAATCTTCTTTATACTCACTTACAAAGATGATTGATTCTAGGGAATTTTTTTCATATCCTAAAATCATAATTTTTAGAAATCATTAATCTTGAAATTTATAATTTTATTAAATTTTTTTAAAAAATAGTTATGTACAAACTATTGATTTTATTAGGTTGATGAAAAACACTGTTGTTTTTACACCTTTTTAGAAATCAAAATGTTTTTTTTACTAATTGTTTTTGTTGGAGATCCCACATCGACTAGAGATAAGAATATTTCATTGTATATAAGTGGGTGCAAACCTCATCCCATGAACCGGTTTTATGGGGTTGAGTTAGATTTAAAATCCACTTTGTAATATGGTATCAAAGTCATTTAAAGTCTATCCTAACAAGTGTTTGTTGGGCCTATCGTGCCATCCGCTATCGAACCACCCATAATATGTTGTCCCACGCACGAGCTTCAGTAATTGGGCTTAATAAAAGCAGATTAACTAATATTGGGTCATTGATCAGTTTCGCTTTTGGTCATGTCGGTCGGTCTGAACCGGGTACCGAGTCAGAGTCTCGGTCGTGCTTGTGACGGTAGAGCTTCCCAAGGTGGGACGTGACGTTGGCGGCGTGACATGACAGGTGTGTGGGAAACACTCGGCACATGACTGCGTTGTCTAAGGTGTACAAGCTCATGTGTGTGGTGTATACGTCCATATGCTCGTCGGGGTCAGTCGTACTGTCATAACAGTCCATGTTCAAGCCTTTCCACATAGCTGAAAGTTGTGCCCCCATCACACAATCAATGAATGGGTGTCGAAAGGATAAGTCTAGGGTACTGGTCGTGGGGACCGACCTATTCAGATAGGACTCACCCTCGGTCTCCTGGGTGTGGATTGCTTTCGGCTCCTCAATAATTCTAGGGTCGGTGGGGGTGGTAAAGGACTTCCCAACTGGATTACCCAGTCCGCCAAACGAAACCCCTCTACCAGCTTTTTCTTCATCTCTTCATTCTCTTTTCGAAGAACAAGAATCTCCTCTTCATTCTTCCACTTCACCTCCTCGTTCCCTCTCTTGATCTCAACCATCTCTCTCTACAGAGACATCACAAGCATCATCTTCTCAGCATCTAACATCCTCTCATTCGCCATGCTTCTGGTAGACACTATCTACTTCCCTCTTCGCACTGATTCTCTCGGCCCCACAGTTGACGCCAATTGTTCTTGAACGGGGTTGGAACCAAGAGAACGATTGAACCACTCCTCGGTTGGTCGGTCGATCGGTATGCACCTCACTCCTTCCTCTCGGACGAACTTCTGCGCTCTCGCTCTCCCACCCCTCCTCTTCGTCTTGGACGAAAATAACCGCATTCGTAAATCAAAATTCTTTGATTTACGAATGCGGTTTTACCTTTAACCGCATTCGTAAATTCTTAAATTTTGAAGCTCGTCACACACAATTTCAAACTTTATTTCTCGTCTTTGCCTTCGTTTCGCGTTCGCACTCTGAGTTCGTCTCCTTCTGCTGTATCTGCATTCCATTTGTGCAATGTAAGTTTCTTGAACTCTCTTTCTTTCTCTTCATCTTCACAAATATATGCATAAATGTTTTTCGTTTTTCTTATATATGTTTTTTTCCTTGCATTGGTGGTTTCGAAGCACTGTTTCGTTGGCTGACATTCGTTTTTCTTACATTGTTTGGTTTCTCGCATTGCTCAGTACTCTTTCATTGTCTTCGTGGTTTCTTGTGGATTTTTT